>Ga0315326_10001736_pt1 | contig 11456 bp, 10 predicted proteins | sample M180m32315metaG_FD_203457 | JGI IMG/M metagenome (GOLD analysis project Ga0315326, IMG submission 203457) | Ammonia-oxidizing marine archaeal communities from Monterey Bay, California, United States - M1 80m 32315 | ecosystem: Environmental > Aquatic > Marine > Coastal | place: USA: California... | reverse complement strand
GTCCAACTATAACAATATCAGGTGATTGGGATGATGTTGGGTCAGGAGTTTGAACAAACCAACCTGCAGGAGAAGTAAATGAGATTCCATATTCTGGTAAATCATTTCTTACACTTGTTGCAGGTGCTTCAAATGTAGTTTCATCAGTAGTTTCTGGAATGATATATTCAGGTAAATTATCTAACTCAGAACGATTAAGCACTTTAACATCTTTCAAAGTTGCTTGAGATGGTTGAATTGGTTGATCATTAGGTGAAGTTTGCATCGTAGCAATTCTATCAAGGGTTTCAAAACTTTCATCTGTTAATATTCTACCAAAGACGGTATATTGACCATCCAAAAAGTTTGAATCTTTATGAACAATGAAAAATTGTGAACCAGCACTGTTTGGATCATTAGAACGTGCCATTGAAACTATTCCTCTTTTATGTTCAATGTTATTAAATTCTGAATCAATAGTGTAGCCAGGACTGCCCGTGCCCCATTGACTTTTCATATTTGGATCCTTAGAATTTGGATCTCCACTCTGAATCATAAAACCTTCAATAATTCTATGAAAAACAGTTCCGGTATAGAAACCATCTTCGGATAATGTTACAAAATTTTCAACATGATTTGGTGCACTGTCTGGGAAAAATTCAATGATTAATCTTCCCAAATCAGTCTCTAAAACCACAATTGTATCCTCATATGCTCCAAAAACGTGAGGAGTTGTAGAAATAATCATTAAGGCAAATGGCAGGGATAATAACAACTTGTTCATGAATTTGAAAATTTTATCTATAATAAAAATTAGATCTGCAATTAACTTTTAACGATCTATTTTTCAACTTGATTCATGGGATTTGATGAAAAAATTCATACACATTTGATGTCTGTTTGGAGAGAATCAAAATCATTTTTTGGTGTTGGAGGAAAAGAAGGAATGTTATTATTAACAGATAATCATTTCATATTTCTAAAAAGAACTGAAAGAATGAAAAAATGGTGGGGAGCAGCAAGTAAAAGACAGATAGTCACGTTATTACAAAATAAAAATACAATGACTGACAAATTGGACGGATATGAGGAAAAAGATTTACAGATTGATTTGGAAGATGTGAAGAAGAAATACATTAGTAAAATTACATTTGATAATATTTTAGAGATTGAAGAAGAAGAAAAAACATGGGGCAGTGTATTACAAATGAAAGCTATTGAAAATGGTAAGGAGAAAAAATATGAGTTTTCGATTGTACAAGACTGGGTAAAATATCCAATTAAAGATCCAACAAAATATCTTAGTGTTGATTGGAAACCATGTATTGAGTTCATCAGATCAAGACAAAGAGTTACTAAATAAAATGAATAAAGTTTTTGCTGTAGGAGTAGGTCCAGGTTCACCGAAATATGTTACAGATATAGTAAAAGAAGCAATATCACAATGTGATGTTGTGATTGGTTATGGATACACAATCAAGACAATTGAAGAATATGTGAAGGGTAAGAAAATAATTGAAGTAACAATGCAGAATCAAGAAGATGCATATCAAGAGATTGCAAAAGAAGGTAATCATACAATATTAGTTCCATTCACAGGTGATGTTAATTTTTCAGAATCTGAAGTTGTGGATAGATTAATTGAAATTTATGATGAAGTTGAAATAATTTCTGGAATTAGTTCAACACAAGTTGCTGCATCACGTGCAAGAGTTCCAACTGACAAGTCCAAAATAATTACTATGCATATTTCAACATCAATTGAAGAGAAAAAATTAGAATTACAAAAAGCACTGATTGATGGTCTAAGTGTGATATTAGTTCCAAGACCGTGGCCAAAAGTTCCAGAAAAACATTTCATGCAATCTGAAATTGCAAAATATTTGAAACAAAATGGTTTTGATACTTCAAAGATGAAAGTACATGTCTACGAGTCAATAACTACAGAAAGTGAAACAGAGTTTGAGGGTACAGTTGATCAATTAGAAGGAAAAGTGTTCTCAGACCTCTCTGTGATTGTTTTCAATCAAGCAACACTTGAATCATATATCAATTTTGAATAATCATGGGTAAAAAAGCACCAATGTGGGCTCCATCAAAAAAAGAATTGGAGAAAATATTAGAAGTGGATAACGTACACGAATTATTCCTAGTCGGACAAGTGTGTATTGAAAGAATATTGGAGAAAATATTAGAGAAGAAATTCAATATTCCTATAGAAGCATTAGATGATCCGATGATTATGTGGTCTCAAAAATATTTGATACTAGAAAAATCTGGTTTGTTGAAAGGTAATGTAAAAAAAAATGTTCGTTTGATTAACAATATAAGAAATAGATATGCACATAGATTGAAACCGGATGAAAAAGCGATTGAAAATAATATTAGAGAATTAGAGTATCTGGGCGTATCTCATACAAATTCAATCACAAAATTTGGAAAGTATAGAGTTTGTGTTATCAGTACTTTTACAGCATTAGAGAAAATGTTGTAAATTTATTAGAGAAAAAATCTATTCGATATCATGAAACCAGAAAAATGTGCATATTGTGGGGATATGGTAGACATTCCGTTTGAATGCACATATTGTAAGGATCCATTTTGTGATGAACATAGACTTCCAGAAGATCATCGTTGTGTAAAGTTAACAGTGATCAGAGCTAAAAAATTTGGAGAGAAGAAAGTGATCAGAGATGGAGGACCAGGTTCAAGTAAATTCAAAAGATTTTTTGGAAAATTTCGTTAATTCAATAGGCTGTTTTTGTCGGATCAATTTTTGAACGTCTAGCCTGATAAAATAATGTGACAGCTAATGCAAGCATTACCAAAATTGACATCCATAATGGTTCAACATGAGTATTATTTTCTTGTGTAACAAGCATTGAAGGAAAAACAACATAAATTACAGATAGGGTTATCATAGCAATTCCTTGTACGGATAACTTTTTCCACGATGAAATCTTAATTGCCCTACTGATTAGTTCAATAACACCAAGAGCTATGAACGGATATATTGTAAAAGCTAAAAAATCAATTATATCAACTGAGCCAGGATGAGACATGTTATTCTTCTATTCTAACTTTTAATGCAATCCCGTTTGAAAATAAAGCTTGTGCATTTTCATTAGGAATGGTTGCAATATCTTCAGGTTTGAATGGGCCATATTTTTCTAAATCAACTCCAACTATCTCATCAAATTCTTTTACAAATCTTACTGTTACAGGTTTTATTTTGTGTTTTGTAGAAGTAATTTCTAGAAATTTTGATTTTCCATTAATTATTCCAGAAATAATTATATTTTTTCGTTCATTCAATTCATCATTTGAATCAATAACAAATTTTTCTTCATCTGTTAAAATACTATAAGATGTTGTTTGAGATTTGGAAATTTTCTTCAGCCTTTTATTTATTAAAAGTTCAGTAAGACTTGTTGCAGTTGAAATAATCTGATTTTTTGTTTTCTTTTCAATTCCGTCATATTCTTCATTTTTTAATTTTCCAATAAAATTTGATAAATTTCTGAAAAAATCTGTACTAAGTTCTTGTGGTTCTTCAGTTTGGAACTCTTGCAACACAATGATATGAAGATTTTTTAGATCTAGTGATTCAATAGATGACATTTTGATACAAAGTTAATCTTAAATGGTACGTTTAATTCTTTTAGCTTGAAGTAGAAAATTGCCGTACAAAGTAATAGGTGGTAAAGCCACACAAGTAAAATATTCATCAGATGAGGTATTCTCTAGAATAAAACACGAGGATATCAAGTTCATAGATCTGCAATTTACCGGTCTAACAGGTAGATTTCATCACACCACAATTTCAGCAAATACATTTACACCTGAACAAATGGAAGATGGATTACCAAAATTGGATGGCTCGTCAATAGTTGGATTTACCGACATTGCTGATTCTGATTTAATACTAAAACCAGACCCAAGTACATTTGCAATAATTCCATGGGTTAAAGAGAAAAAAACAGCTAGATTATTGTGTGATGTATACTGGGGCGGAGGAAGAGGACGTTTAGATAGTGATCCTAGAGGAATTTGCCAAAAAGCAGAAAAATATGTCAAGACACAAGGATTTGATTTTAGTAATTGGGGACCAGAAGTAGAATTTTTTGTATTTGACAAGGTGCACTGGGATGTTTTAACACCATACAAAGGTCAGTCGTATTCAATCGAATCTTCTGAATCACCGTGGAGTCAAGAAGGAACTGGATATCCTATGGGATTACAAGAAGGATATTATCCAAGCACTCCATCAGATACTCTTGCACCATTTAGAAATGAGTGTGTAGATGTTTTAAATGATAATTTTGGAATTTTATGTGATAATCATCATCATGAAGTAGCAACTGCAGGACAATGTGAAATTGATATAAAATATGATTTAATGACGAATTCTGCTGACGGTGCACAATCATACAAGTATGTTGTAAGAAATGTTGCACAACAGTTTGGTAAAGTAGCAACAATGATGCCAAAACCAATATCGATGGATGCTGGTTCTGGAATGCACACAAATGTTAGTTTGTGGAAAAAAGATGAGAATACATTTTATGATAAAGATGAAGATTTAGAATTAAGTCAAACTGGCCGTTATTTCTGTGGAGGAGTAATGGAACATGCTAAAGGATTAACTGCAATCACAAATCCTACAACAAATTCATACCACAGATTAGTTCCAGGTTATGAAGCGCCAGTTTACATTGCATGGAGTTCAAGTAATCGTTCTGCAACAATTAGAATTCCTGGTCATTTTAAGGGAGAAAAATATGCATATATGAAAAGAATGGAATATCGTGTACCTGATCCAGCATCTAATCCATATTTGGTATTTTCAGCAGTATTAGCTGCAGGACTAGATGGAATTAAAAAGAAAACAGATCCTGGTGATCCTGTTAAAGAAGATATTTACAAAATGACAAGATCAGAAAGAAAGAAGCATGGAATTGATACTTTACCTGCAAATCTTGGAAGAGCATTGGATGAATTAGAAAGTGATAGAAAATTCCTAACTCCAATTTTCTCAAATGAAGTTTTAGATAAAATTATTGAATTAGAGAGAAGAGACCATAGAGAAATTGCAATTAGACCACATCCACATGAGTTTTATCTTTACTTTGATGTTTAATTAGAAAAGAGAACGTTCAGCTACTTCGTAAATTAAAATTGTAGATATTAGGATCAATCCTAATCCACCACAAACCAAAATTGTAATAAATTTCTGGTTTTTGACTCCTAAAAAGATGAGAATAGCCCCAGTTAGTCCAAGGAAAAGAGAAAGCATTCCAGATATAACAAGTTCAATTTCCACCCCAATAGTCAAAGGAGTAAATATTCCAGAGAGTAGTGCAGCAGCAGCGATAATGTAAATATATTTTGTTCCAGAAAGAAGAATTGATTTTAGATTCATGGGAGTATTTTCTGAAGAAATTGCTTGTTTTTTTACTTCAGTGTTTTCTTCTAGAACCGAGTCAGATTCTGAATTATCAGATAATCGTCTATGTTTAACCATGATAATCTAGATTTGAATTGTGTCGATTAAAATTTTTACTAATCTACATTCCCATTCCAGGTGGCATTCCCATGCCTCCCATTCCAGGCATTCCACCCATTCCACCCATATCAGGCATTCCGCCTTCAGCACCTGGTGGGGGTCCTGCAGATTTTGCAGTTGCTATAACATCATCAATTCTCAAAATCATACATGCGGCTTCTGTTGCTGCAGAAACAATTTGTTGTTTTACTGCTAATGGTTCAATAATATCAGTTGTTTTCAAATTACCAACTTTGCCTCTCATTACATCAATTCCTGTCCATTTTTCACCTTTGATTTGTTTTGCTCGTAAGTGAGTAAGTGTATCAATTGGATCCATTCCTGCGTTTTCAGATAAGGCTAAAGGAATTGCTTCTAATGCTTCTGCAAATTTTTCAGCAGCCAATTGTTCGCGTCCTTGAAGTGATTTTGCCCAATTTCTAATCTTTGTAGCTGCAAATGTTTCTGGTGCACCACCACCTGCAACTACAGAAGGTAATTCCATTACGTCTCTTACAACCATTAGTGAATCATGAACTGAACGTTCTACTTCATCAACAACCCTTTGTGATCCAGCACGAAGTAATAATGTTACAGATTTTGGATGTTTACATCCCTCAACAAAAACCCACTTGTCTTCTTCGACTTTCTTTTCATGTATTGATGATGCTGAACCTAAGTCTTTTTCAAATAAATCATCTAAATTAGTTACAATTCTTGCACCTGTTGCTTTTGCAAGTTTTGATAAATCACTTTCTTTAACACGTCTTACTGCCAAGATACCTGCTTTAGATAGATAGTGTTGAGCCATGTCATCGATTCCTTTTTGGCACAAAACAACATTTGCGCCAGAGCCAATAACTTTGTCAACCATTGTTTTGAGCATTTTGTTCTCTTCATCCAAAAATGATTTCATTTGTTGTGGATTTGAAATGTTAATTTTTGCATCAGTTTCAGTTTTATTAATTTCAAGTGCTGCGTTTAAGAGTGCAATTTTCCCTTCTGTAATTTTCTTTGGCATTCCAGAGTGAACAATTTCTTTATCTAAAACAATTCCTTGAATAATTGAGGAATCTTTGATTGATCCTCCAGATTTTTTTTCTACTTTTATATCATCAATGTCAACAGTATATTTGTCACCATTCTTTTGCGCTACAGCCTTTACTGCTTTAACAATCATATCTGCTAATTGTTCAGAATCTTTTCTAACAAGTTTAGTCTGCATTGAAGTCTTAGCAATTTTTAATAAAATTCCATTATCAGTTGGTGATACTTTATCTGCAATTTGATCTAAAAATTCTTTTGCTTTTCTTCCTGCCTTTCTATATCCATCAACAATAATTGTTGGGTGAACGTCTTGTAAAACAAGTTCTTCAGCATGTTCTAGTAATGCACCAGCTAGTACGACTGCAGATGTTGTTCCATCACCTACTTCATTATCAGTGGTTTTTGAAATTTCAACTAACATTTTTGCTGCCGGATGTTGAACATCAATTTCTTTTAGAATTGTTGCACCATCGTTTGTAATTGTAACATCACCTAAAGAGTCTACAAGCATTTTGTCCATTCCTTTTGGACCTAAACTAGTATGAACAATTTCAGCTATAATTTTGGCAGCTGCAATATTGTTTTTTTGAGCTTCTCTTCCCTTTACTTGACTTGCGTCATCTTTGAGAACTACAACTGGCATGTTGCCTTTTGGAGTTTGTGCTGCCATAGTTCAAAACGTCAATTTTCAAAATATATAGCTAGCTTCTTGCTTTATCTAGAAAATTAGAAGAAAGATCGCTGTTCTTAAATTAGGAAAATCAAGTTCAAAATCATGGCTGATTCAAACAAAGAATCGTATGAGAAGATATTCTCCAGCCTTGAAAAACATCATGAATGGTTTGAGAACTCTATTCCATTAATCGCTAGTGAGAATATTCCTAGTCCTGCTGTCAGAGAGGCAGTAATGTCAGATTTTGGTAATAGATATGCTGAAGGCTGGCCAGGTGAACGAGTCTATGCGGGATGTACCTACATCGATGAAGTTGAGATTCAATGTATGGAGTTGGCACAAAAATTATTCAAAGCTGAATTTGCAGATGTCAGAAGTGTTTCTGGTGTTGTAGCAAACTTGGCAATTTATTCTGCTTATTCAAATCCAGGTGATGTTATGATTGCATCATCAATTCCTGCAGGAGGTCATATTTCACATGGTAAAAAAGAACATTCAGGAACTGCAGGATTAGTACACGGGCTTGACATTGAGTTCTTTGCATTTGATCCTGAAGAAATGACATTAGATGTCGATAAAACAAAAGCTAAAGTTGAAGATTTGAAATCACAAGGAAAATTACCAAAGATTGCAATGTTTGGTGGTTCAGTATTTTTATTTCCACATCCTGTAAAAGAATTAGCTAATTTTCTTAAAGGTCATGGTATGCACGTTAACTATGATGCTGCACATGTTGCAGGATTAATTGCTGGTGGTAAATTCCAAGATCCGCTAAGAGAAGGAACTGACACAATGACAATGAGTACTCATAAAACTTTGTTTGGTCCACAGGGAGGATTAGTTTTAGGATTTGAAAAACATGCAGAACCAATTAAAAAAGCAATGTTTCCGGGATTGACAAGTAGTCATCATATTCATCACATGGGTGCTAAAGCAGTAGCATTTGCAGAAGCATTGGAGTTTGGAAAAGATTATGCAGAACAAACAATCAAAAACGCAAAAGCATTAGCATCAGAATTAAACAACGTAGGATTCAAAGTGTTAGGTGAAAAAAGAGGTTACACAGAATCGCATCAAACAGTTGTAAATGTTTTAGATTATGGCGATGGCGGAACTATTGAAGCTGATTTAGAAAAAGCAAACATAATTGTTAATCGTCAATTAATTCCTGGAGATTTAAAAGCAAACCGTCACTATATGCATCCAGGTGGAATTCGTTTAGGAACATCTGAAATTACACGCTTGGGAATGAAAGAATCCGAAATGAAAGAGATTGCATCTTTGTTAAAACAAGTTGTTGTTGACAAAAAGGATGCAGGAGAAATTGCAGCACATGTTAAAGAGTTCAAAACTGATTTCAAAAAGACACAGTATTGTTTTGATAACAAACTTGGTGCCTACGAATACGTGAAATTACGTTAATTTACATAATCAGTTAGTAGTTGTTGTGAGCCATCACCTTTCCCAAAGAGTAGTTCAATTTCATCCGATAAGGTCATAATTCTTCCTTTGAGGTATGGGTCTACATCATATTTTGTGACTAGTTTCTTTGCTAATGGAAGATATTTTTCAATTGAAGGTCGAGTAATTGTTTGTAATAGTTTGTGACCACAAGTACATTTTTGAAGTAACGGCATTCGTCTATACTTTGCACCACATGCAGTACAACGGAATTTTTGTTTTGCATATGCACGAATGTTTCCCATAATATCAGGAATCAGATGTGTTTGTATCAGATATGAAACAATATCTCTTGTCTCAACTGCATTGATAATGTCTGCATTTCTAATTTGTAAATCAAGCTTGTCAACCATTGATTCAAGTGTTGAATATGCGCTTCGTGATTTTGATGAGGTTAATGTTGTTGTATCATGTGTGAAGAAATGATCATAGAAAATATTTTCATCACCAGTATCTTTTCTCATAGCTAAAGTTTCAATATTTCTGATATCACCTGATTTTTCATGATTGAGTGATGATTCATAAAATTCGAGTGGAAATTCTTTTGTTACTTCAAAGTTGTGTGCTTGAGTTTGTGCCTCATGTGGTAAAACTATTGGTTGGATTAGTAATGGTGCATCCATTAATCCTCCAATTTTATCAGACAAGAACTGTCGTGAGAAGTTCAATAATGCATCTAACAGTAACATAACAGAATCTGCATCACCATCTGCGTCTCTTCTTTTGGCAGAATGCCAAATTGGACTAGCAAAACAAACGTGGGTTTTCGTATAACCAATAAGTCGACCAGTAATTCCGACAGAAGTATGTGGTGCAAGGCCAATAACTAAATGACCTAACAAATCCTGTGTGCTTTTTAGATTGTAAAATGGTTGTTTGCCAAAAAATTTCTGGAGTTCAAAATCAATATACTTTGAAACATTTACCAGATATTCAGCACTTTCAAGAGGAATGATTACATCTTGCATTTTTAATTCAATTAATTGTTCATCATTTGTTATTGGATTTCCATCTGTATCTTTTTCATATCCAAGTTTTGTGATTTGCTCTATTGTTGTTCCAATCCAAGAGAGTTTGAAGTGTGTTAAAGGCGAATTTGTTGCATCAAATCTCACAGTACCATCTTTGAAGGTGGATAAGCCAAAGTTTTGTCTAATTAGTCCTTTTTCTAGAGGTTCTGGAATTTTTTCCTGATTGATTAATTTATCAACACCTTTGAATGGTGTTTTTGCACGTATCCCAAGTTTTTCTTGCGCTGCCATTAAATTTTGTTTTAGCGGGAATTGTTTGTAAGAAAATCCATTTGCATTTCTTTTACATTTTTCACAGTGTGGTGTTTCTAATTCATCTTTACAAATTCTACAGACGTAAAATTTTGTAGTTTTATTACCACATTTTGAACAAACAATCCCAATTGATGGAATATTACAATTTGTACAACGACGATTATTCAGATTTGTGAAAAATGATTCTGATGCAACAGCAGCTTTCAAAATATCTCTAGTAATTCCACCTTTTTCTGCAACAGGAAATAGTACATGAACGGGAGGTTTCATTAGACGTGGTGCAGCTTTTTCTGGTCTTCCAATTCTAACACCAATTGATTTTGAAAACTTATTCTTTATTTCAATTCCAGTAGTTTCTGTTAATAGTTCTAAAACAGATTTGGTAGTATCAAAATTCAAGGTAGCCCCAAAAATAAGATGGTTTAAGATTTGAACATCAATTCCAGAAATAATGATTTTATCATCTGTAACTTTATGTGGAATTCCTAAATTTTCAAGAATTTGTTTTGTTGAAATTTCATAATGAATTTCGTTTTCTGATTTCAATATTGGATTTGAGATTTTCTCAAGCTCTTTTATTGTGATAAAATCCCAATAGTAGAGAAATTTTGGATGTAATGGAATTTTCAATTCTTTTGAAAGTAAAATGGCATCAACAAATGTTGGAGTTTTTGTTAGAAATTCGAGTCTATCATCATGTTCGGAAAGTTTTGCTTTAAGATGTTCAGTCCAAACCTCTTCCACCATTGGAGTTGGAATTAATTCTGCATTGTTTTCCAAAAAGTCACCAAATGTTATTAGAATATCACCCAGATGCAGAATTTTTTCAATATCATTTTTAATCTGAATTCCGTGTTCTGTATCATGGATTTTGACTACATCACCTCCTTTTAGTCTGACAATAGGCGTCTCAAGTGAGTCTACAAAAGCTACAGTTGCACCTTTGCTTGGTTTATCGAGTTTGATTTGAGTTCCTACCGCAATAGTATGATCTAAGATTTCAGCAATCACTGGATGTAGCCCAACGCTAGCAAAACCGGTATTACATGCACGTCCATATCTGAGTCGAAAACCTCCAATCTTGTTTGGCATCGAAAGTACGGAACGCCCGGTAATTACTTCTCTCATACGTTTTTCAGATGCATCATCACCAGATTCACCTTTTTGAACAGCACCCTGGACATCGTTTAGCCACTCCCAACCTTCCAAATTATACTTCTCAATTCGCTTTAGGAGTTTTTTTGATCTTCCAATTAATCCGTCATTTAGTACACGTAATGCACCACCTCTTACTCTATCTGTTTTAATTCGAGTCATGTTACGATGATTAACTACTTCGTCTGGGTCTGTTCCTTCTCCTTCAAGTTCAACAGGTAAATTTGAAATCACGGTTTTGATGTCATCATCAGATACATGAAATTGAAAACTTTGTTTTGCTTCACTTTCATAGATTCGAAGTTCTTCT
>Ga0315326_10001729_pt1 | contig 11472 bp, 17 predicted proteins | sample M180m32315metaG_FD_203457 | JGI IMG/M metagenome (GOLD analysis project Ga0315326, IMG submission 203457) | Ammonia-oxidizing marine archaeal communities from Monterey Bay, California, United States - M1 80m 32315 | ecosystem: Environmental > Aquatic > Marine > Coastal | place: USA: California... | reverse complement strand
CCGTTCGTCAGATCCACGGGGATCTCATTAAGTATCTGGTTGTCCTCTAAGATCCAAACTTTGATTTCATCGTACGAAATCTCTTTACTCAATATCTCTAGTTTGATCTGACTTTCTATCAGTGGTGATTTTGACTGACTAACTGTACTCAGAAGAGTGTTAATTTTTTCATATTCTATCTCACGACCTTCTGATGCTGCAGATTGAGTTCCAACTATTGCTAATAAAACCCCCAGGAGCAATCTGCGCACAATTAATTCTCTATCGATGATAACTCCCCTTGTTAAACCTATTCAACAGTATCGGATTGTTTTGGAACAGTGAATAAGTATTCACGAGTAATTCCGTTGAAAATAGTTTTCTCTATCATCTTTCTGCATGCCTGCAGTTTCATTCACAAAGTTATTTCTATCTTCTCGAGTTTTGAAAATCCAGATACAGAAAGTATCTTTCGAGTGATAGATTGCCTTTAATTCATCATCAATGTCACAGATGTTTTGAGGTATTTCCGTTTTGATACAAATCACTATTTCCGTCCTCTTATTCTCTGTTCGAAATTACTCCACAGTAGTGGACTGTTTTAAAATCTCTATTGGGGATTTTCCAGTAAATCTAACCCTTTGTAACGTCTTTTTTAACAGATTTGTTCCCAATGCCTTTCTCCCCCAACTACATTCATAACCATCCTGTAATAATGTTCGCAATGATTACCCATACACATAAAAGATTAGAACCCATTATGAAAATACGAACAGCAGCAATCTTATTTTCAAGCTCCTTTTCGTACCCATCCTCACTGTTAAATGAACCTAAAGCATGTTTAATTACTTTATAGAACCTTATCATTCTTAATCTCCAGTATATTTTAAAAAAAATTTCGCGCTTTATATCTCAAATAGATAGTCTAGTAAATGATTTTTAGCTCAATATCCTATGAATTTGGATTCTTACTTTAAAAAAGAAGATTAAAGAGTAAATAGTAAGAAAAACTACTTACTGAATAACGGTTATAATCTACTCCACAGTAATGGAGTATTTTGGAACAGTGAATAATGTTTTGTTTATTTTAACCAAGTGGAACTCCTGACAAGTATTCATGATAGTTGTATGCCAAAGAAGTAATTAAAACTGCAACAACAGCTGACAAGACATCATAAAGTATTTTTGCTTCATGTAATTTCTTCTCTTCTTTTTTAAATTCAGCAACCAAAATATCTAAAATTGAATAAGCTAAAAATGCACCAAAAAGAATAACTGAAATCATGTCCGGATTGACGGCTAGATGTAATAGCGCCCATATACCAATCCCTATTGACATGGGATGTTTTGTTATCTTTTTAAGGTGTGTTGGCAGATAAGCGGCTACCAAAAAAGTTAAGGAAACAAACATAACATATTCAGAATATGCATAGGCATGCGAATATATTGGATATAGATTATCAATTGCGCGTTCATAGCCAAATATGATCATTAATAAGCCAATTAGGCTTATAAGGGAAAAAGTTCCCATATAAGGGTTCTCGCCCATTCTCGAATGCAGCGCATTCTTGGTTTTAGGAAAAAATGGAACTAAATGAATTCCAAAAAAAATTATTAACCCCGATACGAACATAACTCTCCTTGCTAGAATGTAACGTAAACTTAACATTAAATACAATGGAAGTATATTAAAACAGTAAATAAGCAAAGGCTTTTCATGGTTTGACGCCCTAACTATCAAGGAATATAATGATTTTACGCTTTGAACAGCCACATTTTTACCCCGACTTTTGAGAAGCTCTAATGGATTTCGTAATGGATTCCGTGTAGTAAAAAGACAGACTAAATTGAAGAAAAATAGCATATACGACTTCTCTACATTTGGTCGCGGAGATTTGGTGCAGAAGGGCCTCATTAACCTAATATATTCACTCGGGTTAATCGTATTCGCATACGCCAATTGGAGTTTTATTTTTGGTGGTAAGATTTTATATGGAAGTAGCTTTTCTTTTCAGTCCTATCCTCTGACCGTTGAATACTTCAAGGCCGTTTCTGAAGGCTTATACCCATTTTTTAGTTGGAACTATGGGGTGGGATTCAACAGTTTAGCGGACTCTCAGCAGTCGCTTCTACATCCGCTAAAGATACTTCTTTCGATTATATTGCAATCACCTTATCGCATCGACACGATATTCCTTTTGTTGCACGTGGCTTTGATATTTATCACATCCATCAAACTCTCTAATTACTTTTTGCCCAACACAAAATCTCCTTACGAGAAAGCTACAATTGCGATCTATTTAGCCATTGTAATCATGCTTAATATCGCGATTTTTTCAAATTACGCGCATGTTTTTTTTGTTGCCGTCTTTGCTTACTTCCTAGTTTTGATATTTTTAATAGACAAATTTTTGTCGAATCCTAGTCGTTGGTGTTTTATTCAGATTGTTGTAACGACTTGGTTGATGCTTTTATGCGGAAATTTCGCCCTGCAATGGGTCGTTTTAGTTGCTCTTGTCGTTTTCATGGGCTGCAGAGTTTTTCAAGAAAAGCTGTCGTTTTCCCCCGCTATCCTTGTGATAGTTGCGTTTGGTCTGGCCTTCGTTATCGCCGCTCCACAAATACTTGCGACTTACGAAGCGATGCGTCTTTCGGCTAGATCTACGCCAGGAGGCTACGATAAATTCTTTATGTCTGCTGGTCCGGTCCAGTGGTTGAGCTACGTTGCGCCAGGGAGTGCCTACCTGTTGTACAAATACGGGCACGAGGTTTTTGCTAGATGGGGAGACAATAGCCTCACAGATGGGCTTCACTATATCGGCGTAATCCCTGTGGCGTTGTTTTTCTATTCGCTGGCGAAATTAAAAGACATGCCCGGACAGGTTAAGGTGTTCTCTTCAGCTGCTCTTCTAATGGCGATTCGTGCTGCAGGATTGTTCGCATTCGTAAATCTTTTGCTCAATCAGCTGCCCATATTTGGTCAATTTCGAGCGCCTATTCGAAGTTTTTGGGCGCTAGATGTGCTTGTTCTTTTGCCCACAATTTTCGTGCTTGCTAATGTACGTACGATCGATATGCACCGGCTACGTCAAATACTGAACGCCATCATTTGGGTGATAATCTGTGTAACTGTTTGTGCATTCATCGTGAGTTTAGGTTGGGAAAGGTCCCTGCAAGAAAATTGGAATCGCCTTGCCACCAAGGAAATAGCGTACTGCTTTGTTAGTTTAACCATTGCTTTATTAGCCAGGGCATTTGTGTCAAAAAAACGTCGTACCAATGGCAGGTCCCTATTAATTATTTTGGTTGGACTTTCGACACTTGACCTTGGGTTACATCACTTGGGGGTTGCGAAAGAGTGGACAGATCCTACTGTGACGATAATCGACGAACGTTCATCCGTTGTTGATCGTCGTTGTGACGAGATGGAAACGCAACGGGTGTGGATGGACTTTACCTGGCCTCAATTCTCTACGACAGTATTCCCTCTGACTTCATCTCAAAGTAAATTGCACTCGAACGTAGAATCGCTGCCTACGCCCGAACTTAATGGAATTACTTGTGCCCTGTCGTATAGCTTGGTTTCGTCACGTCTCACCTCCAGTGCGGTGAACGTGTTTTATGATCGTTGGATCCAAGAGTTTGATGACGAGGAAAGATATTCTCTCCTTAAATACATGGGTTTCGATAGCTATTCGTTAATCAACTCGAACGTCGGTAATTCAAGTGCCAGTGAAGAATTTGTGGTGATACCTTCGCCGTCCGTACCAATACCCACTGCAGTAGAAAAGCTTGAAACCGTTATTGAATCGCTGGAACGTACCGCTGAGCCCACGTTCATCGGGCAGCTTGATAACGTATATATGTTCTTAAACCAGCTAGAGCTAATACAATACCTTCCAAGCACAGAGCGCGAAACGGTTCGTCTTTCAAACGACTATGTTGCTCTATTATTACCGCCACCTTTCTACTATTTCATTGAATACGAAGGGTCGAGCTTGGTCCCGATTCAAAGTCACGGCCCATGGTATATCCTTCCCGACGAAGTGTCCGGAAGCGTTAAGGTTACTTATGTTCCGGTGCCTGAGTTGATTGGGATATTTCTCAGTATGGTCGGCATATTAATGACAGCCTTAATTATTTTTCTTTTTAGATCAGGCTGGAATGTCCGATTGGATGTTTTACTCAGACTCACAAGCACGATCGTTGGGGCCATTCAGAAAGGATTTGTAACGTTAGTCAGGACACCAAATTACCGAAATTTGTTGTTTGGGATATCTGCGCTAATTACGTTTGCTATTGCCATGGCAGGTTTCACGGTCCTTAACACAACGGCCATCGCAGTGTCGTTTTCCTTTCTACTCATTCTTCTCTATGCCGTACATCGAATCGTCATCGCCGTTGGTTATGACCATTTGTATGGATATGGAGCCGCAGCACTCGTGGCCTTCAGTTTCTCGGTCGGGATGTTGTACGCTGCATTGAACGCTGTTATTAACAAACCCGGAATTGGCTCTAGCATCGTTGAGATTCTTAATATCGCATTAAAATCATTTGGATTCGGGAACTGAATTCTTTGTGCGAGTGGTTGTTTTTACGATGGATTCTACGTGATGAATGAGGCTGCCCATCGACGTTCTACGTGAAACACATAACGCCATGAATACTAAAAGACTATCTGATCGATAACAGCTAAGTCGTCGTCAAGTGAGACTTTTTGGAATAAGTGCTTTTAAATAAACTGATTGCCTTTACATAGAAGACGACATATTCCACATTAGGTGAAGTATAATTTCATTATGAAGGACTTTTTTGAACTTATCCGATGGAATCATTGGGCAAAAAACGTATTCGTTTTGGCCCCTCTATTTTTCAGTGGAGACTATTATGATATTGGTAATGTCGCGCAAGTACTAAAAGCCTTTTTTATATTCTGTCTGGTTTCAAGTTGCGTATATATATTAAACGACCTACTCGATTACGAAGCCGATAGTGCGCATAACAAAAAGAGGCTTAGACCTCTTCCGTCTGGACGTATAAGTAAACCGATCGCTGTGTTGATATTATCTATTATGTTTATATCAGCGTGTTTGTTGCTATACACATTGCGTATGCCCATTAACTTCATATACGTGGTGTTGTTATATGCTCTGATCAATTTGGTTTATTCGGGGGGACTTAAACAAATTCCAGTACTTGAATTAATACTGGTTTCAAGCGGCTTCGTTTTGCGTCTAGTGGGTGGCGGTGAGGCTCTGAGCATTGGCCTGTCTCCATGGATTATTACTGCAACCGCGTCGCTGTCGCTCCTCATCACAGTGGCAAAGAGAAGGAGCGATTTGGTCCAAAGGAGTGATCCAAAAGAACAAAGGGCATCGCTAATTGGTTATAACATAGAATTTCTGAACTCACTCTTATCAATTTTGGTATCAGTTACCATTGTTGTATATGTTATTTTTTCAATATCTGATTACGCGACCGAAAGACATGGTCAATTTATTATATTTTCGTCGATACCAGTATTAATAGGAATGTTTAGATTTTTACAACTTGCTATTGTTTTTGAAAAAGGCGATTTTCCCACGGAATTGATTACTCGAGACAAGGGGATGGTGGCCAGTATATTGTTATTTGTTTGTATTTTTGTATTAACAACATTCGTTGGTGATATTTAAGACTATGCGAACCAGCTATTCATCTATCAATACAACACCCAGGCAATATATTATGGACCTTGGATCTTATAGATGTTGTTAGACTATATAATAATTTGTCCTCTCGCATTTGTGCTTGGAGGTTCTCTAAAATTTTGTATCAATTCGATAAAGTCAAGGAACTTGGCGTTTGATCAGATAGGCCTGGGCAACTTTCCGAGCACTCACATTAGCATTGTTTCGTCTATCACATGGCTTGTATATTTTAGGGAAGGATATTCCGATCCTTTGTTAGGTGTATGCTTAGCTTTGTTAATCATCGTGACCATAGATGCGCTCGATACACGTAAGAAGATCGAGGATATCGTTAGGGTGTTGCGGGTTGAATTAGGTGACGGCAAAAGTATAGAGGGTTTGCGCGATAAAACAGGTCATAATCCCATTGATGCAATCGGTGGTGTTGGAGTTGGATTTCTAGCTGCGTTAATTATTGTCTGTACAACCGCTTGAACGGGTTAGCTTTTGATTATTGAACGACATTTACCGAAGTTCTTGATTGTCGGTGTTATGGGCACCGTTATTAATTACCTGGTTTTCTATCTTATATATTCAATATGGAACGTTCATTACATATTGGCATGTATCGTCGGATATATATCAGGTCTTTTTCTGGGTTTTTATTTAAACAAGGAGTGGACGTTCAAGAGGAATGATCACGTATTTTCTGGAAAATCCCTGGTGCTCCGATATATATGTCTGTACGGGTTTACGTTGGTCGTAGCCGTCTTAGTTCTATATCTGATAGCAGAGATTGCAAATGTGGATCCTTTATTTGGATATATCGTGTCTATCTTCTGTTCGACAGCAATGAATTTCTATGGGCTCAAATATGTAGTATTTAGAGCCAATGATTAAACTTCTCATAACTACTTTTTAAGATTAACTGGTACAACCAAATCTACTCTACCGTGACGGAGTTGAATTGTTTGTAACAGTTCTTTTCAATCCGCTATTCCCACTCAATAACAATAACTTTTGTCTATTGTATATTTTCCTAAATATGTACCCTTATTGTTCTTATATTTGAACTCTACAGAATCTAGCACTTTAATTAGTTCACTTAAATCAGGGTCACTACACCAAACAGTTATATTATTTGTCTTAAGTTCAGGAATTACTTTTTTAAAAATTTCAGATGATGAAATATCCATAGTTGTTTTATAATTGTAAGTAAGGTTGGCGCCAGAAGAGCAGAACGCATTTTCGAAAATAGTTATTTTATCTATTTGCATACCTCCGATTGAAGAATTAACTGCGCTTGCCACTTCATTGCAATCTCTGTTATTTAAATTCTTTGAATACAATGGATTTATTAAGAAAGTTGTAATAACAAATGATAGTAATATCCTTTTCATTTCCTAAGCATACCTTTTTTTATTCTATTGCTGAATAAATAATGAAATTAGATTGTTACAAACATTTCTGCTCAACAGTGACAGAGTAGTTGAGATAGGTCGTTTATCTGCCAAAACTATCCATGCAACTCATTATTTAAAATTCTCGGTAAAGATTACCACAAATCAACTGCATTATTATTTTAGGAAAAAAGTACCTTATTTGGAGAAAGAGGTTTCAAGAATGATTTTAATTAATGAAGAAGACAATATTTAACCACACAGGTCCATCTGCACCTCTTTGTCTTTAAGAAAGCATCTTCTAGAGTGCTCTGTTCCATCCTGTTTATAACTTATATTCAAACCGTTTGCCTTGCCTTTCTTATAAACTGCAGTTGTGTATGCATATTCCAATTTTTTATCCTCAGGAAAGATAGTAACCTCACCTTCATAGGCATCATCTTTGATATTTCCAGAAGATTCTATTTTCCCATTTTCATAATAAGTCTCAATTTTCCCATTCATCTTATTGTCTATCATGGTAGTTTTTTTTCTTAATTGACCATTTTCATAATAATCTTCATACCTACCATTCAATTTATTTCCCTTCCACTCTCCAACTCCTTTTAAATTACCATTTTTATGATAATGTTCTGTGACTCCTTGCAAATATCCATTTTTGTAAATCATTTTGGATTGAAGGGTTCCATTTTCATAAAAGTCCTCTCTTAATACTGGTTTTCCACCCTCAATAACTATTCTGTTTTTTATTTGCCCATCTGTATAAAGTTGTTCGAAGGTGCCGTCTTCTGAGGAGCAGGAAAATAAAAGAAAGAATAAAAAAAAGAAAGTAGACCTTTTCATTTTCTAAAACCTATCTCCACTACTCCACGGTTACAGAGTGTTTTACAACAGTAAATTATGTGGCTGTCACAAAGGGCTTGATCCATATGGATTCTCACCTTCTTCGCTCAATGTAAAAAGCAATTTAATGGAATACATAAATCCGAATATAGGCATCAAAACTTTGTGGTTCCTACCTTCGTAGCTATAGATGGCTATCGGCAAAAAGATGATCCAATACCACCAACCAGAATGCCCTGTGTCGTGAAGCCTTCTTATAAAAACACTGAGAGTTGGTAAAAAGGTTGCCAAAACAAAGACTGTGTTTAGTACAGGCACACCGTAAATAAGATCTACTAGAGTCGTGACTATTGAACCTAAGATACAAAAAAGATAAAACCACCAAAATTCTGATCTGGATGCCCTTCCTTTCCAAACAAAATATTTCCTAAAAGCTGATTCTATAGATTCTACAAAGCCCATGATTGTTCCTGAATATTACAAAGTTTTACAATAGCCCTAATGAGTCACTTTAGTCAACAATATAGTCGCCGGCTGAATGTAATTTACTGTTGTGAATTACTCCACGGTAACGGAGTGTTTTGGAACAGAGAATAAGTACTTCTGTATGAATATTGAAATGCCTATTCCTGCTCGGTCCCATCAGAACCTGCAATTGAATATATTCCATAACCAATGCCCATTGCTATCCAATGTGTAAATGGATAAATTGCATTAGATAATTCAATGCCAATTTCATAATATATGTCTGTTCCTGCCCAACTAAGACCAAGATCAGCAAAACCCCAAATGATTAATAATATTCCTACAATTTTCATATTAATTCTCCAAAGTGATATTATCTTAGCATATCGGTACTAATTCTCTGTTCGAAACTATTCCACCGTGACTGAGTGTATTTGAACAGTGACTTGATTTTTTTGGCGAAAGTTTGTTTTTGCTAACACCATTCATCTTTAATTATCGTTACAAAAAAACGAGTAACGGGATATTGTCTTTTAGAAGGATTTTCTCTGTAAAAAATTGCAACAGCGTCTCTTAGTGCGCTCATTTTTACGTCACTTCCAACACAAGAGTAAAGTTCTGCTTCATGTGTATCATAAAGACCTGCAACATAACCATTTAAAAAATTTATATGCCCATCTGTTCCTTCATTGACATAATCTAAGTAATCATCCCCTGTCAAGACAACAGCATTTAGATTAAATGACAAAAAAAAGAAAATTAAAAGAGTTATTAATTTTTGCTTCACTTGTAAATCACCGTTCAAATCTACTCCACCTTGACAGACTCAGTTTGAGTGCAGAATTAAGAGTATGTCTTTTTCTGAACCCTTTGTGGAACTTTAAATAAAATTTAATCTCCTTTTGGTTCACTAACATTCTTTCCCACAAAACCTGCATACTATTGCCTCTGTTTTGATTAATTCAGCACAAAATTTGCATTTTTTTCTTGTTCCATCATTGAGTTGAGTTGCTTCAACTACTTTGCGATCTGTTTTCATGATTAATGCATGTGCAATTGCTATTGGCAGAAGCACAAATCCATAGATATAAAATCCCCAAAAATTCTTTCCTTTGTTTTCTGCAATTCTTGCCGGAATAACCGGTAAAGCAAAAATGATTCCTAAGATTAAAAGAATAAATAGAATTTGAAATATTGCTATGCCGCCCATATTAGTCATCAATTATTAAAATTAATTCTGCACTCAAACCTATTCCACCGTCACTGAGTTGATTTGTTTGGTGCATTTCCCATCACTTACTGTTTACTAGTCCAAATATCTCTGCGGCATCTTTATTTAGAGTCCATCCTGAGGATTTAGAACAATAACTCATAGTGCGTTCATATAAAAATTGACCATCAGTTTCATTTAACATTTCCTTCATATAATCAAGAAGTTGATTATCTTTTCTGTTACAAGAAATATCATATTGTGAAGTATAGGAGTATGGGGCATGAAACATTAACTTGCTTTCCCCTTCCATGGTTCTGTAACCTCCGGCAATAAATGCGGTAGCACATGAAGAATAGCACTCTCCAGTATTTGTGATTATGGTTTCAGCGTATTCCCGTCTAAGAATCCTTCCTAATGCATAACCGTCTTTCATGTATCCTCCACCTGAATTCATATAAACATGAACTGCAAATGGGTTTCCGGTCTTTGAACTCATACATCTATTAGGAGACATCGCTATTTTTCTTAATAATCGCTCTATGATGAAAGGAGTATCAGGATTAATTGGTCCGTCCATTTCTATATGATCTTTATGTTGAGAACTCTTTTCACATATTGTTGAATCTATATGTCTGACGTGTCGAATTTTTAGATTGCTTACTTCTATATCAGAAATTACTTCGTATTTTCCAGCAGCAAAGTATGTATCAGTACCCAATATATAGTGTTTTGCATAAAGTTCGTTAGCAATAGAAAAAAAAAGAATGCATGCTAGAAAATATTTATTCATTATTTTATTTTAACCTTAATTAATCCTAAACTTTGTAATTGATTTAGGATAGGTCTTATTTCTGAATGAAATCCTTTCCTTTCTTTCTTGCATTCTTTTGACATTGCCATGAACTTTGGAATTAGACCAAGTTTTGTTTGTGTGGAGAACAGGTTTATCTAGATTCTTTCTGTTCTTCTATTATCTGCTCTATCTTTCCAGGGCTAATCTTTGCACAAATACCAGCTCCCTCCCAATATGTGTCATCTGTTCCAAAAACGGCTCTAAAGCTTATTTTTTGTTTCTGCCTGTATCTAAAAGAATGTATAAGATTGCAGTTAATAGATAAGGCTAAGTTTGCCATCTCTTCTTTTAAGTCTGCAAGATTCTTCAACATAGCATCTCCAAGAATCCCGTCTAATTTATGGTTAACATGCCTAACGTCTTCAGCGCAATCTAATGCGCTTTCAGTAAAATAAACTCCGTTTTTTTCTGTTATCCGTATTTTCAATGCTTACTTTTCTCGTTCAAAAACTACTATCATCTCCTCTCTAGCCCCTGTTAAACCTGGGATTGTAGCAGTAGCAATTGATATTACTTCCCAGCCTTCTTCAGCATAAGCATTGATACCTTGTTCTAGTTTCTCAGGATCAAATTTTGAGCTTAACCATTTATCCTTCTGTGACATCACTTTATATTCTTTCATAAATAACTCCTTTGACAAATAATAGTTAGCATACGTTCTTTGTCATTGTGTTGTCAAAGAACAGGTAAGTGGGGTGGGAACAAGGTTAAAGAATTCTTAATAAAACGCCTACTGAATACGAATTTAAAACTACTCAACTGTGACCGAATAAGTGCGAGTAGTGATTTTATAACGCTGCTTGTCTTCCAAAAAAGTATCCGATCCATATTTCAACAAGAGACAAAATTCCCCAAAATATACCAAATGTAAAAATGCTCCAAATTAATGCAATTAAAGTAAAAAAACCTATTACAGCGTAGTAGTTTTGAATCCCTCGCTTCCTATGATCAGGTACTCTCGGGTCAGCAAAACCGCACAAGAATCCCAGGAAAATAAAAAGAAAGAAGTAATGCCACTGAAACATTTTAGATTATTGTTGAAAGGAAGTT
>Ga0315326_10001728_pt1 | contig 11474 bp, 17 predicted proteins | sample M180m32315metaG_FD_203457 | JGI IMG/M metagenome (GOLD analysis project Ga0315326, IMG submission 203457) | Ammonia-oxidizing marine archaeal communities from Monterey Bay, California, United States - M1 80m 32315 | ecosystem: Environmental > Aquatic > Marine > Coastal | place: USA: California... | reverse complement strand
CTCTTCACCCTTATTATTATATTTAACGAATGCTAAGGTTAACATTCGACACTTATCAAATTTATGAACATTATCAACTGTTGCTCTTTCACCTTTACGTGTTTTAGGGAGACCTATAGTCTCCGTATCCCAGGCAATATAATCCATTGTAATTTTTTAGATTGTTTTCTTTAACTATAATTTCTAACTTAGGTTTATTTTGTTAATATAATATATAATGGTAAATGCATTTAATAGTCCACCTAGAGCGACAAGTAACAATAAAGATTTTTCAAAGCAAGTAGATAAATACACCAAGAGATTAACAAATTTTATCAAAAAACAACCCAAGGCAAAATTATTAAAAATACGAAAGAAAAAAAAAGTAATAAATCGTAACCATTATACACAATTAGAAAATATGACTTCTAAAGTCAAAACACTCCACAACAAACTTAAGCCAAAAAAAAGACAAATAGATCGTTTACAATTAGCACAAAAAAGAATGAGAGAAGAACATATACGGTTAACTAGAGGTACTATGTCAGAGTTATTTAATAATGTAACTTTACCACGTGCAGAAATAAAGCAAGCAAGAATATTGCAAACTAAAGTGGAAAAACAAAATGGAAATATTAATATGCGTCTCAAAATAAAAGGCCTAGGATCAGAAAAAAATATGGCATACCAAAAAAAGTTTTTAAATATGACTAAAGAGCTCAATGATCAGCTCCATTCAAGATTATCTAGATCTGATAAAATACAAAACGTTGTATTATCTAGAAATACTAGTGATCCTATAACACATAACCCCTTTAAAAATGGTGAAATCATTTTAAGTACGGGAAAACCCGGGCAATATTTTAGTTTAAACTCGTTTCAAAAATTATTAAAACGTCAAAAAACACATTACCTACATAACAATAATACAGGTGTTCGAACAACTGGTGAAATAAAAAGTCTCGCTAAAAATAATAGATCTAAGAACGTAATAGTATACAAAAAGAACCCACTTAATCGCCAGGAAATACGTGCAAAAAATGTAAAGTTTGTTCGCGTAGTCCTTAATAAAAAATAAAATATGAGATAATATAAATGAGTTCGTCTTCGCGTAAAAATAATACTAAAAATACAGCTAATTCAGAATCAGTAAACAACAAAAATCATTTAAGAAGAACATTCGAAAAACAGAAAAGAATAATAAGAACTTTAGAAGATAAAATAGATGAAATGAATAAAACAGTGAAAGAACTGTATGATGATATACTTAAAAATTCGAAAAATTATTCTAAATTAGCAGCGCTTAAAGATCAATATGATCGATATGGACTTTATACAGGTGATCTTACAAAAACAATAACCCTGTGTCAAAAAGAACACAGGAATCTCGATGAAAAATTAACAAACCTTTGGAAAGTAAGGGAAAATTTATACAATGCTACAGTACTGTATATTCAAGATATAGAGTATACGACATTAGTAAAAAATTCAAATGTTAATAACGTAAAAGCACTTTTAATGACTTTGCATAAAAATTATACAAAACTGAAAAACCAACAAAAATTGCAGAATACGACAATTCAGAAGCAGAATAACACTAACCTACCAATTAACACGATCCAAAATTCTTTAGAATTTAGTAACAGAAATAATAATAGTCGTCGATAAAAAAATAGGTAACAAAAACATTTTTTATATTATTACACACTTAACAATATAAAAAAAGTCAAAAACTATTTAAAATTTTCTAAGAACCGTCGACCTATCATAAACCACGAAAAACTCATAAAAAATATTTCACCCTCAGTATCCATCTACTATACTAGGGTAAAATAATATCACTATCACTTATACACTGATCAAAACTATCGAACGCATCACTAAAATTTCGTAAATCGGATTTTTTACGATTTTTTAAATCACACGATGCTACCATTTCATACACGACACTCCCGTCAATGATTTCCTCTTCGACGAGTATGTCTTTCAAGTGTTCGAGCTTAACACGGTAAGTATTTAAAAGTTCTTTCACTTCCGTATAACACCCTTCAACTATATCATGAACTTCGATATCAATATGACTCAATGTGCGCGCAGAAACTAAATCCGTGTTAATATTCATTTTACCTATAGTTTCACTCATACCATACGTGGTTACCATTTCACGCGCTATATTAAACGTTTGTTCAAAATCGCTAGATGCTCCTGTAGTAACGTGTTCTCTTCCATAGACGATTTCTTCGGCGGCGTGTCCACCAAGTGCAACCTTAATTTGTGATAAAAGGTAATCTTTAGTATACATACCAACATCGTCCGTCGACGGTTGAAAATATGTTACACCACCCGTGTCACCTCTTGGTAATATACTCACTTTACGAACCTCGTCGTATTCTTGCATGAGTACACCAATAATGGCGTGTCCCGCCTCGTGGTATGCGACTCTCGCTTTACGTGCACTAGAAACAGCTCGATTTCCTTTTGCACCGACAACTATTCTTTGGTATACGTCTTCGGTTATTTCAGGTGTTATTATACCATCTTTACCATCCCGAACCGCACGTATAGCGCACTCGTTCATGAGGTTTGCAAGATCGGCTCCCGAAAACCCCATTGTCTGTTTAGCAAGGTCGCGAAGACTTACACCCGCACCTAAAAGTTTATCCTTGGTATGTACCTTAAGTATCTCCTCGCGTCCGTGAACATCGGGTAAAGAAACATGTATTTTACGATCGAATCTACCGGGGCGCAATAGAGCATCATCAAGTATATCGATACGGTTTGTTGCACCTATAACAACAATTTCCGTCTCGTTTTCGAAACCGTCCATCTCTGTTAGGAGTTGGTTAATCGTTTGTTCGCGCTCGTCGTTAGCTGCGAACCCATTCATACTTCTCTTCTTACCAATCGCATCAATTTCATCAATAAATACAATACACGGTTGGTTTTCGCGTGCCATTTCAAACACGTCGCGGACTCTTTTTGCACCGACACCAACAAACATTTCAACAAACGATGACCCCGAACACTGAATAAATGGAACAGATGATTCGCCCGCAATAGCACGCGCTAGAAGAGTCTTACCCGTACCCGGTTTACCCGTTAATAACGCACCTTTTGGTATTTTAGCACCCGTACCAAAGAATTTTTCCGGTTGTTTAAGAAAATCAACAATCTCTTCGAGTTCATCCTTAGCACTGTCTATACCCTGAACATCAGCAAAACGAGTTTTTATATCACTTTCTACGTCTATATCATTTTTCATCACAGAGAAAGGACTTTGACCTACACCACCACCTGACATCATTCTAAAAATAGCAAAGAAACCTATAGTAATAAACATAAAAGACACGAATTCGTTAATACCACCGCTTCCTATCGATGCTTTAATCAAGTCATACTCAACCTGACTTTCGGTCAGTGTTTTCCAAAAATCTTCCGATGGAACATAATATGAACTTCCAAAAGTACCATTCTTTTCTTCAAAATACAATGTGTCACCATGAGGATTTATTTCAACTTTTGTTATTTCGTTTTGCTTAATACCCTTAATAAAATCACTATATATCCTGTGTTCATATTCCGGTTTCTTTTCTATTTTAAGTGGTGGTGAACTAAATATTCTATTTACAATCGGTAACGTCACCATTATAATTAAATAAGATATTAAAAATAAGTTAAAGGCATTTTTGTATATAAACCGTTTTATTTTTTTACATTTTTTATTAAAACGTTTACGGAACCGTTTCCGGTTCATTCTATACTATATTCTTAAATTAAACTCTCGTATATCTCGCACAATATATTAATTTTTAATCATCACCACCTGAAACATATTCCTCTTCTTCCACATTTCCACCGTCTTCTTCATCAATTTCAACATCAAGACCCTCATCTTCCTCTGGTTCATCGTCCTTTTCTTCATCATCATCTTCATCATCATCTCCAATTACCGCTTCCTCTTCAATTATTTCAGGCGTTTCCTTTTTCTTGATTTTTTTCTTCTTTTTGGGTGCAGCAGACTCGTATAAGTACTGTAGTTTTTTCCATTTAATTTCGATTAATTTCAATCTTTTTTTGTGTTTATCTTTCACAGATTGTATAAATTCATTAGAGTACCCGTGTGATTTCAACACTGATAAAACACTTTTTAAAGGTGGTGGTATACCCTTAGAATAATACTTCTCGTTTAACATGGCCATTTGCGGCATTAATTTAACCTTAACTTTACCATTTTTCAAAACAGTTAGATTTAAAACAACAGTATCAAGGGTTTCTATATAGCTTTCGATATTTGTATCAATTTTCGGATGTGGTTGAATTTCTTCCACATTTGGTTTTTTAAAAGGAATACCCATTTTTTTACAATTCTTCTCTAGATTTTCTAGATAAGATTTGTGATTTTGGATATAAAAAGGTTTGCGTTCGGTTACAGTGTTGTGTGTTGGATTAACAATATTGTATACCAGGGAACCAGGTAAAAGTTTTTCACACATTGGTTTATTTGTATGATTATTTTTATCATAAGCAAAACAACCGGGTGTTTTTAACAATTGAAACGAGTCGGGGGATTGAGTAGTCATTTTTTGTATTACTTTATACTTCTATTTTATTACAACTTAGGTCTAATTCACACTCTAAAATTTGGTGAGCTTGAAAATTCTGGAGCGACTCGAATGGGCCCCATAATTCAATAACTTTACGTTTTTTATCGTACCACATATACGATAACTCGAGGTAACGCGTTAACCAATAAAACTTTTTACCGTTCTTGCCGATAAACTTGAAAATATCATCCTCATTATAACCAGATACATCAAACTGACTGTAGTGAGCACTTGGTGGGTTGTACGGAGCCATGGTCCTTTTGGTTTGTCTTACTGTTATTAAGCGTCTCTTGTTTAAGCCTAATATATTTTTGTGTATAGAGTCCTTTTTTAGCTTTCTTGTCGTTCTTAGTGACACGAGTCTTAAAGGGATCTTTCATATATTACTTTTTTATTTTTTATTGGCCGACTTGGGTCTATTTGGTCTTAAAAAAAGTCCTCTTTGTAACTTTGCCATAAATCTAATAAGTTTATTTGTTTTAGCCTTTGTATTTGGCAATGGTGGCCTCCGAGAAACTGGTTGTCTTGGCTTGGGTTTACTTTTTAAACCACTGAACTGTTTCTTCACGGTATTATTATTTGGTGTCTGTATGCGCGTAGAAGGCATTTATATAGTCTGATATTTTTTTAATTTTTTCTTAATTTTTTCAATCCTGCTATCGCGTTCTTTTCCCTCTTCTCATTCTCTTTCTTTTTTCTTTTCTCGTCCCTTTCCCTTTTTCTTTCCGCCTTTCTCGCGTTTTCATTTGCTTTCTCCTTCGCCTTTTTCTCGTCCCTTTCCCTTTTTCTTTCCACCTTTCTCGCGTTTTCATTTGCTTTCTCCTTCACCTTTGCATTATCTTTAGCCTTCTTTTCCGCATTCATCTTCGCAATAACCGAATTTACCCATCCATACTTTAAAGCACTAAGATCATGAATGGGTTTGTTTTTCATCAGTGTTTTCAATTGTCGAAACCATCCTTCATATATCTTAACGCGTTCTGCTTCGGGAGTATTTTTACCATATGCACTGTTCTCTCTTTCTTGTAACATGCGAAGGGTCGCTGGATTATTTTCTAAGTTACCAAATTGGAGAAGGGAACGAGGGGGATGCCATTTCACTTTAGTTGTTAAACTCTTAATCAAATTTCTTTTGTCTTGTGCCTTTCTTCGTCTCAATTCTTCTTGATCGGTCCCCCTCTTGACCTCCTTCACTTTCTCTGCACTTACCTTAATTTTAAGGGGTTTCGCGAGGTTATACTTAAACTCCGTAAGTTGTCTATTTTCTTTCGCGTAGGTTGCAAGTTCTTTCGCGTTTCGTACCTTATTTTTTTGTATGTTTCTTTTAACTTTCTGTACCATTTTATCCCCGTACACGTTTTTTAGTAACGCCTCATTATTCGACTTCTTTGCACTTATCTTAACTTTAAGGGGTTTCGCGAGGTTATACTTAAACTCCGTAAGTTGTCTATTTTCTTTCGCGTTTTGTGCCTTATTTTTTAGCATGTTTCTTTCAACTTTCAGTACCTTTCTAGTACCATATTTATTTTTCAATCGCGCCTTATTTGCATTCAAATTATTTTTGTTATTGTTGCTATTATTTAACACAATTGGATTATTCTTTGTACCATTCGTCATTTATATTAGCCTGTTATTTTTTTTTAATATTTTATTTTTTAGCCGATTTTTTATTTTTCATGGGACTATTAAACCCGCTATTTGCTTTCCTTTTGAACGCCTCCCTTTCCTTGATTGCTTTTGCTTTTATATTTATTTTTTTCATATTATTGTACATATTTAGGGCTTTCAATGTAAGTTTTTCCTTTGTCTTACGATTCTTTTCGCGTTTCATTGATTTCTGTATATTAACGTACGCTTGTTCGAGATTGTAAAATTCTTTTTCCAATTTTTTAAATTCTGTTTCACGATTTGACATTATTAATATAAACCTATTTTTTATTTTTTTCGTTTTTTTCGAGTAACTCTTTGAAAGTGTTAGGTACGTTGTTTGTGGTATTGTCGAAATCCAATTTTCGAACGGTTGAATTTTTCTTATTATTAGTCGTATTCGTACGCGACTTTTTTTTAGCTGGTTTTCTAGGTATAGTAGTATTACCAATTTTAACGTTAAAAAACCCGTTTAATAAATTACCCAAACTTGATGGTAACGATGATGATGAAGAATTAGTAGCTTTTCTTTTTCCCATATACTATTTATAAATAATATAAATACGGAAATTTCGTAATTATATTATTGATTTATTTTTAACGATTTAATTAAAACAATCTCTTTAATGGCTTATTTTCACGCCTGGATTTGGATTTTTTTGTCGGGGGTGACGTGTTTTGATTTGCTTTTTTTTTCGCTTCATTAAGTCTTTTGTTAATTTCTTTATTATTATTAGTAAAATTATTAGGAGTTTTTTTCTTAGTCTTAGGCGATGGCGATCCGAAAGATTTAATAAAATTTATAAATGATTTTGATGGTGATTCTTTTAATTCAACAGGTCTCATAAGTTTCTTAGCCCTTTGTCGCTTAGGTGGTGTATTTCGGGGAGGTTGAGTAACCTTGGCAACAAATTCAGTAGGTTTTGGCATTTCTAATATACCCTGAGATTTTACTTACCCGCACACATACCGCAGTACGCCTCCTGTTTTGGATCATACATAAATGTATAGAGTATCAATAAAGCAAAAGTTGCCGATAACAATATATACGTGTCTTTCATTTTACTACTACGTAATATTAAAATTCGTCAATGAGACTAACCTCCGAACATGAATCGACTGATTCGTCGTCTGGTAATACATATTCATCATCGGAGTGATCGACGAGTGTGTACGACCCGTTTCTAAGTTGTTCGTAAAGTCCCGTATGTTCAAGATTAGTGGTATCATAAAACCCAGAAACACTTTCTTTTGGTACATTTATAAGATCTTCGTCAAAATCCCATAGTTCATAACCACAGTAATCTAAAATAGAAACTAAATATTCTGACCCTAAATCTTTACGTATTTGTGCGATAGACGAAATACCATCTTCGAATTCAATGTCAACGATTTGATTTTCCATAGTAAAAAGTCTATGTTTTAATTCTTAAAGTATATTAAATATGAGAATAAAGAACATTCTTAAAAATAGAGTAGTTGAAAAAAAGGATGCAGTTATGTTTGATATAGACGATACTCTTATTTTTACGAATGGACACGCAAATACGGAAATGATTGATTTATTAAATTATAGTAAAAGATTAGGGTATAAAATTATTATTATAACGGCTAGACCGTTTTCTATAGTAACACGTCAATTCACTATAATGCAACTGAAAAAATACGGTATAATATACGACGAACTTTACTTAACACCGGCATTAAATAAAGGTAACGTAAAAAAACAATCAGGCTATAACTATATTTTATCAGTGGGAGATCAAGAAACAGATCTGACTCATACAAAATACGGAATAAAAATAACCGTTTTTTAAGATTTCCATCTTCTATTACACGTGTGACAGGTGACAAATACGGTCATTGGTTCATCAGCGCTACGTGTTTGCATTTGGTAAAAGGTTGTTTTGTATCCTCTACATCTACCACACTTAAATAATCCTTTATAGTCCTTATCGTGCATGTAATTAGCGGCGTGTAGTTTCTTCATTTCTACATCGGCTATTTTTTCTGCCATTTGTGCGTATGGACCATCGGGCCATAAACCTTGTGGAGATAAATTAATAGCAGCAGACGTTTTTAATTGACCTTTTAAAATTTTATCTTTAAGATTAGATGAATTTTTTAAATTATACATCATACTCAAAAACTTTTGTTTATATCTCGCTACGTGGTAACGATTATTCACCGCAGGTACATCACCTAAATCAGAAGTTCTCCTAATTGTCCAATTCCACGTACACAATTCCATATTTTTAACGATATTATTATCTACATCCAAACCCATAACATCGGCATATTTTTTTAAGGCATATTCTCTAGTAGATAACATTATACTTAATAAATTTATAGAATTTAATATCTACTTAGGAGTTCCATTTTGTTTTTTTTACAATCAGAAAATGATTCTGGGGAGCACATATTGAAAGGATCAGATGTTGTAACTGGTTTATTACGCGTTTCTTTCCAGGGTGTATCCAAAACTATGTTTGTGTATAAATCGGACCTGAATAGTATTACGTATACAAGTATGAGAGCAATCGAAGTTTTAAGCAATGTATTCATTTATTAAAAGCAACTTTTTTTATTCGCATAGAATATATATGACACTTGCTGTTTTAATAAACGAGGAACGTAATAATATAAAAGAAATAGAAGTCGACATTTCACCTGAAAAAAATCAAATTTTTAAAATATTAAAAGGAAAAGCATCATTTGTAGGACAATGGCCTGATGAAGACGTTGTTATAATTAAGTGTTCGGAATCATTATTTGAACTTAGTCTAAACCAGAATAGACTACCTAGACCATTCACGAATATGTTAGTTTTAGGCAAAATACTACTCATACGTATGGATGAGTATTCAGAACCACAGGACTTTACCTTAAAAGAATACCATAAATTAACTAGAGAATCAAGACCCAGAACGCGTTCACATTCAAGTTTAATCGGTCGACCCTTGAGTAGGAATAGGAGCTACTCCTCGGAGAACGGTCTGTGAATATTTACTTGAGTAGGAATATGAGCTACTCCTCGGAGAACGGCCTGTGAATATTTCATACACAATTGAAAATGTGACTGAGCCCAATCCATTGGGTTTTTCATGGTAATTCCCATGGGATTTTCATTAACAACTTTCATCATATCCGAACTCCCTTTCGTATGATCTGCAGCATTCATCATAACTGTATCAATTTTTTGTAACCATAACACGTGGTCTTCTTTCTTGGGATCAAACTTTTGTACAAACGACATTTATATTATAAATACTTACACAATCTTTAACCTTGTATCTAATCTCGATTTATAATATCTATCGTCTATTTCACCGTCTATTTTCTGACCAGATATCGATATTCGTAATAAATCATCGTTATACTCAAAATAGTGACAATAAAAATAAGAAACACCCGTTCCAGTTGACATTTCATCGAGTTGACTCTTTACCTTTTGTTCCGTGAAAATATATTTCCTTATATTTTCAGGTGTTCTTTTTTTAACATCTTTATCCGGATTTATACGCGAAACAGGGTTTTCTAAATTCATGTCTGGCCATACACCGTAAGATGAACGATATTTGCTCATATAATCTATACATTCTTTAGCCATACTTTTCTTACTAAAACAAATTATACGAGGTTTACCATTTGGGTCAGTAATTGTCGTGTACCCACCTTTTAAAATACCTATAAAATGAAACTTCATACTTACAGTATACCAATATAACTTTATACTTCATCCAAAGACCTACTCGGTTCCGGTGTTGCATTTAATGATCTATCCAATTGTTTTCTCGACACTTCCATATTGTGTTTAGTCATTTCTATACCTATATCTAAACCACCAGTAGAACTTATTTCGTATAACCACCTCCTCATTAATCCATCTCTATTTGCCATTATTCTATTTGCAAACTCTGGTTTTCCCGCATCGTATAAAGCTTCTATAAAAGGATCACCTGAACTTGGTTTATTCTCATTTGCAAAATCACATAACCAATTGAATTCCAGTTTCATAAGAGATGTATCCAATAGGTAAACTTGTCCCATTGTATACTGTACAGATCTAAACGTAAAATATTTTACCAACATGGTATTAACATCTTCAAAAGTTTGGTCAGAATAATCATCATTGGATACACATTTTATTGACACGTTCCTTCTACTTTTTTTAACCGGTTTAGTAACGTACAGGTTCCCGATACCGCTCAGTATCATTGTATTATATTATTAGAAAAAAAAACCTTAAGTTAGTTTAAACTCATGAACTTTCCCAAAACACCTGGTCAGTGTAAATATATGCGAATCCTACAATCACATAAACCTATTATAATAGCAACAGGTCCTGCAGGTACAGGTAAAACTATGTTGGCGTGTCAATTAGCAACTGAAAGTTTAATGAATAAAGACATTAATCGATTAGTATTGACACGTCCAATTGTGGGTGCAGATGAGGATATGGGATACCTCCCTGGAGAAATGGAAAGAAAGATGGAACCATGGACGAGACCAATGATAGACGTTTTCGAAAATTACTTAACGAGAGGACAACTCGAACATCACGTACACATAGAACCATTGGGTTTTATGCGTGGGAGAACATTTGATAATGCATACATAATTGCAGACGAAATGCAAAATAGTACATGTAATCAAATGAAAATGTTATTAACAAGGCTTGGTAAAAATACAAAATTGGTAATAACAGGTGATTTAAAACAAAGTGATCTAGGTGATAAAAGTGGTCTCGAAGACCTTGTAAGTAGGATAGACGGTTTAAACCTAAACTATATCGAACATGTCACCATGGAGAACGATGACATCTTGCGACACCCTGCTGTTGCCGAAATTCTTAAGATGTATTAAGAATTTTTATTATTAAAATCAGTTAAAGCAGATTGAATAGCATCTTCCGCGAGCATAGAACAGTGTAATTTTACGGGAGGTAAATTTAAATATTTAGCAATGTCTTTATTTTTTATATTTACATCGTCTTTATGTCTACCTTTAACCCATTCCGTACACACAGACGAACTCGCTATAGCGGATCCACACCCAAACGTTTTAAATCGGGAATCTGTTATTATTCCATCAGAATTAACACGTATTTGAAATTTCATAACATCTCCACACGCTGGAGCTCCAACTATACCGGTACCCACATTTTTATCATGTATATCAAAAGACCCAACGTTTTTAGGGTTTTCGTAATGATAAACTACATTTTTGTGATACCTTCTACAT
>Ga0315326_10001725_pt1 | contig 11477 bp, 7 predicted proteins | sample M180m32315metaG_FD_203457 | JGI IMG/M metagenome (GOLD analysis project Ga0315326, IMG submission 203457) | Ammonia-oxidizing marine archaeal communities from Monterey Bay, California, United States - M1 80m 32315 | ecosystem: Environmental > Aquatic > Marine > Coastal | place: USA: California... | reverse complement strand
AAAACAAGCATCTAAAACGACAAAATGGACATTGCCTTTATCAAACGAGTAGTAAGATTTCTCTTGTTCTACTCCGCCGAGAAATTCTTTTTTGGTCAGCGTATCCACACAGTGGTTTCCCAGTACATAGTGCTTAGCAAGTTTAATATTCGCCATTTCTTTAGTAATGCGAGCTAGATAGCCGAGCTCCGTTTTCACATCCGTAGCCGCGTCAATGAGATCGCCCAAGCAAACAAGAAAATCGGGCTTCTCTTTCTCGAATTGACCAGTCGCTTGTTTCAGTTTGGCAATCGTCTCGCGGTAATGGCGGGATCCAGCTGGTGGTTTATCGGCATAATGCAAATCGGTGATCATACTAAATCGGACATCCGCATCAACCGCGGAATTATCAGCAACACCACTTCGATTATGCAACGCTACGGCAGAACCCAACAACAACAAACTACCATCTTTCAGAAACAGACGCCTCAGCATTCAAATTCTCCTAGCTGAACATTATTTATGCTTAGATTTCATTATAGCACTAATACAACGAATGCCGTAAAATTCATAATATTATAGAACAGCAACCAACATTTTACTGGCTATTTTTTCAACATGAAATCAAATCTCCTGCATCTTATAACCAGTATTATTATCGTGACGCTTGCTGGCTGCCTCGAACAGAGTAATAGCCCTGCGGCCCCCGATGTCCAACCCACGAAGGAAAGTACCGTGCCCGACGAACAACCCCAATCCTATAACGACCTAAACGCTGATGAAGAATACGTCTTAGTTCATAAGGGAACCGAGCGAGCGGGCACTGGCGAATACACCGACAACAAAGCCGACGGAACATATATTTGCCGACGTTGTAACGCTCCGCTGTATGAATCAACCGACAAGTTTGACAGCGGTTGTGGCTGGCCAAGTTTTGATGATGAAATCCAAGACGCCGTGACGCGAGTGCCAGATGCGGACGGACGCCGAACCGAAATTGTCTGCAGCAATTGCCAAGGACACCTCGGACATGTGTTTCTTGGTGAACAGTTTACTGCCAAAGACACACGCCACTGTGTAAACAGCATTTCAATGGTCTTCGTTGCCAAATCTGAACAACTTCCCGTTGTCATCAAGTTGATCGAATAACAACGGTTGCGTGGTCAACGTCGACATCAGGCACTAGCCCCATCCCAAGCAGACCACCAATCTTTAAACAATTGGTATTGCTGCTCTACAAACCCGCGTTGACTGGCCGTTAAGCAATCGCTTTCATTGAAATGCACGGCATACTGAGCATCACCGTTAAGTTCCAACAAATACTTGTAAAACAATACCAAATCTGGTCCTTCGTCAAACGTCGACAGAACCAGTAAAGCGTCTTCCAGCTCTTGGGCTAACCGTCGCGATTGCACATCCCCCGCGGCCGCCGCACTGGCAAGTTCAATCAGTCGTAACACTTCTCGTGGCAAAGCATTACCGATTCCTGTAATCGCTCCGACCGCGCCACAATTAACATACCCATGCACAACTTGTGTATCGACGCCAACCATCAACGCCAAGGTGGCATCACCACTGGTAATATGTTCAGCTGCGTAACTGAGGGAATCAGCGCCCCCGAATTCTTTAAATCCAACGAGATTCGAAAACTCCGACCGTAAATCAAAAAACAGATCAGCTTTCGTCTCGAATCCATAGTAGGGACTGTTATAAATCACGGCAGGCGTATTAGGCGCCGCGGCCAATATTGCGGCAAAGTGATCTCTCTGAGCGATAGCCGATGTCCCGCGTGATAGAACTCGTGGAATTACCATCAAACCCTGCGCGCCGACACTCTCGGCGTGTGCGGCATGTTCAGCAGCCAAACGCGGGTTCTGTGCGCCTGTGCCAACAACTACCGGAATACCCGCTTCGCACAGACTCGCGACTCCCTGCTGCCGCTGTTGATCTGTCAGCAGGGGCCAATCACCCATCGATCCACAGTAAACAACGCCATTCATTCCACAATCCATTAATTCCCGAGCCTTGCGAACTAACGCTTCGACATCGGGAGTGCGGTCTTCACGGCTAACGCAGGGCGTCATAATAGCTGGAATACAACCGCTAAATATTGAGGTAATTTCTTGGTTTTCTTGATTCATAATAGACTTTCAAACTCGTAATATATTTTTTACTTTAACGACCACGGCGATTTTTCTTAGCTTGAGCCAATTGGTTCCAAGCCCAGCGGTACAAATTTCGTGAATCAGCATATCGAGCACTCGACCCCGATGCTCCTAACACGACAACAAATAATTCGTTACCATCTCTTACGCCATGCGATACCAAACAGGCACCCGCTGCGGTTGTCGTGCCTGTCTTTACTCCATCATACCCCGTAATCCCCAATAGTCGATTCGTGTTCTTCCACGTAAGTAGCCGCGTTGCTGTATCAGCAGTTGTCACCCGAGTGGCGTGTTGGCGCGTATTGACGTACTGACGAAACAAAGGAATATCGAATGCTGCGTCAGCAAGCTTCGCTAAATCGGCTGCTGACAATAAATGCCCCTTAGCCGTTAATCCATGTGGATTTACATAATGGCTATTGTTCATGCCAAGCTGTTTAGCCATTGCATTCATCAAACCAATAAACAAGTCATAGCTCTCATCAGCCGGACAGTCCATTTTACCACTTAAGCGTCCACCGAAGAACTCAGCTAAAGCAACCGATGCGTCATTGCCCGACGGCAACATCAAGCCATAAAGCAACTCACCAACACTGATAATTTCATCAGCACGCACCCCGGCAGTACTGCCGGGCGTTCCATCTGCTCGCTTGGAAAATGTAATCACTTCCTGCAACACTTGTGGGTCTGTTTCTGCATACTTCAATACTAAATAGGCTGTCATAATTTTTGTGGTACTAGCGATATCAATGGCTTTATTATAGTTCTCACCCCACAACACCTCACCAGTGGACGCATCCGTAATAACCCAAGCTTTGCATGTCAGAAATGGCAAACCAACAAGTGCATCATTTGGCTCACGTGCTAACCGTTGCCGATTAAAACGTTGAACGTCATCAATGGGTTCATCTTTGGTAATGAGCGTACCCAGTGCCACCCACGTTCTCGAATCGACACGCCCAGTTGCCCTTAAATTTTTTGAAATCTGAAAAATCTCAACAGCCCGCCGTGTATTGGGCCCAAAATCTCCATCAATATTTAAACGAGGCGATGGCTTAAGCCGCGCATTTAATGTGCGTTGTAAAGATTCAACTATTTCCCCTGCTGCACCCATCTCAAGCATAGGTGGCGATGATTCTTGCCGTAGGACACTCACCTCCGATTGTCCAATCACCACGTTGCTAGATAACAATAGCATTGCTAAAAATATTAGCGACAACGCACGTTGTAAGTAATTTTGAGAACGTTCCAATAAACTATCCATTGCAAAACACAGTTTCGATAATAAAAAAACCTTAACCAAGGGTCTAATGAAACTACCATAATAACCATCAGTCATTCAACTAGCCCTGCAATACAATTACAATGGTAGTATGCCATTTTGTATCAGCACCGTTATGCTGGGCTACCCGTAGATTCCCTTGCCATACCACAGGAAACACTTTGAATACATTAACTCGCTGCCGCGTTTGGTCAATTGCTATCTTTTTGCTCGGCATCAGCACTAGCACTCATGCAACTGACTCACCGCCGGAAAAGCTCGAGTATAATCGAGACATCCGTCCTATTCTATCGCATGCCTGCTTTACCTGTCATGGCCCAGACGCTAATGCTCGGCAAGCTAAACTAAGACTCGACGTTCGCGCGGATGCATTACGAGAAACGGAAAGTGGGGCATTGCCACTCGTACCAGGCAAGGCAATATCGAGTGAGTTGATACAGCGCATCTCTAACGCGGACCTTTCCCTGCGAATGCCACCGAAAGGCCACGCTGCTTTGACCGCTGAGCAAATCGAAACGCTCACCCAGTGGATCAATCAAGGCGCCAAATATCAGCAACACTGGGCATTTATCACTCCCACCAAAGTCAAAATCCCTACCGTCAAAAATAAATCGTGGACGCGCAATCCAATCGACAATTTTGTTTTGGCACGGTTAGAGAATGCTCATCTGACACCGAACCCTCAAGCAAATCGTGAAGCATTGATTCGTAGGGTCGCATTCGACCTCAGCGGTCTCCCACCAACACTCGAAGAAATCGACACATTTCTAGCGGATAAACAAGACAACGCTTATGAAACCATGGTAGATCACTTCCTGGAATCCCCAGCCTACGGTGAACATATGGCCAGATACTGGCTTGATCTAGCTCGCTATGCCGACACCAACGGCTATCAATACGATACCGAGCGAACTCAGTGGGTGTGGCGCGATTGGGTCATTCATGCCTATAACTCGAACATGCCCTTTGACCAATTCACAATCGAACAGATCGCGGGCGACCTCCTCCCCGACAGTACGCCCCAGCAACAACTTGCTACAGGCTTTAATCGCAATCATGCCATTACTATCGAGGGCGGAATCATTAGTGAGGAATACCGTGTGGAGTATGTAATGGATCGAGTGGTTACCACAGGTGCAGTTTGGCTCGGCATGACGGTCGGATGTGCACGCTGTCACGATCACAAATACGATCCGTTGAGTCAAACCGAGTTTTATCAGATGTTAGCTTACTTCAACCAAGTACCGGAAAAAGGTAACAGTGGTTTTGACCCGAGAGCTACCATTGCTTCTCCACTTGCAGCAAAACAAAATCAGACCCTAGAGGCAGAAATCGAAGTACTACGCGCGGAACTAGCAAAGCCGCGGGATATCACTAGCGATCTTGAAAAGTGGGCTCGTACACTACACGATGAACAAATCCAATGGCATGTCCTAATACCAGATTCCATCAAATCCTCCGGCGATTCCACGCTCACGCTCCTCGATGACCATTCCGTTCTGGCCTCGGGAACGAATCCTGCCAAGGATACTTACAATATCACAGCAACCACTATGCTGCAAAACATAACGGCGATTCGTCTTGAATGCCTTACCCACGAGTCACTACCGGGAGGCGGTCCAGGCCGATACCCTAATTCTAATTTTGTGTTAAGCGAATTTGAGTTAGGCATTAAGTCGGGCGATGAAGAAAAAAACAAAACGCCCTGGCAAGCAATCAAATTCGCAAGTGCAGCCGCACAATACAATCAAGCAAACTATCACGTCAACAATACAATCGACGGCACAACATCCGGCAACAACGGTTGGGCTGTTGACGGCCCCACCCGTAAAGAACCTGTTACCTCAATGTTCGTTGCGGAGCAAGCATTTAGTAAAAAACCTAACAGTCAGCTCCAATTTCGCCTGCGGCATGAAACGTCTTTTGGGAAACATGGGATAGGTCGGCTACGACTGTCTGTTACCACGGCCGACCCAACGACCATACAATTTGAGTCTATTCCGGCTGAGATTGTTACCATTGCCAAAATCGAAGTGGCTCAGCGCGACACAGCACAAACAAAAACTATCACCGAATATTTCCTAGCCAATCACGATCCTCAAAAGTTACTACGGGACAAATTGGCTAACTTAGTCGCCGCGAAAAACAACACCTTTCCCCCAACAATGGTAATGCGTGACATGTCACCGACGCGTAAAACCTTCGTGCTCAATCGCGGACAATATAACGAACCCACGACAGAAGTAACCGTCGGTATACCAGGGGTCTTTCCGGCGTTACCCACTAGTTCCGCGCCGAATCGCCTTGGATTCGCTCAATGGTTAATGCAACCCGATCATCCATTAACCGCACGTGTGGCTGTCAATCGATATTGGCAGCGATTGTTTGGCGTAGGGCTAGTAAAGACTCTTGATGATTTTGGCACACAAGGAGAATTACCAAGCCACCCACAGTTACTCGACTGGCTTGCACTTGATTTCCGTGCTAACGGTTGGAACATCAAACGGATACTCAAGACAATCCTCTTATCGGCAACCTATCGTCAATCGTCGCAAGCACCCGCGGCAGCCTATCAACAGGATCCAGACAATCGTCAACTTGCTAGAGGACCACGTATGCGACTGTCCGCAGAAGAAATCCGCGACAATGCCTTAGCCATCAGCAATTTGCTCATAAAGAAAATTGGCGGCCAAAGCGTTTATCCATATCAGCCACCAGGCCTTTGGATGGAATTGAATAATCGCCCCGGTTATTCTCGCAAATATCCTCAAGCCGCGGGTGAAGATTTGTATCGTCGAAGCCTATATACTTTCTGGAAACGTACTGTGCCTTCACCAATGCTCAAGACGCTAGATGCTCCCGAACGCGAATTTTGCACAATCCAACGATCACGCACCAATACCCCACTGCAGTCATTACTACTGCTAAATGCTCCACAATTTGTGGAAGCCGCTAGGCACCTGGCCGGCCAAGTCATGACGGAGAATACAAATGACCCGCATCAACAGATTATTTATATATTCCGCCTCGTCACTGGCCGCACTCCGGTCAAAAGCGAAGTCGCCGTTTTACAGTCCGTATTCCGTGCGCAACTTAAGACTTTTACAAGTGATACCAACGCCGTCAATGCCCTCCTAGCGGTCGGTGATTCGAACGTCGACGATACATTGGACAGGCCAACATTAGCTGCTTGGACGATGGTCTGCCGGATGCTATTGAACCTTGACGAATCCATCAGCAAATAACCACCCTAAATCTAAACACACATAACCAAATCACAATATCATGATTCATCCATTACAAGCAGCACAACTCATTTCGAACCGACGCCAGTTCTTTGGTAAAACCGCGACTGGTATCGGCACTGCTGCACTGGCAAGTTTGCTCACCGGGCAAGCCCCAGCGGCCACTTCAACGGACCGCATCGGAGGTCTACCGGATATCCCACACTTTGCCCCTCGAGCAAAACGTGTCATTTATTTACTGCAATCAGGCGCTCCATCGCAAGTCGATCTGCTCGCCCATAAGCCCTCACTCGAAAAACTTCATTTGCAAAACTTGCCCGACAGTATCCGTGATGGACAACGGTTAACGGGCATGACCGCAGGACAAAAGAATTTTCCAATCGTAAAATCTCCTTACAAATTTACTCAACACGGTGAATCGGGGCGATATTTAAGTGAACTCCTCCCGCATTTAAGTGGTGTGGTTGATGAATTATGCTTCGTCCATTCCATGCATACCGAGGCGATCAACCACGATCCCGCCATCACCTTCTTCCAATCTGGACACCAGCAACCCGGCCGCCCTAGCCTTGGATCATGGCTCAGTTACGGATTGGGTAGCGAAACAGAAAACTTACCATCGTTTGTTGTAATGCTGAGCCAAAACACCTTTTCGCAGGCACAACCTTTGTATGATCGGCTATGGAGTGGCGGATTCCTACCATCTAAATTTCAGGGAGTCAAATTTCGCAGCCAAGGCGACCCAGTTTTATACCTGAAAGATCCAGCGGGCCTGAAACCAAGTCAAATCCGACCGTTACTCGATCAGATCGCCAAGCTAAATCGCCTTCGTCAGCAAGAAGTTGGTGATCCTGAAATAAACGCTCGCATCGCCCAGTATGAAATGGCGTATCGCATGCAAACATCAGTGCCTGAATTGGCCGACGTCTCTGATGAACCCGAAAGTACTTTCAAACTCTATGGGGACGATGCTAAAACACCCGGTACGCATGCTGCTAATTGTTTAATGGCACGCCGCTTGGCCGAAAGGGGCGTGCGCTTTATCCAAGTCTTTCATCGTGGCTGGGATCATCACAGCAACGTCCAACAACATCTACCAGGAATCGCCAAGGAAACGGACCAAGGCTCGGCTGCATTAATAGCAGATCTAAAGCAACGTGATATGCTTAAAGACACGCTCGTAATTTGGGGTGGCGAATTTGGTCGTACCGTCTATGCCCAAGGAAATCCAGCAACGTTTGGACGTGATCACCATCCACGTTGCTTCTCGATTTGGATGGCAGGCGGCGGAGTCAAATCAGGAATCGAATATGGTAAAACCGATGATTTCTGTTACAACATCGAAGCAAACCCTGTACATGTTCACGACTTCCATGCCACTATCTTACATTGCTTGGGTATCGATCACGAACGTTTAACCTATCGCTTTCAGGGACGCAATTATCGACTCACCGATGTGCATGGAAACGTCGTGCACGATATCTTGACGTAGGATCTTTAAGACGTCAATTCCGCGATTGGTTGATAATTCGGTTGTAGATATAGCGGGCGGCCCGTTAGATCTTGCATGGTAACTTGATCAGGCAAGATACCAAGGTTTTGGTAAATCGTGGAAAACACTTCGCTGTAGTGCACCGGACGATCTATCGGATGCTCGGCATACTTATTCGTCTCGCCAATGACCTGACCGTTGTTCATACCACCGCAAGCCAGTAAGGCCATCGCTGTGCTAGTCCAATGATCACGTCCCGCTTTTTCGTTGATCTTCGGTGTCCGCCCAAATTCACCCCAGATTACAACGGTGACATCATCCTGCATTCCTCGCTCATGTAAGTCGGAAACCAAAGCTGTGATCCCTTCGTCCAATTTAGGGATCACTTTCTTACCGCGAGCAAAATTTTCTCCATGCCAATCGAAGTCCGCCCATGAAACGGTTACGCAGCGTGCACCGGCTTCTACCAAACGACGTGCCAATAAGAACTTTGAATTAATCGCTTGATATCCTTTCGCACTATAGGACAATATGTCCGGATCATCTTCACCGTACCGAGCACGAATTGTAGGATCTTCTTGTTCAAGGTCTAACGCATCTGCCAATTTGCTGCTGGTCAGAACGTCGAGCGCTTGCTGAGTAAAGGAATCGGCCTGATCGGGAAAGCCACTGCGATCCAAATTACGCTTGATAGCATCGAGACCACTTAATAACTCACGACGATCATCAAATCGATTAACTAACACCTCCGGTAAAACCATATCCGTTTTACCATCGCCAGACGGCTGGAAAGGCGCATGTGCTTGCCCTAAAAACCCTGGTCCCGGAAGGTTGTAAGGCAAATGTTCCATGTGCATCGACAAATCCAAGGTTGCTGGAATTTCGGGAACCACTGGGCCATATACTTTCGATAAAATCGCTCCAAGTTCTGGCCAACCACCTTGGGGTTGATTCGCAAAACCATGCCCTGTAACGCATTGAAATGAAGAGTGCCTACCGTCGGATCCTACGAGTGTGCGAATCGCGGTAAAGCGATCCATCATCGCAGCCGTTTTTGGCATTAACTCGGATAGTTGGATTCCGGGAACGTTCGTTGAAATGGGTGCAAACTCACCACGGATATCAACAGGCGCATTCGGCTTCAAATCAATCATATCTTGATGAGGTGGTCCACCCGTCAAGTAAATCATAATGACCGATTTGTGACTATTTCTGATACTATTTGCCGCTTCGACGCGCATTAAATCCGGCAACGTCAACCCGCCAAGACCTAACGCACCAATACGCAAGAAATCCCGTCGAGAATTATTCGTGTTTTTTAAGGCCAAGTCTAGCATTGTATTATCAGCATATAGATAAAGCGTTAATAATTCCAACCACAATTTTTCAGTCAGATCTTAGTCATCAAAGATTATCTACCGCAAAGTCGCCACGATAATTATCTCTTAACAATGCGTTCGCGGCAGATACGTTGGTGACCTTACCAGTACGAGCATTCCATTGAAGCTCAACGCCTGGAAAGCGGTTTGCAACGACTCCCAATAGTAGTGCTTCCGTGAGTGCACTCGCATAGCTAAAGTCGGCACTTGTCTGACCTTTGCCTAAACAGGCATCAATCCACTGGTGATAGTGACTTTCACCTTCTACACTTGGCATCTTGTATTCAACAAATGCATCTTCGGGAAATAAACGGGGCTCAGCGATATGCGGTAATAGCATGCTGCCCCGCTCCCCGACAAAATAGGAACCTTGATTAGGTAACTCGAAATCTGCTGGCAAACCTAATCGTTTTGGCGTAGGTGGCGCAAATTCACCATCTGACCAAGTCCAACGTAAGGTGTTCGTCGTGTATTTCGTACCTGGGAAAACATATTCCACTCGATTTTTTTCAGGGTGTCCGATCCCCGTAGGGTTACGACACGTTGTTTTTACCGTTAGGGGACTACCAAGTTGTAAAGCGGTATAAGGCGTGTCGAAAATGTGTATCCCCATATCGCCAAGCGTACCCGTACCAAAATCGATCTGCTTGCGCCATTCTCTTGGGTGATAAATGTTCGCAACAAAATCACGCTCAACGGCCGTTCCCAACCAACGGTTCCAATCCAGATTTGCGGGAGCCTTTTCGGAAGTTGGTAATTCAGTACGGTCATCACCCCAATTCTTAAACGACCACGCATGTACTTCTGAGACTAGTCCCAACACGCCCGATTGAACAATTTTCACAGCCTTACGATAAGTTTCTCCGGAATGACCTTGAACTCCCATCTGCGTAGGAACGCCAGCCTTCTTAGCCATTTTGCGTAACTGTCGGGCTTCAAAAACAGTGTGCGTTAGCGGCTTTTGACAATAAACTGGTTTACCAGCATTCAAAGCTGTCATCGCAGCAGGCGCATGAGTATGGTCGGGCGTTGACACCACCACGGCATCAATCTGATCCCCCAATTCAGTAATCATTTCACGGTAATCCGAATACGTTTTCGCCGCGGAATGTAATTCATTAGCAGTTTTCAATCTCGCTTGATCAACATCACATAATCCGAATATCGCGACGCTTGCATGCGATGACACACTCCGCAAGTCCGCCGCTCCCATACCGCCAACACCAACATGTGCTGTCTGCAGACGACTGTTAGGCGCCGCCGAGAGCAGTCCGGAAGGCAGAATCGTAAACAAACCAATAGATGCAGTTTGTTGTAATAAACGACGTCGTGTTCGATCTAACTGTGTCATTAACATTGACTCCTTTTGTTCATTCAGAGTGTTATGGGTTGGGTTGCGGAACAGCGCGTTTATTTTCAAAATGAATTTGGCGCACACCTTTTGGCGGTACATTCGCTTGGTCAATACGAGATTTCAACAATGCTGAAAGTTCTTTAACAACCGCCGCAGCAGCTTGATGAGTCGCTAAGTTGACCATTTCTGCACTGTCGGTATGATGGTCGTACAACTCCGCTCCCAAACTTCCATCCGGTCCCCAATGCGTATAACGATACCGGTCGGTTCGAAGACTATACCCCGTTCCAAATTGAGTAAACGCGGCTTGGCGTACACTGCGCGACACATCTGCCAACATCGGAGCAAGGCTTTTGCCAGCCACAGCAGCCGGCGTATCGAGTCCAGCTAAAGCTGTTAGGGTTGGATAGATATCAACCATTTCGACAGGTCCCGCTGCCACTTTTCCTGACTCCGAAACACCTGGTCCAGCAATTACCAATGGGATTCGAGTCGCATTTTCGAAAAGCGTTGTTTTCTGATAATGACGATGCTCACCCATGTGATACCCATGGTCGGAAGTAAAAACAACAATCGTATTT
>Ga0315326_10001721_pt1 | contig 11493 bp, 16 predicted proteins | sample M180m32315metaG_FD_203457 | JGI IMG/M metagenome (GOLD analysis project Ga0315326, IMG submission 203457) | Ammonia-oxidizing marine archaeal communities from Monterey Bay, California, United States - M1 80m 32315 | ecosystem: Environmental > Aquatic > Marine > Coastal | place: USA: California... | reverse complement strand
ACAGGCACACCCTATATGTTGTATAAAGATGCCTGTAATAAAAAATCAAATCAAAAAAATTTAGGCACGATAAAAAGCTCAAACTTGTGTACAGAAATTATAGAGTATTCAAATAAAGATGAAACAGCGGTATGTAATTTAGCTAGTTTGGGACTTCCAATGTTTGTTAGAGACGACAAGACCTTTGATTATGATAAGTTACATGAAGTTACAAAAATTGTGACAGAAAATCTCGATAAGGTAATAGATGTTAATTTTTATCCTACACCAAAAACTCGACGTAGTAATTACCTACATCGCCCTATTGGGATCGGGGTACAAGGATTAGCTGATGTATTTGCAAAAATGGATATAGCATTTTATTCAGACGAAGCAAAACAAATCAATATTAAAATTTTTGAAACATTATATCACGCCGCCGTTGAGAAAAGTTGCGAACTTTCGCAGCAGCGCACTGAAGCTATTAAGTATCTTGTAACTACATATGAAAAGCTGTGGCGGTTCTTAGATAATGATCCATCATGCAGGCAATATATCACCGAAGAAGGATTACGTGATAAAGAGGGTTATGAGATAACAATGGAGCATTTGAATAAATATCACCCTATTCGGAATGAAATTTTGCAATGCCGCGATAAGTTCCCCACCTTTCCTAATTGCGCTGGAGCTTATAGTAGTTTCGCAGGCTCACCGGCAAGCCATGGTTTTTTGCAGTTTGACTTATGGAATGTTCAGCCAAATAGTCGTTATAATTGGGATGAATTGAAACAGAAAATAAAGCAGCATGGAATGCGCAATTCTTTGCTGATGGCGCCGATGCCCACTGCTTCTACTAGTCAAATTCTTGGGAATAATGAATGTTTTGAACCTTTTACTAGTAATATCTATACCAGACGCACATTAGCGGGCGAATTTATACGAATTAATAAATATCTTATTTCGGAATTGGCTACTCTTGGTTTGTGGAATGAGGATGTTAAGAATAGTATAATTGAACATAAGGGAAGTATTCAACAACTAGATATTATACCTGAAAACATCCGTCAAAAATTCAAAATTGTCTGGGAAATCCCTATGAAATTTATAATTGAGATGGCGCGGGATCGCGGTGCCTTTATTTGTCAAAGCCAAAGTCTTAATCTATGGATGAAAGATCCTAATTATAAAAGTCTTACCGCAATGCATTTTTTCTCATGGAAACAAGGATTAAAAACAGGATTGTATTATCTTCGTTCTCGCGCAAAGGCATCTCCTCAACAATTTACTATTGTACCCAAGAATAATAAGATAGAAGAAGATAATGAGCCACCTCAATGCGAAATGTGTTCAGGTTAGTAAATTTTTATCGTATTAGATATAAATGACATTTACAATTGATATTGTGTATACTTGGTGTGGCGAATCTTCGGAAGGATGTTCCATAAATCCCCAACGTCATCGCGATTGCCACGAATTACAATATTCACTACGCTCAATTTATAAATATGTGAAATGGATAAATCACATCTTTATCCTAGTAAATAAAGCAGATATGCAACCACCTGCATGGTGCAATGACCCATCTGAAAATCTGATAACATTTGTAGATAGATCACTCTTATTTGATGATGTAGCACACACACCAACATTTAATACATACGCTGTGCATGCAGTACTTCACAAAGTTCCCGGACTTTCTGAGCATTTTGTAGTTATGGATGATGATATGTTTTTTAATAATTTTGTGTCTCCGTCTTATTTCTTTGATATTATTTCAACCAAACCTATTATTCGTTTTAAGAGAGAACGATGTCGCATCTATGATGAAGATATGTCTGGAAATTTTCCTATTTTTAAATATAAAAATGTTGAACATCAGCCACTGCCTTTCAAAAAAGGATATATAGAACTTTTCAATAAACAATACCCTGAATATTCACGTTTTGTACAATCACATCGATATCGCCATCATAATAAACAAGAAGGGAGTACTGCGGAAAATATATTCCTTATCTATTATGAATTCGCCCTTACCTTAAATTTAATGCATGTTGATATAACACCCGAATATTTCTTTCAAATACCTCATAAACATAACATCAACATATTGTCGGAATTTAAGCTGTACTATAATATCCTTCAAAAAAATAAAAAAATCCGCGTATTTAATTGCAATGATGATTTTTCTACTCAACCTACACACTTTCGATCTCAATTAGCTGTACTTGAAACCTTCTACGAAAAACTATACCCCAATATTCCATGGTTTGAAATACCCGCCAAAACTCAGAATAGCAGCATCGTTATTGCCGGCTGTGCACAGAATGTAGATAAGTATTTGAAATACATATTTAATAATATATACAAAATTACATCACTCTTCAATGAATATAAAATAATTATATTCGAGAATGGATCTACTGATAGTACATTTTATACCTTAGAAAAGTATGCAAAAGGTGATTCAAATATTATATTAGTGTCGCAAAAGGATATACCTATCCGTCGAGAGCTCCATCCTCAACGGGTCGCCTATTGTCGTAATCGTCTTTTATCGAACATTGCGCGATATTGTCCTAATTATGATTATATGGTAATGATGGATATGGATGATGTGTGTGCTGCCTCTATTTCTATCAGCAATTTCTTGAGTGTTTTTAACAATCCAATTTGGGATGCTGTAAGTTTTAACCGACCTGTATATTATGACATTTGGGCACTCCGTTTTAACACCTTTACGCGAAATTGTTGGAATTTAAACACATATACAGAATGCGCGCGTTATATTAAACAACTACGTCAACAGATTATGGGTAAACTGAAACATGTAGATATGTTTCCAGTGAAATCCGCTTTTTGCGGTTTCGCAATCTATAAACTTAAAAAAATCACAGGGTGTCGATATGATGGCATTAATAGAGAGAAAACACGCGGTCTGCGATTTTTAGAAGATTGTGAACATGTCGCATTTCATAAGCAAATGAGAGAAGATAATCATGCACAAATTTATATTTGCTCTAAAAAACTTTTTGACTATCCATATAGTTAGTGATAGTTATTGCCACTCATATCCTGATGCGTCAATGCCATAAAATAATCTCGAAACACAGGATTCAAGGTATAAATATCTTCATTCATAATCATTTTATAGAAACATCGAAAGCAAACAAGGACATCTATAAGTGAATTATGCAGGTTCTGAGGTTTCTCAGAAAACATAATATAATACAGCTCAATAAGCTTGGGTGATTTGCTCTCTGTCTTCCCATTCCATCTATTTACACGGGTTAACTTACAGATAGGAGTGCCATATTCCATTGTGCAAAATTCAATATTACGTTTATTGGCAAATATATTTGGACAATTATTTCGATGCAATTCAACGCGTATAATGGTCTTATCAAAATTTAAATTATGCGCTACTATAAAGGACGCAGATTTAAAATCACTTATGAAGTCCTCAAGCACTTCAGTAATATTTACACCTGACGCCCGCATTTTCTCATTGGTAATTCCATGAATTTTTGTGGATTCCTCGGGGATCGTCTGTCCATCTTTTAACTTTACTATATAATCCCTGACACCTACTATTGTCGCAGTCTCTATATCACAAATTAACCAACTCATCTGGACAATATACGGCCAATTTGCATCGTCAGAAATTTTCGCAGCGCGCTTAATAGGAAGCCCAGTAGTCTCTGTATCCAAAATTATCGCTTTCATATATTTTAGTATACAACCATATACTAAAATATTAATCAATTTATAACTCAACCTATTCATGTCTCGACAACCACTTGCTGCTGCTCTGGCTGATCCTCAACATGGGCTACAAAACCCTTATAATCCCCCGCCACCATATAAAGGGTAGCTGCTCCCCACGCCGCATTCATCACAGTAAACACAAACTGAATCCAATTCCAAACACCAAGAGGAGTGGAATTCAAAAGACTATCGCCGCCGAAATACGCAAACGCAAATAGAGTGGCAAAGGTGTCAAAATTCATCGTATAAAAAAACGTCTTCTTAAGACTAACATTATGCGCAATCGAATAACCCATCGCACCCAGATTAGTACAACACACCAATTGTGAAACCATCGAAAAATCCCGCAGTGGACCCGTCTGATCATCTGTTAGCATAACAACAAAACCAGTCGTAAAAAAAGAAAACCACATAGTCAGCATACCCCTCATGCCAAGCTTATCAACCATCAAAAAAAGATTCTGGAACTTATCCATATGATATCATATTGATAAGTATATTTAAGTTACTTATGTTATTTAATTAACAGCTTGGCGACGACCGGAGAATAAAATTAGGCAACGTTAATGACACTCTGGTAGCATCACGTTGGGGGGTTATACTAAAATTTAGCTTATTATCAGAATTGAGCCGCCCCTTTAATTGAAGGTATTTACCCCCCAAATACTGCCGCATTTCATTGCCTTCTATAATGAAGTATTCGTTGATTCTTGGGATATTGCCTCCAGAATTTAGTTTTTGTTGTATGGATTTACTGGTAACATCTGGTGCGACTCCGAGCACTATAAAAGTATGTGTGTGATCGATTTTACATTTATAATTAAACCATGTTGATGAGAGATGCTGCCCTATAATATGTGTTGATTTGGCTGTTAGATGTGACAGATGAAACTTATGAGGCGATATAGTCCAACTATTTTCCCAATACCCCAACAGATATGTTAAATTATTGATTTCTTTGCTATTCATATTTATATTCATATTATTGATATTAATTATATCAATTTTTCTCATAAATATGATAAATGACATCACCACCATCAACAACTGCAAAATTTTTAACAAAATATAATTTAATTTCCTTTATCGTACTTATCTTGGCGAGAGCTTTTCGCCCCACATCCGTAATACGACTCCCCAATGCATGAATCCTTTTAAGACGGGTGTTATAAGTTATCGCCCTCGATAGCTGTTTTGCTTGTACATCATCAATATTTAGATCAGAGAGATTTAAATATGTTAAGAATTGACAATTGTTTTTAATACGATGAATAATATCTATAAATGCCATATACTCTATGCATAGTTTTTACAAATACCAAATGAACGTCGGTGCCATTGTGTAATACCATGATTTTTAATACCCGCCATGTGCTTTTTTGTTCCATATCCTTTATTATTTCGCAAATCATAAAAATCTTCCAAATTACCATATTCATCACAAAGCTTATGTATATACTTATCTCTCGACACTTTGGCAAGAATCGAAGCTGCAGCAATAGACGTAAAGATATTATCGCCGCCTTCAATACAGGTATGGGGTATTATCCTATGGTCCGATATATATGGTTTAAAATAATTCCCGTCTACAAGAATATGTTGCGGCCTTACCAGAAGATTATTTAATGCAGTTTTCATTCCTAGCTGAGTAGCCTGAAAAATATTTATCTCATCAACCATAGCTTCATCTATCGAAACGATAGAAAAATCCAGAGCATATTCTTTTATGAGATCAAAAGCGATGAGTCTTTTTCTCTCCGATATTTTTTTACTATCCCGCATCAATTCATGAGGAAAAGAGTGATCGAAGGGGAGGATGACGGCGGCAACGTAGAGAGAACCAAAAAGGGGTCCACGACCTGCCTCATCGACGCCTGCTTCCAACATATTTTCAATATAGAAAGGTGAGAGAGTCATAAATAATGTATTCAACCTGTATTTAAATCGTTAGCTTATTTATTTTGCTCATTCGTTCCCACTATCTTTACATTCTGAAATTGTAATAATTTCCGCTGCTCGCGTAAGGGACCATGAAGGCGAGAGAATGCGCGGTGTCTCTCCTTCATACGAACTGCAGTATTAGCTATGTCAATTAACACATCATTCTTTTTTACCACTCTTCTCTCTTCACAATATGTTCCCCATGCGGAGAAATATTTCAACAATACCATTTTTTCATACAGATTAATTTTTTTGAGATAAAATATTTTAGGAGAATTATCTTTGTATGGATAAATCGTCTGAACACCATTTACAAGGTCAGGTTTATGAAAAGATAGATGGCTAAATTTCGTATTAAAAAGATCAGCAATTGTTTGTGGAATTGTTGGAGATTGTTCTAACATTTTATCAAATTCTAAACGTTTCATATTAATAAAATCTCCAGGATTACTGCGATGTGATTGCGCCATACTTAATTCACAACTTATCTCTCGGAAAAAAGCTAGAAAGCGCAAGCTAGAAATTTTATGTTTTTCGCTTTCTTCTTTGAAAGTAAACATTTCTTGAAAATTTGTTAATAGACCTGCTACAATTCCTGAAATTCCAATTAACCCTTTGAGTGCTGGTGCCAGTGTTGGAGTTGTTAGTAGTGTCGTGGCGCCTGCTATATATCCAAATATGGATGCAGGAATGGATATGTATAAGTTGCGATGTCTAAAATAATTCACACAACGCGTGTGTAGCCACGCGTATCCGGAAGCTTTTTCTGCCCATTGTACTAATAATTGCTCTTGTTGTTTTGTCCACTTGATGCCTTTGTCCATAAATACTTGAAAGTTTTTTTTTCACCATATAGAATATATACGATGAAACTTAATTTATTTTTGGTCATATTAGCCGTCCTACTTCTATCTAGTTTAGGACTAAATGTAAAAGAATATTTCGAAGAAAGAGCGGGCGGCAAACGTCATTTTGATAGTTTTGCTGAGTATGATGCAGCTAAAGACAAAGAAGCTAAGGGTGAGTATGGTAAATATGGTGCTTATGGTGAGAAACCACTCCATGTAACAGAATATGAACATGGTGGTATTAAACACAACAAGCGTCTTCAAGATGATGAATATATTTTAAAGTCAAAGATTGTTCCTACACGCCTTCCATGTGATAAGAAATGCCCGAAATGTCCAGCGCCGATTCGGTGCCCAGAACCTGTTAAATGCCCAGATCCTAAACCATGCCAACCATGCCCTCCGTGCGCCCGGTGCCCAGAACCAGCCTTTAGATGCGAAAAGGTTCCTAACTATCGTTCATCAAATACCTCATTTTTGCCTGATCCATATTTCTATGGACAAGGTGGGCAGCGCGATGCAAACGCGCCACGCCCTTATTTAAATGATTTTTCTCAATTTGGTGATTAAATTGTATAATAATTTATTCAAAATTATACAATTATATTCTTTTTTTTATGCATTTCTTATCCATCTGGAACGTTTTACATTTCTTTCCAACAGGTACAATTTTAATAACACATTTGGATTTTTTACCATTTAATGGAGTAACACAACCCTTTTCCTTTTTCCGTGTTTTCTTCTTTGATTTCTTACACAAACATTTTTTATACTTTTTTCTTGTTTTATGTGAATCTTGCGTACAACGTGATCGAAAATGTTCATACCGATCTCTTACTTGTTCATATGTTAAATTAGATTTCTTTTGGAGCATCTTGTTCACAATCTCATGCAAATCATACAACCATTTCGAAAATGTTTCTCTATTTTTCATATCTTTTATTGTTAGTGGGTGTCTTTTAAGAGTTTTTGTTAGATTTTTACGACAATGTCCACAGGGTAATACATGCTGGAGGCTCAATATAAAGTCACGATATTGTTTCTTTTGTGTGAGGGTAGGTTGTGCAGGATAATTAAATGAAATAGTATGCAGAAAACACCACGCCCACGGGCCCCATATCCGTGTGACCATACCATCTCCACTCTCATAATCTTTTTTAGTATACGTTTTCTTCGCTTTGTTTCTCCGACGCGTCTTTGCCATTACTATAATTTTAGAAAAAAAATTATACCAATAAAGTTTGCCCGCTTATATATTTTATTAATCTTTCGTTAAATGAAGGCTTCTCTATACGCACGTCATATAGCGTAAGCCATAATTGCGCATAAAGTTCTTTATCATTCGTAAACTTAGTTTCATCAATATTAACGAGACGTCCCGTGTGATTTCGAACGAACATACTACACTTTATATAATATTATATCTTTAGGTATTATTCGTAAAAATTTTTGTTTCTTATCTCTAATACTATATTATATGTTCGAGACCCTGAAGGAGAATCTAACCAATGTAGTCTACAACAAGAAATTTTTAATTATTCTTGTTGTGGCAGCTATATTTACTGGAGTGGCTTTTTATTACTATAATAGTTATGTTGCTCCACGCATGGACCCAAAATTTGCTACAAATAAGGAGTTTATAAAGGAAGGTGATGGCGATGATATCGACGAAGTAGAGGTTTACTATTTCTATACTAAGTGGTGTCCCTATTGCAAGAAGGCGCGACCTGCATGGGATAGCATAAAAGACACGCACAAGAATGTAAATGGAAAGGCTGTTCTTTTTAAGGAGGTTGATTGTGAAAAAGATGAAAAGAAGGCTGACGAATTTGGTATTGAGGGATACCCGACTATAAAGTTAGTAAAGGGTAATGAGGTGATTGATTTTGATGCCAAGCCAACAAAAGAATCACTTAAGCAGTTTTTGAAGACGTCCGTTTAGACGAGCAGACCTTCTGTCAAACTGAGACCTGCATATACGAGTAGCATCTGGCACATGGCGGCGCCTCGTGCAAAATTGCTAACAGGTACTATATCTCCATACCCAACTGTGGATTGTGTGACCATACTATAGTAGAAAAAGTCATAGAAGAGGTGTCCGGCTGGCTTGCGTTTAACACCTTTAAAATGAGCGCCTGGAGTGATAGTTTCAATAACCCAATATAGGATACCAAATAATACTATAGCACTTAATTGTGATATTAGGAAATAAAATGCTTTGCGTCCTTTTCCAAAAAGCCCCTTTAAAGCGATCATTATATACTAGACTGGGATTTTTTCTGATAAAAAAGAAAAGTTTGGGCGGCTTTTTCTCCATCGGTTAGATATTTTGCGCGTAGTTTGCTATTTTGCAGTAATTTCTGACATTCTGTCAGATTTATAGTATCGCATGGAATAATTAATTGATTTTTAAGATTGACTTCATCCCCCTTTCTTTGTGCACTGAATAATTTTCTAAATAAGTGTAGCAAATAGTCCATAAATCCATCAGATTCAGTTAATGTACCACTCGATTTAAGAGCATTGTATCGCACTCCTAAAATTTCATCTTCTTTGGCTCCATTATTTATACATAAATCAATAGGATAATTGTTCAGAAGTCCGCCATCAAGAAAAAAGGAAGTTTCATGCCAGTTTGGTTGGAAGATGATGGGAATAGTGGAACTTTGATATATTGCTTGTATAAATTTAAAATTGGGATGTGTTTTATGAGATATATCGACAATACTAAAATCATTCAATTTAGTGGTAATGATATGCAATTCAATATTAGAGTATTCATATAATTCTTTCATAGAAATGTCATTATCTAGATCTTTTGACTGCAAAAGATTATTAAATGTTTTATAAAAAAAAGAACTATCAAAAATACCTTTATTTGCTGTCATCGTAAATAATTGTTCAGGCGAAAATTTCAAGATCTTATACCAAGGGCGATCTCTAATATATTCAAGAAGATCACGCCAATCGATCTTGAGACACAACAATCCACCTATTACTGCTCCAATAGAAGAGCCATAAATTGTATCGATTTCTTCAATGTTATAAAATGCTTCCTTCTGTAAGTGCGCTAATGCTCCTAATGTTGATATACCTAGGTATGCGCCTCCTTCAAGGACAATATGTTTTATTGGCATACTTAATAGAATCAGTTTATATTAAATTCTTTTTTTCTATAAACTAATTAATGAACAGACCTATAGATAACGTTAATTTGGATGATCTTTATAGAAGAACACGAGAGATCAAACAGAATCGCATTAAAATTTACCAAATGATTCTACAAAGAACACATAGAAAAATTAAGTATACTTCTCGCCAGAAATTTAATGATCACTTCTGCTTTTATATCGTTCCCGAATTTCTAGTAGGCGTACCCACATATGATATTGCCACCTGCATATCTTATCTTGTCGAACAACTTACAACTAATGGTTTCATTGTTAAATATACCCACCCTAACCTTCTTTTCATATCATGGAAGCACTACATTCCCTCCTACGAAAGGATTGAGATAAAAAAGAAATTTGGTGTTAAAATAGATGGATTCGGCAATGTTCTTAAAGAAAAAAAACAAGAGGATGCTGAAAAACAGCTGCTCAAAGGAAATTTTAAGACGCCTGCTAACAAGGTAGCAGTTAAGAAAGACTATAAGCCCATAAATACCTACAAGCCTACAGGCAATCTTATATATGGTAATGAATTAATAAAGAGGATTTCTACCAAGGGGACATAATGAGTTGCGGTGTAATATTTAGTCTTATTAAATAAAATGTCTTGGTATAATATATGTCGAAGCCACAAAAGAAATTAAATCCTCAACAACAGGGTGCCTACGCGTCCGGTGGTCCCGGCGCCTCTACAGCTAGTAGCGGAAAAAAGCTGAAGCCGAAGAGTACATTGATGGGGGACTATAAGAAAAAGAAAGCGAAGGAGGCGGCGCGGAAAAAGAAGAAGTCGGCAAAGAAGTCTAAGGCAAAAACCAGCAAGGGAAAGAGTGTCACAAAAGGAGGAGGAAGGAGGTCGCGCCGCTGCCGATGTCGCCGCCGCCGCCAACGCGGTGGGCAGGGCGTCCAATCACTCGTTCATCGCGCGCTGCTCCCCGCGGCCCTTTATTATCTCCAAAAACAGCAGCAGCAGCGCACTGGTCGTCGCGCACGCGGCGGAAAATACCGCAAAGGATCGCCAAGCAAAACACGCAAAGGGCGTCTGGATTTCATCACTCACTTAGGGTCTGATGTATACGACGAAGCAGGACACTTCGTGAGAAAGGCTGTCAAGCCTTACACCCGCCGCCGACGCCATCGCTAAGTCCTGAGACCATATGCTCTAAAAAATATAAGAATTTTCAATAATATTTTAAACGTCAAAAGCTTTTAAAATATTTTACAAGTGGCACCGTTGCACTTTTTTTCAAAAAAGTATTGCTGACACCATGTCGTCACAAATTCTAAACTGGCAAATTTTTATTTTATGATCTATTTTCCTTTCATTCCAAACTAACATTGGCATAAATGAACTTTTTTTGAAAAAAGTCTAAAAATACATTTTGGGCATTTTCGTATTTCATTCACTTTTTAATTTTCTCTCCACGTGGTCTCAGCAAATTATGATAAGTCGGTGGCAGCACCCCCAACCATCAAAGGATTGTTTCGAAAAAATATTTCGTGAGACGATGGCTCTACATCCGACTCGCCGATTTTTTTTTTAATTTTAAATGTCAAATGGTTAGAAAATAATTTACAAGTGGCACCGTTGCACTTATTTCGGCCACCCCGGTGGGGGGGTAGGCGTTTTTGGACATTTTTAAAATGTCCAAAATCGACTTTTCGCCTTATGGGTTTTTCAAAAAAAAGGGATTTAGGACTTTTCTCCTTCAACACGTAGGAAACAATTAGGAAAAAATTTTGCAGCGCTGCCTTCAGTTCTTTTTTTTATGTTATAAGTTAAAAACTTAGGG
>Ga0315326_10001718_pt1 | contig 11503 bp, 14 predicted proteins | sample M180m32315metaG_FD_203457 | JGI IMG/M metagenome (GOLD analysis project Ga0315326, IMG submission 203457) | Ammonia-oxidizing marine archaeal communities from Monterey Bay, California, United States - M1 80m 32315 | ecosystem: Environmental > Aquatic > Marine > Coastal | place: USA: California... | reverse complement strand
GCCACGAGCTAGTCTATTGACATCTGGTTCACCAATAAACGTACCATCCTCTTGTTCACCAATATGAGTTGCTAATGGATAAACACCTTTAGGGTCATTGAATCCTAACTTCGGGTTTGCAACTGCTTCTGGTCTTCCACCAAAGGTTGACATCATTACAGGTTCTTGTGCGTTCTTACCATCACGGAAAAATCCAAATACCCATGTTCCTTCTACTGGGCCCATTGGTGTAGTTCCAATACCATTCATAGCTGCAGAGGTTATTGGTTGACTTGGAGTTGCCCAAGGCAAATGCTCTGTAGGTATACCAACACCCTCATCTTTATTATCAGTATGATATCCAAGTATACGCACACGACATCTACCCAACTTCAATGGGTCTAGTCTATCCTCTACGACACCTTGCCACCAAACAAATTCACCAAACATAATTAATCTTCCTTTCGTGATTTTCTAACTGGAATATGTTCTTCCAAACCATCTTTACTAACCTCAACTTTCATATTGTATGTAACCTTTTCTTTTCCCTTAGAGAAAATATGTTGTATTGCAGTCACCAAATATTTTCCAGATAAAAACTTATCATCAGCAACATCTGATTTTTTGTCCTTACTTGAAGTTTCTGGTGATGGTAAAATAACCGTAACAGTTTGACCTACTCTTATTGCTGTATTACCACTTACTTGAAGTAAAATAGATACACAATCATATATAGCCACATGACTATTTCTTCTAAGTTTCCATCTCTCTACTTGATTATCATATAAGTCATTTGAATTCTGAGCATACATCTGGTCATGTTTTGGATAAAACTCAATCTTACTATCAATCATGTTGTTTAAGTTTTTCTCATCAGTTGTTGGGTATGTATTAGCTTTTGATGACGGTGCATGAGATGTTCTTACAACACCTGCTGAACGTGTCTCGACCTCGGAATTTGATAGCGGAGGATAATCACCACAATGATTGAAACTAAACCATTCATTAAATCCACCATACTCAAATTGTGTTATTTTCTTTGTAACAATATCATGTGTAATGAGTTTGGAAGCATACATACCTCTTTTTGTATTTTGTTGTTTATCAAACTGTTTTAAAAAATTATATTCTTGAATCTTTATTATTCCAGCAGATTGATGTTCAACACCAGTTGGATCATCAACCCTTGAACGATATTCAAAGGTAAACACTTCTTTTTTCTCAGCTAAAGAATTTAAACTAACAAAAAAAGAACCACTCATTGTTTCATAATACATATAGTTTACACCAGAAGCTTTATTAGGTATTGCCCTTTTAGATAACCATGCAATAGCTTCTAATGGTCTTAGGTTAGGTATAATAACTCTTTCCGTTCTTTCGGTTTCTTCAACAGATAATTCTTGTTTACCATCATCCAAATATTTACTATATATATCTGCAACAATATCACTAATCTTATCATTGTTGTATGACTTAGAAACCTTTGAATGAAGACTACTCATATAAGTTTCTGATACCAACTCTAAAGAATACCTTTGCACCTTTGGTTGTTTAGGGTCTAAAATACTTCTCGCACTCAAAGAGTTAACGTGCATAGGCGGAGGTTTTATACTGTATACCTCAGAGTCTTTACTGTCACCGAAACCAGTAAGAGAGATATCAATGTCAACCGTTTCCTCACCAACAATAGGAAGTTTATAGGGAACATTATGTGAATCAACTAACACCATTGTTGCAGTTAAAGATGGACTAAATATATCCTCATATATACTCAACTCTTGTATATGAGGATTTAAGTCATAATTTCCAGATGCGCCACGAATCTCTAATTTTTTAACATCAACATCAGTTGCATTATTTTGTTTTGGCATAATATTATTCTACTGTTAATTTTTTAAATTCGTTAATTACTTGTTTAACATATTCACCTCTAATGACGTTTATTGTTCTCTTTTCATCGTTCAATGTTTCTTCATATACAAAATTAGTCACAGCTGTAGCACCAACTGCATCTGAATCAACTTCATACCCATCAACATCTTCGTAGTGATGAACACCATTAATATTCGTATATTTCTTTGCAACAAACTTCTGTAAGTCAAAGTATGGTAGAGGCCAATCGTAATATGGATTGGTCATGTAGTTTGCATACATGATTACCCAATGCAATGTAGAGTCACCATAAAATTGATGTGCAAGTATGTCTGCCCTATCACCATCATTGATAAAATATTGTTCAAAGAAAGCAGAATTGATAACATCCATCTTTTTTCTGACTCTTACAAGAACATTTGTAATTGCTTGAACACGTTTATTATTTTTGTCACCACGAACATCATAAGCTATTGTTGGAAAATATTCAAAGTATGCCATTAGAACATCCTCTCAGAATCTTTGTATCTACCAACTTCTGTTTCGCCCATAACATCTTCTCCCGTAATAATTTCTGTTTCTTGGAATGTTAATTGTAATGAAATATCAACTGGAGCTCCTCCTTCAAATGATCTCCATCCTTGTCCAGTATAATTTGTATTAACACCTGTACATACACAATATTTTATTTCTGGAAGATACTCATTAGTTTCATAACTATTGTTACTATCAATAGTTAAAAATTCAATTTTAAATTCTTTAGGATATGCAAATACAGCACCACCAGTTCCTTTTTCAAAGGTTGGTTTTGAATGGGCTCTAAATGCACGAATGATTTGTTGAATCACATCAACATCGGACTGACTCCTAGCCCTCAATATAAATGTAAAATCAAAAGCACGAAAGTCAACACCTTGAAATGTTTGTTCTTTAAATGGATTTCCTTTTATATTAAATGCACCTTCAATATTACCTTGAACTACTGATTCACCAAGCACACCACCAATAACACTACCTGCGATTCCGCCACCGGCCATCATTGCAGCAGAACCACCAAGTATAGCACCAGCATTAGATAGTAAACCACCTTCTAACGCTTGACCCATACTGGCTCCTGACCTCAATGCACCAATAACACCCTGCTCTTTTCCTTCCCAACTAACTGCTTCATTAAAGGTAACAGCAGAAGGCATATGTAAATAAACACTCTGAAGATGTTTTTCAATAGCTGTTTCTTTTTTTAACTTATTTTCAGCAAGTAGAGCATTACCAACACCAGTTGATCTTATTAAAGAGGTTGTGGCATCCGCGATACCATCAATAAAACCACCAGTTGAATCAAGCGCTTTGCCTAAAAGATTACGATTACCATTTGTCGCTGAGTTACCTGCCTCTTCTGCATCACTCTTTTCTTCATTAGTTTTTATTGCTACGTCTAGTGATTTTTTTGTATCGGTAGTTAATGCTGCTTTTAAATTCTTATATGAAGGGCCCTGTCGTTCATATATACCAAACTTAATTGCCTCAGGATAAAAATCCTTTTCCATATCTTGAGGGAATATCAATGTTCCATTTGATAATGTACCAAATTCTTCATTCCTTTCAACACTTGACCTAGCCATTATCGTTTCCCCCTAGTCTTTAATAAAGTTTCTCTGAATACCTGTTTACTTGTTTTCTTACCACCAGTACTCAAAATGAATTTTTCTACATCCTTCATTATTACATTTCCCCAACTAAGTGGTGATATCTTAATTATTTTTGATCTTATGTTTTCCATTCTGTACCTATGAAATGCAGCCTTTGCAAAACGATATTTTCTGGATGTTAATATTAACTGTCTATATGCTCTAACTCTTAACCTTGTATCTTTTGATAACTCATCTTCGTCTAAAAAGTTCTTCATATTTTCAATTATGTCTGGTCTATACTTATTATACATATAATGAAAATTGATACCTTCAAATAACCTTCCACGTTTTCTAAGAACAAAAACAAGTGGAAATCTATCAAAGTATAGGTTACTAGGCTCAGCTTCATACTTAAAATAATACATATTTCCAGCTAGTATTATATTTGATCTCTCACCCTCTATAGTATTTAATTTTGTTGTAATTGCCATTTTATGTATTTATAAGAGATTTAACGGATTCCTAACTCTTTTTCTGTAATAACTACAAATTCCCAATCACGTTTTTCAGCATATCTCTTTGCAGCTTTCCACTTTGCCTGATTCATTACATAGGTCTTGATCTTGTTCTTATATGTAACAGTCTGTCTTTTAGGTTTCTTAGGGGGGAAACATTGATTATAGGGTTTTATCTCTATAATGTATTTCTTTGCCTTTCCTGAGCGAGTCATCACCTTAACATAGAAATCCACAAAATACCGTCTGGTACGTTTGTCTATTGGGTGATAATAAGGTACAACTATGGTTTCTGAGCCCCACTCAATGACGTTAGGATTACCATCTAAATACTTCATGTATCGGAGCTCCCAACGTGACCTATGTTCACATTCATGGAGATTACCTACATATTTATCCTTATTTCTTACCTTATATTTTCCAACTTTAGGGTATTTTTTCATAAATCTCTTATAAATACATTATACGGTTCAAAGTATTTATAACAGGAGTGTAGCAAATGCCAATTAATGCAGTAGCCAATTTATTCAAACAAGCAAGAAATATTAAGAGCCAAATATCTGGTGCTATAGGAGAGGTGACTAACACTCTAGGAGGTTTAGCTGATAATCTCAATGGTGCAATAAATAATAGTGCCAAAAGTCCTTTAGATCAATTTAAAGCTAGAATGACCTCATTTGCTAGACCCAATCTGTTTGAGGTTACAATATTTGCTAAACCAGATAATGTAAATAAAAGTTTACAAGAAAGATTAAAGTTTAGTTGTTACCAAGCTACAATTCCTGGCATGAATATTGCTACTACAGACAAAGACCCAGGCTATCGTTCTATTGCATATCAAAAAATATATGAGGATGTTACTTTAGGTTTCTATGTTCACGGAGATATGAAAGAACTAAAAGTATTTCAAGATTGGATGAAATTAATGATTAATCCAACAAATAATCATGTTGGATATTACGATGATTATATTTCAACAGTAGAAATTAAAAACCTAGATAGACAACAAAAGAAAGTATTAACTACTACATTATTTGATGCATATCCAAAATCAATGGAAGCTATATCTTTAGATGCTGGTGCAAATGATGATATTATGAAAGTAAATGTCGTATTCACATATAGACATTACAAACAACAGTTTGGTGGTAGACAAGAAACAACTTCTAAGGGTCTTAATGATTTGACATCTACACAAAGAAAAAATCTTACAGATGGTATTATAGATAAAACATTAACCTTAAAACAAAGAAAAGAAATATTTGACGGGGACACAGCAGGTAGTAATGATGAGTTTGAAAGTAGTGAATAAATAAATAATAACAATATCATTTTATATTAAGGAGTTAATGAAATGGGATTACCGAAAATTGCAGTACCACAATATAGTTTAAAATTACCTTCAAACGGTAAAGAAATAAAGTATAGACCTTTCTTAGTTAAAGAAGAAAAACTTCTTTTAATAGCTATGGAAAGTGAAGATGAAGAACAAATAGCAACAGCATCAAAAAATGTAATTAAAAGTTGTATCTATGCTGACATTGATGTAGATGATTTACCAATATTTGATGTTGAATATATATTTCTTCAATTAAGATCACGAGCTAAAGGTGAAAGAATTGAACTAAAATATAATTGTCCTAAGTGTGAAAATGAAATACCAGTATCATTTAATATTGATGATATCAATGTCCAAAAAACAGAAGAACACAATACAAAAATAGAATTAGCTGAAAATTTAGGTGTTGTAATGAAATATCCAAATATGACTTTGCAAACTGAAATAGAAAAAACTAAAGATAATAATAAAATTGAACAATTATTTACAACAATAAGAATATGTATTGATTATATCTATGATGCAGAAAAAATGTATTCCAATAAAGACCATACGGAAAAAGAACTTACAGACTTCTTAGAATCTTTAACTGATCCACAATTTCAAAAGATTTCTAAATTCTTTGAGACTATGCCAAAACTAAAACATGATGTAGTATTAGAATGTAAGAACAAAGTAAAAGGTGAAGGTAAGAAGAAAGATAAAACTTGCGGATACAAAGAAGAACTAACTTTGGAGGGCCTACAGTCTTTTTTCGACTAGCCCTCTGTAATGAGTCATTGGCAAATATGATGAACACCAATTTTTCAATGATGCAGAATCATAAGTATTCCTTAACAGAGTTAGAAAATATGTTGCCATGGGAACGTGAAGTATATGTTTCTTTGTTAATGAATCACATTGCAGAGGAAAATGCAAGAATTAAAGCTCAACAAAACAAATAAAGGTTAATAACAATGGCTGAAGACATTAAAAAAGAAAACAATAAAGACCTAGCTGAAAAAGTTGGAACAGTTATCAATAAATCTTTTGTTAAAAGCTTTGCAGATTTTTTTAAAAAAAATGCTGAGGAGAAAACTGAAGACGCTCGAGCAGCAAAATTGGCATCTAAAGAAAGAGAAAAATCTTTAAAGATAATGTCTGGTTTGTGGAAACAATCAAAATTAACTGCTAAAGCATCAAAAGCAGTTTCCAAGGCTACTGACACAATGCTGAGTAAATGGAAACTTTTAGTTGGACTTGGTTTGTTTTTAATGCCTAAAGAGTTTTGGATTAAACTCAAAGATGGTATGTTTAGAATGTGGAATTATCTAAAGGGTTTAGATTGGGGAAAAATAAAAACACAAGTTTTTGATGTACTAGGTAGTACAATTAAATTACTTGCGAAGGTAGTTGGAAAAATATCTAATTTGATTCTTGGTAAGAAAGCAACAAGAGATGAATATGATGAACAAGTGATGGTACTTAAAAAAATGAAAAAGAAAAAAGGAACATTGTTTGATGAGTCTGATAAAGAATTTAAGAAGCGTCAAAAAAAGCAACAAGAATTGGTAGATAGTTTAGGTGGATTCGATAAAGATAAGAATTTTATCGGGAAAAGACAAGGTGGATTGTTTGGTGAAAACAAATCATGGACAGATGTTGTAATGGGTCTTGGCACAATAGCATTACTTTTAAGTCCAACAGGAACACTAATTGCTGGTTTAACTGCATTTAAAATAGGTCTTGCAGCAGTTAAATGGGGTAAGAATAAACTTACTGATACTCCATTACCCCAAACTGATACTAAAACTACTAAAACTACTCAAACTAAGGGACAAAATTTAAACCAGCAATTAGGTGGCGCAAGTAATACAGCTAAAAAAGTTCCGACTCCAACTAAATTTGAAAAAGCAAAAGGGCTATTAAAAAGGACTGGTAAAAAAGCTTTCAGATTCTTGTCAAAAGGACTTGGCCCTGCTGCCACATTGTTTGCCGTGGGCAGTGCGATACAGTCAACTTTAAACGAGCAATCAAAAGATAAGGTTAAAGTTGGTGATGCAGTAAACGCACGAAAAATGGTAAATGCAAATAGCAGGACACCTTCTTCAAGTAACGCAACAAATATGATGGAGAGTGGTTTGAGTAGTTTTACAGATATTCCAAAACATATGATATCAGATGTTGCATCCATATTTTCTAATAAGTCATCATTGGAAATTAAAAAGAACATGGATAAATCTACGGAAAAATTAACCGATAATTATGTTGAGATGGTTAAAGGTATGGGAGAAAATATAAGGAAAACTGTAAGAGCAATTAGTAAAACAGAAATTCTCAAATCAAAATCAAAAAAGAAATTTGTTCCGATTAGTACTGACCCTAGATTTAAAAAGGAAGAAGAAGAAGAAAAATCTTTATGGGAAAAAGGTAAAGATTGGTATGATAAAAAGGTAGCACCAGTTATAGGTGGTAATCAACATTATGGTGAGAAATTAGTAGAACTACAAAAAATGGACACAAGTGCCAAACCTTCTACTGGAACAGCAAGACAAAGTAGTGGCCATGGACTCATAACAACTCCATCACCTATAAGTGCTTCTAAAACATCATCATATCCTAGAATTAATGACGATGGTGGTACTACCAATATGAATGGTGTTAGATGGAATAAAATGCATACATCAGGAAGAAGTGGTGTTGAAGCAGCAATATGGGAGATTTTTAATAATCATGGAAAAAAACCAACCTTTGTTAGTGGACTAAGAGACAAAAAACATCATTTGTATAATCCACAATCCCAACACGCATATGGTTTAGGATTTGATTTAAGATCAAGAGGTTTAGGTGCTAGCAAAGATGCTATTTCAAACGACTTGCATAGAGTTTTTAATCAAAAAGGATGGTTTATGCAAGAGGAAATAGCTGGTCAAGCTAATACAACTGGAACAAAAGCAACAGGAGATCACTTTCATATTCATAAAGCTGCAAAAGGTTTTCATGGTGTTGTTGAGTCAGCAACAGGATTTATTGCTGGTGAGGCAGGATCAGAACGGGTTGATATTACTCCTTTGAATGGGCCTAATGCAAAACTAGCTGCTTTTAATAATCTACAAAATCAAAATTTAGATGCACAAAGAATGGGTGGTAGTGGTGGGGGTACAACTGTTATAGCACCTCAAACAACTAAGGTGAGTCAATCATCAACAACTGCGGTAATGTCTAATCCGACTGCAAAAGATACTTTTTGGCTTGATGCATAAAAAAATAAAGGGGGAAGTGTACCGAAACGGTTTCACAAGGTATCAGGAACGCGTTCCTAACCGACACCAGCATACTAATGGTTCAACACCATTATAACAAAACACTCCCCCCTCTATCAATTACTGTTCAGCTAACTTCTTAAAGTAGTCCAAAGTAGTATCCTCTGGTGCATCAACAGACGCAATCGGATCACTAGTACTCTCTTCAATCGTTCCAACAAACTCGCCACCAGCATCATGTGCAATGACTGTATTGAAACGTGATTCAAGTTCCTGATAACTCTTAAAGTTCTCTGGAGCAAGAATACCTTGAAGTGAATGCTGTGTTTTCCACAACTCTTCAAGTTTACCATCATCACCATCTAGTAATGGAGTTGGAGCTGCAAACTCTGACTTATCATAATTTGCATAACCCTCTACTTTACGAATCTTTAATTTAAAGTCAGCACCTGCCCAGAAGTCAAAAGGGTTGATAGGTGTTTCATCCTTAAACTCTGGATTCATCTTGCTTTCAATTTTCTCAAAAATCTTCTTACCATATCGAAACAAGAATACCTTACCTTCATTCTGAGCGTTCATGCTGTCCTCAATAACAAGAATATTACTATAGTAACTTAACTTTCGTTTTCGTTCTCTTGCAATAGTCTTATCTGATTCAACACCAGAATTCCATAGTGCTGTGTTTGCAACTGATACAGGGTCTTTAGTTCCACTAGGAGCATCAGCTCTCGGTGTAGTTAAAGAGTTCTCAATGTACCATCCGCCTGGGCCTTTAAACCCATGTGTCCATAATCGTACCCATGGCACATCTTCCTGTTGAGGTGCTGGAAGGAAACGAATAATAGCATAACCATTACCTGTCTTATCCTTTTCAGGCTTCCAAATACGGTCATCTTCGTAGGAAGGTTTCTCAGCTAGTTTCTCAACTTGCTTTGTGAGATTTTTTAAATTGTCCATACGATTTGCTTTTAAATCTTTAAAACTACCCATTTGTATTTCTCCTTATTACGTTATATTATTAAGTATCATTATGTTTTGTCATCACACTCATTACAAAGGAAGTTTAGAACTTCGATCTTTCATCATGTTAAGTTCATAAGCTTCTGCTTCTATCTTATCCTTAATCTGCTTATTTAACATCTTGGCAACCATTTCAACTTCACAATCAACATCATTGGTATATTGTAGAATAGCTTCCATGTAAGAAATTTTTAAATTTCTGACCATCTTATCTAAGGTTTCATTAATATTAACACTCATTTAATATCCTTTATAGAGTCACAAATTTTAAGTTTCTTTGCTTCTTTTGCAGACATCCAAACATCAGTTGCTGGTAACAGATATTGTCTTATCTGTTTTTCATTCAAACCAGTACATCTTTTATAATGATTAATCATCCTTTCAGTTGTAAGTTCAAATTCTTTACCGACTGCAACAAGCTCATGTTCCTTTCCCCATGTACCCCAACTATATTGATGTGACATAATAGAAGTATTGGGTGTTAAAACACGTTTTCCTTTTTCACCAGCTATAAACATCATAAAACCTGCTGATGCAATTTGTCCTAGACCAACAGTATGTACTGGTATAGGACAACCCCTCATAACATCAATTACAGCAAAGGCAGCGTTTAGATCACCGCCAGGCGAATTAATTATAATCTGTAAATAATTTGGTCTTGGTGTTGACCAACCTTTTGTTAAGATAAAACTAATTAAATCCTTACAAGTTTCCTGACTAACTTCACTCATAAAAAGATATACGCCTTTATCTTCTGGAGAGGGTACACTTTTTTCTTCTTTATTCGACATAGATTTTTCCCTTTCCATCAATTAATACCTATAGGGGTCAATATAAAACACATGATCCCCTATTGTTGCTATTTTCAACATTTTACGATTCCAATATGGGTCAACATCATTTCTATGATAGTGAGTAGCACCATGTAAAAAATCATTAACCTTCCATCGTTTACCGTAATTCTTAATATGTCCACCAGGCTGTTCTAACATTGCCTTTGCAATAGTAACCGCAACCTTCCATGCGATCTTATTTTTAGGGTTATCTGGTTTACCATCACAAAACCAAGAGAAATGACATTTATTTCTAACAACGTGTCCATTTCTCCAACGTGCTTGTTTAACAACTTTACAAAAGGTATTTGGAAATCTTTTACTATTCACTCTATTTATAGTCACTAAAGCAACTGCTATCTGACCTTTAGTAGTCTGGTCACGAGCTTCAAAGTAAATGTTCAATGCCAAACAAGTTGTTTCCTGTTTAGTAGAAAATCCACTTAACATGAATAAAGATAGTATGAGTAATAATAACTTCATAATGAAAAAAGGGGATGGTTGCCCATCCCCCCTCTCTTAGTTACCCCAATAAGAATTGAGTGCTTTACGACAAGCAAAGACAGCCTTTGCTCCACCATCAAGGTCACAATCCTTGAAAGCAGTTTGTCCAGTAGCAGGTGAAGTGTAAATCTCTACCCAACGAGGTAGACCAGTTACATCTGCTTCTGCTCGGGTGATTTTACGAGCATTCTTCATACCTACTTTTGGTTGACCAACAGTTGTGTTACGCATAAAATAAATCTCCTAAGTTAAAATCAAGTTTCGTGATGAACTCTCATCACTTCAATATAACCATTATACCACAATGGTATTCGTTATACAAGGAAAAAGTTTTCCTTGTTTGGAGCGGGTAGGGAGATTTGAACTCCCGACAATCACGTTGGCAACGTGACACTCTACCGCTGAGCTATACCCGCAAATGAGCGGTAGTTTATTCTGTTACGAGGAAAACTACCAAAACCCTAGCTACTTATTAAGCAGCAATCGCAATATCGTAATCGTTTGCGTTTGTGATTTGATTGATGTTTTACAAGGCCAACAATCATCCTTGTGCTGTCCTACACATTTC
>Ga0315326_10001712_pt1 | contig 11532 bp, 9 predicted proteins | sample M180m32315metaG_FD_203457 | JGI IMG/M metagenome (GOLD analysis project Ga0315326, IMG submission 203457) | Ammonia-oxidizing marine archaeal communities from Monterey Bay, California, United States - M1 80m 32315 | ecosystem: Environmental > Aquatic > Marine > Coastal | place: USA: California... | reverse complement strand
CCCAGGATCCGAGCCAGGATCCGAGCCAGGGTCCGGCCCTCCCTTCCTCGATCGGGCATGGGAAACCGAGCCGGTCCCTCCCCTCGGACGTCCCCTCGAGAATGAAGAGAGTTACAACGACTTCCTGCTCAGTCTCAATCTGCGACATCTTTCCGCCGGGGAAATCATCGACCCTCACCGGGGGGTGGCCGACGGCATCGAGAATACTCTCCCTCCTCGACACCTCTGGGAAAAACTGGCACCGACACTCCGGGCCGCGGACGAACTCCGGGAGCGTCTGGAATTACCCCTCTGCCGCATCACCTCCGGCTACCGTAGTCCACGCTATAACGCCATCATCCCGGGGGCCGTGAAAGGATCCTATCACACCCGCAACCAGGCCCTCGACCTCATCTATTTCTGTTCGGCCCGAAAAGCTTTTCAGATGGCCCTTCAACTCCGCAAGGAGGGATTTTTCCGCGGTGGAATCGGCCTCTACCCGACCTTTATCCACCTCGACACCCGCGGCTACGCAGCAACCTGGCGGAAGGTCTAGGGGAAAACCCCGAAGCTCAAATCTTCGCTGGTTTCACTCCGGCCTTCCCGTTTCATCCTTCCCCATTCGCCTCCATGCGACTGTGGGCATCCGACTCCAGCCACTTCCAGAGGGCTTCCAGACCCGCCTTGACGGCCGCCTTGCTGGTCGCAAGATCGGCTGGCTTCGGCTCTCCCTTCCCAAAGAGGTAGAACTTGATCTTGGGCTCCGTCCCTGAGGGCCTTACCGCGAAGCGCCAGTCATCTTCGAGGTGCACCATGATCATGCCTGCCCTGGGAATGAGGTCACCCTCTTCGTCGTAGACATCCTCCCTGCTGAAGTCCTGGATCTTCACCACCGCAGAGCCATCAATCTCGGTCGGAGGCTGAGAAGAGTAGGACCGGATGAGGGCCGCGATTCTGGCGGCGCCTTCCGCACCCTCCAGCACGATATCAGTGTTCATCTCATCGTAGACGCCATACTCGTGGTAGAGCTCGTCCAGCAAGTCGGTGATCCTCTTCTCCCTGCTCATGGCGAAGGCCGCCAGTTCGGCAAACATGACCACCGATCCGTTCCCATCCTTGTCCCGCACGAAATCACCCCCCAGATATCCGTAGCTCTCCTCGCCCCCGAAGACAAGAAACCGGGAGTATTCCAGACGCAGCGCCCGGGTCTCCTCCTCCGATAACGAGCGATAGTCGCCCCTCCTGTCGGCGGGAATGGCTTCCTCATACTTGCGCAGCTTCTCCCCGATGTACTTGAAACCGGTCAGGGTATTCACGACCCCAATCCCAAAATGCCGTGCCACTGCACTCTGAAATCCGGTCGTTACAAACGTCTTGATCAGGGTGGCACGACTTCGATTCGATTCTGTCACGAGGCCCTGCTCAAAGAAGGTTCTGATGCGGTACCAGGCCATTAAGGTCCCAATCTGATTGCCGCTCAGCAGCTGCATTCGACCTTCCGCATTACGCACTGCCACGCCCATCCGGTCGCAGTCCGGGTCCGTCCCGATGACCGCCTCCGCGCCCACTTCCTCCGCCAGCTCGATCGCCTTATGCAGGGCCGAGGCGTTCTCCGGATTAGGCGAGTCAACGGTCGGGAATCTTCCGTCCTGCTCATCCTGTTCCTTTACCGTTATGACTTCAAATCCGAGTTCCCGCAGCATGGGAACCACGATCCAGCCACCCGTTCCGTGCAGGTTGGTATAGACCACCCTGGCTGAGCGGCCCTCCAGCAATTCGGGTCGAAGGAGAATGGTTCGCAGTTTCTCCTTGTACTTCTCGTCCATCTCCCCGCCCAAGACATGCACCGTCCCTTGCTCATCGTCCGGCAGCGCCTCGTAGCTGTCGCTGGCCAGGGCATTGACCTCCGCTATGATCCCGCCCGCATGCGGCTCCACGATCTGCCCTCCATCATTGAAATAGGCCTTGAACCCGTTGTCGTGAGAGGGATTGTGGCTCGCCGTGAGCACCACCCCCGCATCCGCCCGCAGGGTCCGCAGGGCAAAGGAAAGCTCCGGAGTGGCCCGGGGGCCGTCAAAGAGGTAGGCATCACATCCCGTCTCCACACAGACCATCCCGCAGTAGTGGGCAAAGTCGGCCGAGAAATGTCGCGTATCCCGGGCAATGACAAACACTGGTTTCCGGTCCTCACCACTCTCTGCGAGATACTTCTTCACATAGGAAATGAATCCCCGGATCGCCCGGTTCACGTTGTAGAAATTCATGGAAGCCGTGCCGTAGCAGGGAAACTCCGGGCGATCTCCGGGTCCACTCACGCCGCGCTCCACACTGGTAACCACCTTTCCAATCGTTCGTCCCCGCAATCCACCCGTCCCGAAGGCCAGGGTCTTGTAGAATCGATCGTTGAGCTCCGCCCAGTGCCCGCCGTCCACCAGCTCCACAACTGCATCTTCCGCCCGTTCATCGCTTGTTCCGTTGAGGAGAAGCTCGATGTTCCTCCCCGAATCAGCCAGAACGCTGCCAGCTCCCACCGCTTCAGCCAGTCGCTGCCTCCAATTGTTCATGGTCACGGGAGTTTTGATGATCGCAAAATGAATCCAACCGTTTTAGCTCAACATGCAGGACGTCAAAGAGGACGGACCACCGGGTCTTCCATTTCCTCCCTTCGTTCGGCAGCCTCCTGCCGAGGTTTCCTATCATGTCATGGTTCGCAAAATAAACACATCTGAAAAACTTCGAACCACTCTCCCCCTCGGGGATACTGATGCCTGCCGCCTCGTCGACGGTGCCGGCGACGACCTCCCCGGGATTTTCCTCGATGATTTTGCCGGTCACCGCCTCCTCTCCACTACAGCCCCAACCCTTTCACCGGAACTCGAGAACTGGGCGACCAGCCTTGCCCCTTCCATCACCACCTACTGGAAACATCTCGACCAGCAGGCAAGGGAAGCGCCCTCTCTAGTCGCCGGCACGAAACTGACCAAACCCTTCGAGATCCACGAGATCGGCATTCGCTATCTGGCAAGTTTCCAGTCGGGATACTCGCAAGGCATCTTTCTCGATCAGCGTGAAAACCGCATTCGCGTCCGGGATCGCTGCCAGGCAGGCGACACCGTCCTCAACACCTTTGCCTACACCGGAACTTTCTCTGTCTGTGCGGCCCTCAGTGGCGCCACCACCACGACCCTCGATCTTTCCCAACCGTATCTCGACTGGGCACGGGAAAACATGCTCCTCAACCGGATCGATGCCCTGGCGCATCACTTCTGCAGGGGCGACACCTTTCACTGGTTGCGCCGCTTCGACCGGCAAGACCGGCGCTTTACCGGCATCGTGCTGGATCCACCCACCTTCTCACGCGACCACAGGGGCAGGGTCTTCCGTGCCGAGGAACACTACGGAGAACTCGTCGCCCTCGCCGCCGCCTGCCTCGCACCCCGGGGCTGGCTCCTCTGTACCACCAATTGCCGGCGCCTCCCCGACCATGGCTTCAGGCGGATGGTTGCCGAAGCCCTCCCTTCGCATGTCCGCCTCGAGAGCCATCCCATGCCCCCTGACTTCACCGGCGATCCCTACCTCAAGACCCTCCTGGTCGAAACGTAATCATCCGACCCTGGAAGGCCTGGAAGCGCAAGGCCATGCCCCTCCTTTCCAACAGAAAACCCGGACCAGATCGGCCCGGGTTCCTGTTAAATTTCCTCTGCTCCTGGAGGGATTCACTCAAGTTCAGGCTTCTCCTCCTCGGGGATCTCCAGATCGGGCTCCGGAAGCTGGTCGAGCCGGAAGTGGAACCGATTACCCTGGTTCATTCCCTCAATTCTCTCCCGGATATCCTCTGGTGCCGCCGCCTTATCCTGCTCGGTGTCCCAGGGGCCTTCGAAAAGCAGCTTTCCCCCGGCATCCCTCACGATCACTTCCTTGCCTCCATCGGTGGTTTTCATCTCTACACTGCCGTTCTCGTCAACGAACTTGAAGCTGCTTGACGACTTGAAGTTAAAATTGAAGGCGCCCCCCTCCTTGTTCCCTCGCTGAAGGTCCTTGAAGAGATCAAAGTCCAGCTTCAGGCCCGGGCCACCACCGCGCTCCATTTCACGCAGCTGCTTCTCAAACTTCTTCATCTGACCCTCCAGCTGACGCTGCAGGTCTTCTCCGCCACCGGGGGGAATCAGGTTCTCCAGATCTTTCGGCAGCTCCGGGAGATCACGGAAGAGAAGTCCGCGAGCCTGCTCCCTGCCAGGAATCACACCCTGCGGCGGATTCCCCGGTTCCCGGGGGCGCTCGGCCATTTCTACTTCACGCTCCCCTTCTTCACCCTTGCTCAGCACTGCCAAGGTCACCTTGTCGCCCGGTTTGTGGGCCTGGATCGCCTTCCGGAGCTCATCCTGGCTCCCGATCGACTCACCATTCACCTCAAGAATGATGTCGTGCTGACCCAGTCCCGCCTTGGCTGCCGGACTACCGGGGGCCACGTAATCCAGCACCACGCCCTCTTCCACACCAAGGTGGATCCGCAGGGTCTCGCCCACCGATTTGCTCAGCACCCCGAGCCATGCGCCCGCCGGACGATCGACCTGGGGGATTGCTTCGGGTTCATTGCCTTGTTCGGCCTCGGCGTCCCCTTCCTTGAGTTGGTCCTTTGGTTGCTCGGTGGAGACACCCTCCCTGGTCTTATCTTCGTCGAGTGACTTGGGCCGTTCAATCGCGGAAAGCGGCAGAAGACCGAGTGCAAGCAGGAGGGAAGCGTAAAACGGAACTTTCATTTCTGGTAATGGTTTGTCTACCTCGCTAGCGACACATCAGCAAGGGTTTGTTCAATTCAATGATCCAATAAAGCCCTTATTGTTAGAAACCTTGAAGCACATTGAAGAGGATGGACTGGAGATAAATGCGACATGTGGTCCGGTCATCCCGGGACCGGGGTTCAACCACCAGGCTAGTCGGTCGGGACGGGGATCAACTGATAGTTTACAGACGGCACCTCAAGGTGCACCTCTTCCCCGTCCGGACTGAGAAACACCACCCGGTCAACCAGATCAATTCGCATCAACCGCATTGGCCTCGAACCGTTGGGGATGATGACGTCGCGATCTGATGCATCCAGAATTGTCCGTTTTGCAGTCTTGGGAGCCAGCTCAATGGTATGCAATGATTCAGGATTGATCATCGTGGCAGTGGAATCTCCGGCAGTGCTTCCACCTCGCTTCACCACTTTGCGGGGGGTCGGTTCCGCGGTCAACACCATGGCTGCCACTCCACCGAGAAGGGCCACGCTGGCAGCTGCAGCCCACAGACTCCACCCACTGCGCGTCTCCCCGCGATCACTCCTCTCTTCCTGAGGGAAGGGAACCACCTTTTCGATCTCATCCTGCTCCGGGACCTCCCGCCATCCTTCCATCGCTTCCTCCATCCGCCTGATCATCCCTTCGGGCATGCTTCCCGGAGACATGCGCTCGAGGTCAGTTTCGATCTTCTGCAGTTCTGAATCCATTGGTCGTTACGTTGCCCGGCGCAGGCCAGGCTGGTGGGTTTCGGTGAATCTTACAGGTCTCCGCGAATGCGGGCGCCGGAGAGACGCTTTCGCAGGGCTTCAATTCCGTAGCGATACCGTGAGGCCGCTGTGTTCATGGAAATCTCTAAAATGTCACCTATTTGCGCAAAGGTCCGCCCCCCCCAGATCTTCATCACGATGACATCCGAGAACTTCCCGGGCAGTTCCTTCAGGGCTGCCTCCAGGAGGCTTCGGCGCTCCTCGTCGTAGCCAGCGCTTTCGAACCAGGCATCCTCACCGCCCGATTGGCACTGCTCATCCTCCACTACCGTGTCCTCCCGCTTCTTCCGTCTGTCGTTGCGACGGCCCAGATCGATCGCTTCCCGGCGAATCTGGGTGTAAAGAAACGGCATCCAGGCTTCCTGCCCTCCCACGAAGATGCCCTCGTCAACCTTCCGGGCCAACTTGACCAGGGCCTCCTGCAGGATGTCTTCGGCGTCCTCCTGCCGACGCGTCTGCTGGCGGGCGAACAGAAGCAGTTTCGACCCGTGCTCACTGAGCCATTCGCGCCAGCGCGAGCTCTTTTCCTTGATGGCGTAGGTGCCGGAATTTCGCATGGATGAGAAACAGTCTAACCGAAAACTCATGAGTTCTCAACATCTCTTGCCGCTCTGGCAAGCCATTTTCCCGTCAGAGAGGCTCCTTCTGTCATCAGATCGGCGGGTCGTCCCGCCGCTACGATTTCCCCTCCATGACGACCACCTCCGGGACCCAGGTCGATCACCCACTCCGCCGCCGAGATCACCTCAAGATTATGCTCGATTACGACCAGCGAGTGCCCCGCATCGCGCAGGCGCTGCAACACCCCCAGCAGAACCTGCACATCGTGGTGGTGCAATCCGGTGGTCGGTTCGTCGAGAAGGTAGAGAACGCCCTCTGCCGAGGTCTTGGCCAGTTCAGTGGCCAGTTTGACCCGCTGCGCCTCCCCGCCCGAAAGCGTATTGGCAGCCTGTCCCAGACCGATGTAGCCAAGTCCCACTTCACAAAGAGCATCGAGGAGACTGCTCAACCTGGGCACTTTCCCAAAAAACTCGGCTCCCTCTTCCGCTGTCAACTCCAGCACATCTGCGATGCTGCGTCCCTTGTAGGTCGCTTCCAGAGTCTCACGATTGTAGCGACGTCCACCGCACGCGTCACAGGTCACATAAACATCATTGAGAAAGTGCATGTCGATGCGTACTGCTCCACCTCCCTGGCACTTCTCGCAACGCCCTCCCTTCACATTGAAACTGAAGCGACCCGCCGCGTATCCACGCTGCCGCGAAAGAGGGAGCTGGGCGAAGAGGTTGCGGATGTGGCCGAAGGCTCCCGTGTAGGTGGCCGGATTCGAACGAGGTGAGCGGCCTAATGGTGACTGGTCGACAACCACGAGGCGACCGATGTTCTCCGCTCCCTCGATGGCGTCATGCTCCCCGGGTAGCGCCTTCGCACCGTGAAGAATCCGCGCGAGAGCCCTCTTCAGAATCTTGTCCACCAGCGTCGACTTCCCACTTCCGCTCGGACCAGTCACCGCCACCAGTTGCCCCAGTGGAATCTCCACTTCGATGTTTCGCAGGTTGTGCTCGCGCGCACCCTTGATCACCAGTTTCCGGCCCGTTTCCAGACCCGTTCCCAGTTGGCCGCTGCCAGATCCCCGGAAACTGCTCCCCCTCAGCCATGCCCCCGTGGGAGAATCCTTCACCCCCATCACCTCTTCCAACGTCCCGTCCGCAACCAGGCGCCCTCCGTGCAATCCCGCCCCGGGCCCCATCTCAATGAGATGATCCGCGGCCCGGATCATTTCCTCATCGTGCTCTACCACCACGATGGTGTTTCCCAGATCCCGTAAAGCCTTGAGAACTCCAATGAGACGCGCGTTGTCCTCCGGATGAAGCCCGATACTCGGTTCGTCCAGGACGTAAAGCACCCCCGCCAGGCCCGCCCCCAGCTGAGTAGCCAATCTGATCCGCTGGAATTCACCTCCGGAGAGGGTAACCGCTCCCCGGTCCAGGGTGAGGTAGCCCAACCCGACTTCATCAAGGAATTGCAGCCGCCGACACACTTCCTCTACCACCGGGCGCACTGCCTCCTCGCAGTCCGCCGGGACCCGAACTCCCTCCATCCATGCCACTCCCTCCTCAATCGGGAGAGCACAGAACTCATGAATTCCAAGCCCTCCCTTCCCCTCTTCACTTTCCACCTTCACGGCCAGAAACTCCCGCTTCAGTCGCCGCCCTCCGCAGGTCTGACAGCTGCGTGACGCCATAAAGCGGCCCATGTTCCGCTTCACGGGTTCACTCCCGGTCTCGCGGTAGAGGCTCTCGACATCCCGGCAAATGCCTTCGTAGCGGTGATCCCGGTGAATCTCCCGTTCCTCCCTCTCCGAGGTCATCGGAATCTTCATTCCCCCCGTCCCGTAAAAGAGCGCACTCCGGAATTCCTCGGGCAACTCCCGGAAGGGCACCTCACCCGACACTCCGAAGTGCTCGGCCAGAGCCTCCACCTGATACCTGTGCCAGCTCTTCCCCTTCCCTCCGCCCTTGGCGAGTCTGATGGCCTTGTCCTTCAGGCTCCGGGACTGATCAGGGACCACCAGGTCGGGATCACAGAAGAGCTCCGTGCCCAGTCCGTGACAGGTTTCGCAGGCTCCCTGATGACTGTTGAAGGAAAAGTGCCGGGGACTGAGGTCCGGCAACTCGAATCCCGTCTTCGGATTCCGATAGCTGGTGAGGAAGGAGAGCTCCCTCCATTCCCCCTCCGGCAACTGGAGCAGCGCCACCGCCTCCGCTCCACAGATGCGCAGGGCCGTCTCCACCGAATCAGCAAGTCGGCTCTCCTCTCCCCCACGGATCACCAGGCGATCCACCACCACCTCCAACCTGTCGACCTGTTCCTCCTCGCCGGTCGGCCAGCGCGCTTCCGCCTCTTCCACCTCGAGAAGCTCTCCGTTCACCCGCAGGCGCACGAATCCCTGTCGCTGGAGATCCCGCAACAAAGCGGGCATATCACCCGCCGCCTCCGGATCGAGCGGTGCCAGAAGAACCACTTTCGTTCCTTCCGGCCGGCCCATCAGGCTCGCCACCACATCCGCCGGAGTCATACGCTCCAGCGGCTCTCCCGTTCCCGGATCGTGAGGAATTCCCACCGCCGCATAGAGAATCCGGAGGTAATCGTGGATCTCGGTGGAGGTCGCGATGATCGAGCGCGGATTGGCCCCTGCCCCACGCTGCTCGATCGCAATGGCGGGACTGAGACCCTCGATGGCATCCACCTCCGGCTTGTCGAGCTGATCGAGGAACTGCCGCGCGTAGGCGCTCAGACTCTCCACATAACGCCGCTGTCCCTCCGCATAGAGGGTGTGAAAGGCCAGACTCGATTTCCCGCTGCCGCTCAACCCGGTCACCACCACCAGCTTCCCGCGGGGAATGTCCACATCGACATTACGCAGGTTATGCTGCCGGGCTCCCCGGATCCGTATCACGTCCACACCAGGAGTCTGACGGATGAATCCCGAAATCTGAATTCCGAAATCCACCTTCGACATTCATCCGTCAGCCTTCATCATTACCCTTTGCATCCGCTTCTCGACAGCTTCCTCTCATCCGCTGCTCCGTCCCTCAAGATCTGCGGTGTCACCACCGTCGACGACGCCAACCGGCTCACTGAGCTCGGGGTCCATGCCCTCGGGGTCAACTTCTGGCCGGAGAGCAGGCGCTACTGCCCTCCGAATACCGCCCGGCAGTTCCTCCCCCCCCTCAAGGATCGCATTCTCCGGGTGGGCGTCTTCGTCAATGCCGATCCCGCCCTGCCCCGCAACCTCCTCGCCGACGATCTCATTGACGTCGCACAGTTACACGGCGACGAAGACCCTGCCTACTGCGAAGCGTTCGCCGGAGAGGACCTCCCCTTCTTCAAGGCCATCGGAGTTACAGAGGATTCCAACCTGGCCTCCGCCCTCCAGTGCCCCGCCAACGGAATCCTCCTGGATGCCCATGCTCCGGGCGTCTACGGGGGAACCGGACGGACCATTGATTGGGAGACAGTCACCCAGTTCATCGATCACCACTCCTCTCCTCCCGTCATCCTTGCCGGCGGAATCACGCCACAAAACGCGGCTGAAGCACTCCGCACAACCCGGGCCTGTGCCCTCGACGTGGCCTCGGGAGCCGAATCCTCACCCGGCATCAAGGACTTCGAGAAGGTTTCCGCTCTTCTCAAGACCGTTGGCTCTCCTCTCGATAACGCAAATTAGTTGCAATAAGTTTCTTGGCCTCTAGAGTGGTTCTTCCTCCCCCATGCGCGGAAATCCCATTCTTCAAATCGGAGTCCTGCTCACCGCCATATGCCTCACCGGACTACTGGTCGCTGCCGTGCTGGACAACGCGCGACAGACCGACCCGGTGCCCCCCGTGACCAGCGAAGAGCTCCCGCCGTCCCCTGTCGTTCCCACCCTGCTCACCCTCACCCTGTCCGCTCCCGCCAAGTCGATCACCTTCACCGAGGCGTCCGGCCGGATTATCACATTTCCCACCGGCACCGGACTTGAAATCGAGGAGGAAGTCGAACTGACCATCCGGAACGCGACCTGGACCGCTGCCCTGACCATCGCGTGGCAGGATCCGACCGCCCACCGCTTCCTGCGCCTCGATTTCGAACCCGACAAACTCAAGAGCGCCCGCCTCCTCCTCGATTTTTCAGGCGACGTGAGCGACCACCTCATCGAAGCCAATTTCGACCCCGGCAGATAGCCTCCAACCCTGGAACCGGAACCTTGGAACCTGAAAACCACAGTCGCCACGATTGCTGCGCCCATCACGATCACCATCACGAACTGGTGATCGACAATGTTGGCGTCGCCTATGGCCCGGTTCCCGCTCTCCACAGCATCTCCCTCGCCACTTCCTGTGGCAACCGGGTGGCTCTCATCGGGCCAAATGGTGCCGGCAAGTCCACTCTCCTCAAGGCCATTGCAGGACTGGTCCCCAGAAAGACCGGAACCATCCAGTGGCGTGGGACCGCCGTGCAAAAATGGTCCCGTGAATTCGCCTACCTGCCCCAACGCGAGGAGGTCGACTGGAACTTCCCCATCACTGTCCGCGGACTGGTCGAAATGGGACGATTCCCCCACCTCGGTCTCTGGAAGCGATACTCAGACAACGACGACAAGGCAGTTGACCACGCCCTGCAGATCCTCGCCATCGCGGACCTGCAGGACCGGCAGATCTGCGAACTCTCCGGGGGACAGCAACAACGTGCCTTCCTGGCCCGTGCCCTGGCCCAGGAAGCACACGTCCTCCTGCTCGATGAACCCTTCACCGGTCTCGACCGCAATGCCTCTGAATCGCTGGCGAACCTGCTGGCGGCGCTCTCGGAAGAGGGCCGTCTCATCCTCTCTTCCCACCATGACCTCGACTCCGCTCCTGACCTCTTCAATGAATGCCTCCTCCTCAACCACTCCCAGTTTGGCTTTGGCCCGACCCCGGAAATCCTCACTCCCCAATTGATCGCAGAAGCCTTCACCACCCCTGATCCGGCATCTGACGACTGAAACCCAGCAACTCTCTCCCAGTGCTCGATCCCTTCCACGACCCCTTCTTCCAGCGTGCACTGCTCGCCGGTCTCCTGATCGGTTTTACCAATGGCTTCTTCAGCGGATTCGTGGTGGTGCGTCGCACCGCCCTCTCGGTGAGTGCACTCTCCCACACCATGCTGCCGGGCATTGCACTCGGCATTCTGATCACAGGCACCCTCACCCAGGTCAATGCCTTCATCGGGGCCCTCACCGCCGCCCTTTTTGTCGGACTCGGCTCTGTGGTTGTCTCGCGAACGTCGCGGGTGGCCCAGGGAACCGCCCTTGCGATCCTCTACACCACTGCCTTCGCGCTGGGTGTGGCCGTACTGAAGTACCTGCACAACTACGGTGATCTCGAGCACTGGCTCTTCGGAGACATCCGCCTCGTGAGCTCCAGCGACCTCTGGCTGGCCTTCGGTATCGGCTCCATCATCCTCCTGGGGTCCAACATCTT
>Ga0315326_10001704_pt1 | contig 11555 bp, 19 predicted proteins | sample M180m32315metaG_FD_203457 | JGI IMG/M metagenome (GOLD analysis project Ga0315326, IMG submission 203457) | Ammonia-oxidizing marine archaeal communities from Monterey Bay, California, United States - M1 80m 32315 | ecosystem: Environmental > Aquatic > Marine > Coastal | place: USA: California... | reverse complement strand
TAACACTAGGGAGTGTATTGAAGTGTGCTGTGATAAGTTCAGAACTTATCTCCGTCTACAGGAAATCGGAATGAACCAACCACGAACAGTATTGATTCCAAATGACGAACCCGAAGCAGTGGACGCTGCTCATGAGTCGTTAGATAATAAATTTCCAATGGTACTTAAAACACTTAGTGGTTCAAAAGGTGTTGGTGTGATTCTAATTGAAACCGAAAGAAGTTTGCAGTCGCAGGTATCTTTGATTTATAAGATTGACCCTTACACGGATATTCTATTACAGGAATATATTGAATCCGATTATGACGTAAGGTGTGTAATCGTAAATCGTGAAATCGTTGGTGCAATGAAACGTAATAAGATTACAGACGACTTTAGAAGTAATGCATCTCAAGGTGCAACAGTTGAGTTAATTGAAATGACTGAACTGGAAAAGGAAGAGTGTCTCAAGGCTGCAAAAGGTGTTAACGGTCAGTGGGTTGGTGTTGATTATATTCCTGCAAAGAATCGTGTTAAACAACCACCATACATTCTTGAGGTTAACCATAGTGCAGGAAGTAAAGCAATCTCAGAAGCAATCGAAGAGGACATTACTAAAATGGTTCTCAAACTTTATTTCGATAGAGAGATATGGAGAAAGGAACCTAAACAATGTGGAGTGTTAGAAACGTTTACCGTAGACGGTCAGGAAATGACTGGTAAGTTAGATACAGGTAACTCGACTACAGTATGTTCACTTCACGCAGAAGACGTTAACGTAAAAGGTAAGACGGTCTCATGGACTTACAATGGAAAGAAACATTCTAAACCATTACATAGAAACGTTACACTTAAGAAACCTGCAGAGACAAGACCAGTGGTTTTGATTGACGTAGAGTTCTTGAACACCACATACAAAGACGTAGAGGTTTCACTTGACCAACGTATCGCAATTCCATTCCTAGTGAATCGTGATTTAATGGCACGTGCAAACGTCATGATAAACTCTTCAAGGAAGTTTATGTTGACAAATAAATCAGACGAAGTTATAGAAACAGCTTGACAATGACTTAGTTTTTTATATATAATGATTGTTATGAATAAAAAAAGTACCCAAAAAATATCAATCCAAGAACGTTGTGCAAATAAAGCATTAGATGCTTTTGGAGAAATAGAAGTTGCGATAGACGAGTACATGACCCAACCATATGGTAGTGATTGGAGATGTCTTAGGTGGTTAAATAAACTTGCGTACAGTTCTATGGTTGTCAAGTATATGAAAGGACAACTCGATAGTCAGATTGAAGAGGTAGAGAACAAAGAAGGTTGTGACCAACTCGAAGAAGGGTATAGTCATTTAAACCTAAAGCAAAAGAAAGCCTATTTGAAATTCCTAAGACACATAGACAAAGATATTGAAACTTACTGCAAGAACAACAAACCCATTCGCAAGAAAAGAATTAAAACCCCTGCACAACAGGTTAAGAATCTTACTTACTTATCCGAATGGAAAAAATATAAATCAATAGACCCTGTAGAGATACCTCGTGCGAGAATGTTATTCATCTATAACACTTCAAGTAAAAAACTAACAAAGTTTGAAGGACACTTATCTGTAAAGGGTTCTCGTATAAATGGATATGATGAATGTTCAGAAAAGACCTTGACAGATTTGAAGTTACTTGATAGGCTAGTAGAAGGTGGTAATATTATTGCATCTAAATTTATGGAAGAGATTCCAAGAAGTAAACTAAAAGACGGAAATGATTTACCTACAAAAAATACATTATTAATAAAAGTGATTAAATGATACTAATAGATTTTACGCAGACCATAATTGCTGGTCTCATGGCACAACTCAAAATGAATGGTGGTGAAGTATCAGAAGATATGTTACGACACATGATTCTAAACTCAGTACGGAACTATCAGAAGAAGTACGCAGCTGATTATGGACAGATAGTGTTGTGTACAGATGCACCTAACACTTGGAGAAAAGAGTTCATGCCTTTATATAAGGCAAATCGTAAGAAGACTCGTGATGCATCAGACCTTGATTGGAAGATGTTATTTGAAACACTGAATGTAGTTAAACAGGAAATCAAAGAGAACTTCCCGTACAGATATATGTATGTCGAACGTGCAGAGGCAGACGACATAATTGCAATACTGGTTAAACACGCAAGAGAACCAGTAATGATTGTGAGTGGAGATAAGGACTTCCAGCAACTACATAAATATGATTATGTAAAACAGTGGAGTCCCAACCTAAATAAATTAGTAACTTGTGAGAACCCCGATTTGTTTTTAAAAGAACATATATTAACTGGGGACAAGTCAGATGGTATTCCAAACATATTGTCTAATGATAATTGTTTTGCAGAGGGTATAAGACAAACCCCATTGAGAAAAGGTATCAAAGATTCCTATCTCAGAATGACCATTGAAAAGGACGATAAATACTATCGTAATTATTTAAGAAACCAAACTCTTATTGACCTAGAGTTTATTCCTCAAGAACTAGAGGATACAATTCTTAAGGAATATGAAAATGCATTACCCGTAAGAGGTAAAGTGTTTGACTACTTAAGAACACATAGGTTAAATGAGTTGCTAAATCATGTAGAGGACTTTACATTATGACAGAAAAAAGAGGAAGAGGGCGACCTAAAGGAGCTCCAAATAAACCATTAATGGAATTAGTTACCGAAAGAAAGGAACTAATGAATAATGCAGACGTATACGAAATATTGTGTCAAGCAAATATCGTTGCAGAAGAATCAACTAAACTTGCAGTGCAAGGACTTCAAGTGTTCAATGGTAGGAATGGTGCAATCAAACCAGTTCTACAATGGGTATTTGATGTAAACATTAATTCTACCTTACCCGAAGGGAAGACTCCATACGGAGCTAATGATGCACCTGCGACAGACCTTGCACAAACAAGTTTAAGGTTTGAACACAAGTTATTCAAATACTTTGTAACGGAACAGATTCCAGTTGCGAAGAGAGAGACTATGTGGATAGGTATGCTTGAAGGTATTCCTTCAGAAGAAGCAGAACTTATTGACTTGGTGAAAGACGGTAAGTGGCCGTTTAAAAATATCACTAAAGAGATTGCGAAAACAGCATTCTCAGAGATTAACGTTTAATAAATATATGTAGTGGTTCGAGACTATACATAGACAACAGGGTCTTTGTTGTAAAGGTCAAATAACTTAGCTAGTCGCACACCGCTCCATGGCATTGAGAGGAAAATTTAAATATGCAAAACCATGACAACCAACCTACTGCATTCTCGCAGGAACAGGTAGTTTCCGAACCTACGGAAATTGAAAGAATACAAAACAGAGTCCAAGACTTTAAGGTAGGACTATCTCCAGCGTCAGCAGAAGCTACACTTGCTTCCATGACTCTATTATTGAGTAAGGGGTTAATTAAAGTAGAAGACCTAGATGCAGTTATAACGATTCGTGAAGAAGTTAATAAAGGACTTATCGAATATCAGACTACTGTTCAAACTGCCTCTAAACAAATGGAACTCGCACAAACGAAACTTCTTGCAGAACAAGCTGAAGAACGTCAAAGAGTTCTTAACGAGAAAGATACTCAGATAGTAGACGAGAGATTATTAAGAAAGAGAACTGAAGATAATCTTAACCACCAAATGAATAGAGCTGCACAAATGGAAGCAGTACTCAAGTCTCATGGAATCAATATTGATTTAGACGGAGACGGAGTTGTTGGACTTAAAGAAGGACAAGTTGCAGATACACTAAGTGCATCAGAACAAGCAGAGGTTGACTCTATTGTTCATCACGGATATGATGCAAACGGTTCTCCTACAACAGAGTCCCCTAGTGGAAAAACTAGTGGTGCATTCAAACTTGCAAGAATGATGAATCCTATTGAACAAGGTGCAAACGGTACGACTGCAGAAGACATGACGCCTTCAGTTTCTGAAACAATGCAGGCTGAGTTAGAACCAATAACAACTGAACATGACGAGTCAGATGATTTAGAAGCTGCTAAGAAAGTAGAAGAGTATGAAGAGTCAAAATATATCCCTACTGATAGCTCTGTACCTCAAGCAGAAACTACATTTGATTTAGATAAAGTATCACGTTCTGAGATTGACCCCGAAGATTATTCAACAGATATAGACCCTGAAACTCCACCACAAGTTGCAGGTGGATTAATTAAAGGTGAAGACACTGAATCATTCCTAGACGAAGTTGATAGAGTACAGGAAGTTGCAGACATTGATAAAATGTATGAAGACGAGGACACTGCAGAAGAAGAAGGTAAGAATATTTTTTCAGGTAACACTGAAAAATATACTAGTTCTGCACCAGTAATCACTGGTGGTAATGCACCAAATGTTACTAGAGAAAATATTGCAGACGGAGTTTTCATAGAAAGAGAAAACATTAAATCGTTTGCAGAAGAAAAGGACTTAGTCGAAGAAGAAAGCTTTGAAGAAGTTGTTATCCCCAATAGAAAAGATTTAGAAGGAATGACCAAAAAGGAAATCCTACAATCTGCAGATAACCTAAGTTTTGAAGTAAGTAAGAATATAAACAAATCAAAAATGATTGATAGTTTCGAGACCCAAGCAAATACTCTTATCGAAGAGTTAACTGGTGGGTCAGACTTCGAATCCATTAGTGAGGAAGATGTAGATGGTGATGACGATAGGAGAGACGGCGGGTACTTTTAAATCCGTAGTAAGACCCCTTAAACTAAACGAAGTTTCTTACAACCTTAAAGATTTCTTTTACGGTACTGAAGACACAGTACTTCGTTTTGATTTACCCAAAGACCATACGGTTAGAATAGGTTCACATTATAATGGTGAGACTTTATTTTATTATGAGAAAGATAACGTAATAAAGTTTAGTTCACTTGGTGACGAACACGCACGAGGTCAGCTATCTTGTTTCCTTTGGAAACCAAAAGGCAATCCACAATCAAATGAATTAAATGTAGATGACGATGCACAATTTGTCTGCATACCAAAAGACCAAACTGATTTCAAAGAAGACGATGAAATAGTCTACACTCTTGTAAGAGAAACCGAAGAAGAAGAACGACACATAAGAGTTGACCATGTCTCGTAACATTCCAACAGTCGCAGTTGACCAACACGATTTCCTAGAACATAGAAGAGAACAGGAAAAGAAACACTGGTCAAAAAAATTAGAGTCCCAAGCAAATCCCCTCGATTCAATTCTTACAGTTGAGATTAACACTACAGAGTTATGTAACAGGACGTGTGTGTTTTGTCCAAGACATGACCCCGAAGTATTTCCAAATAGAAATCTACACTTAACAATTAAAGGTGCAAGAACAATTGCAGAAGAATTGGGTGCGAATGGTTACACTGGTAAAATATCTTTTAGTGGATTTGGAGAGAACTTACTCAACCCATACTTCCCTGAAATCATAAAGGAATTTAGATTAGAATTACCACAAGCAACAATCGAGTGTAACACTAACGGAGATAAGTTAAACGAAGACTACGTTACTAGACTTTATAGAAGTGGTTTAGATTTACTCTACATAAATCTATATGACGGTATTCATCAAATGGAACACTTCGACGCTATGATGGCAAATGCAAGAATAAGAGAAGAAGAATATAAGTATCGAATGCACTGGGGTGATTTTGAGAAACATGGATTGATTTTAAATAACAGGAGTGGAGTCATTGATTGGGTTGGAGTCGAAGAGTCTGACATTAAAAGTCTTGTAGGCAAGCCTTGTCATTACCCCTTTTACAAAATGTTTGTTGATTGGAATGGTGATGTTTTATTCTGTTCGAATGACTGGGGAAGAGAACACGTTGTAGGTAATTTATTGTCTATGTCTTTACACGAAGTGTGGTTCAGTAAACCCATGAACAAGATTAGAAAAAGATTAATGAAGGGGAACAGGTCAGTGTCCCCATGTAACAAGTGTAGTGTAGACGGTTCATTATTTGGAAAACCGTCATTTGATTTGATTAAGGAATATTATGAAAGCAGTAATAACAGGAAATAGTAAACTCGCAAAAACAATTGGAGATACAATTGTAAGTACTCCACACGCAGGAACAGTACACCTAGTGTCTCACGTTCGTGTCGAGAGTACAATCAAATGGGAAGACCACGAGGTGTTTATCAATTGTGCCCATGTCGGATTTTGTCAAACAGAATTATTGATGGAAGCATATGACCACTGGAAAGATGATAGTACAAAGACAATCATTAATATTTCAAGTCGTGCAAGTCAACCCAATATATCAAAAGGATATTTGTATGCGGCTCAGAAGGCATCACTCAACCATTTATCAAACAACCTAGTGTATAACTCAGATAAGAAGTGTCGTATCACTACACTTAATCTAGGACTACTACAACACCAAGACCTACCGTGCATTTCATATAACGAAGTTGCAGGTTGGATTTACAGACACTGCACTGGAAGTAAACACATTGATATACCTGAAATGACATTCCAACACGCAGAGAACTATCAGAGTGTTCAAAGTGATAAACAAGCACTAAGGGAACTGGAAAAGTTTACTAAATAAAGGCATGACTACAGAATATAACGACTTTGGTTTTACAGCGATGGATGCAGATGAACTTGCAGCCATTGACACTAAGATTATCGAGAAGACTACTACTGCAACGGAAGTAATCAACAAACTCGATGATTTCGTAAGACCCCTTCTTGAGAATCTTGCAAAGGATTCAGACAAGGACTATATCTATTGGCCGAACAGGGTAGATATAATTAATAAGAAACTAAAAGAACTGGACGAAATTCAAAAAAACCTCTAGACAATAGAGCGTAGTTTATAGTATAATAGCCCTAAGTCGAAGCAATAACGGTTAGTTATTGGGGACTTGGGAAATTGCATAAAAGGAGTACTGATATGGCAATACAAAACAGGTTCTATGTTGACCTTAAGACAACAGTAGAGTTAGATGAAGACCACTTAGAAATAAGTAAGAATGCTTTTAACTACGAAACAAACCCCGAATATTTTGACCTTTACAAAGATGGTCTTACATATAAGGAAACACTCCTTGTCGAATCAACCGACATTGACCCAATCCTTGCTACAGGAATGCGACAAAAATGGCGTGTAGGGTCTAACCAAAAATACACAAAAATTAAAGACAGTTTTGTTAACAAAGGCTTAAACCTTCGAGCAAAACAACTTTTTGCTGTGGGTAAGATAAATGATAAAGGTGAGTTAGATTACTTGGAAGAATTGTTTAGTGGAAATACAACCCATGATATAGTTGGGAAGTATACACCATTGCAAAATAGAATTGTTCATGTTTTTGAAAAGAACAAATATTATTCAGAAGTAAGACTTGTAAATCTTGGTGGTAGGTTTAATTCAATGGACGATGATTTTGATAGCATTGACTGGACAACAATGTCCAACATTGTTAGGTTAAATGTTAGAAGTAATTCGATTGCACTTCCACCAAAACCAAACCAAAAACAAACTAAGAAGTTTGTTAAGGAATGTAGAGTGTTAATCAACGAAGTTGGCAGTGGTAAGTTTGATGGCGAAGATGCAAAAATCAATATACTAATGAAAGAACTTATAGAAGAAGTTACTGGTATGACAAGTATTATCTCTATCAAAAATGACGTTCAGTTATTAGGAATGTTGAGAGACAAAGACCCAATGAAATATCAAGATAGTAATTATGCTATGTGGAAAGGGTCTTCAGTTATGGCGTCTAAACTTCTAACTTCTTTTTCTAAAGCTTGGGCAAGTAATGGTTATTGTGATAGACATAGAATTGATATGGTAATACATTTCTCTACACCCGACCCTGCTGACCCAGTAAAATGGATTAAGAGTAGTTTTATAGAGTTTCACAAAGTGTGGTATCTTTTAAAAAACTTCTTAAGTGAAGCTTATTTCGCAAATGCAATAGACACTAAAAGATTTTCTGTTGAAGGTTTCTACCAACAATCTAAAGCACTTGACGTTGAATCAAAAGGAGTTCTTCCATATGAAGAAGTTATTAAGTATGAGGATATGCTTGAATATTTTAAAGATGATATTGAAAAAGAGTTTGGTGGAAACAAATGAATGTAGAACATAATACATTGTTTGGAACTGTACAATTAGAAACAAGAAGGTGTATTATGTGTGGTGAGGATAAACCACTTAATGAAATGGAGTTAGAAAGACCAACTACAAATAGTTATAGAAATGCTTGTAAATCTTGTAGAAAGAAAGATGGAAAAATAAGAAGGAATTTAAGAAAAGAATTTGGGTATCTCAAACCACATATTACTGACAGGTGTCAACTTTGTAACGAAACTGGCGAAGATATGAATAGTTTAATTTCAGATAAAAAGAAAAAACAAGGTATTTGGATTTTAGACCACAACCATGAAACAGAAAAATTTAGAGGTTGGATATGTGGCCCTTGCAATACTGTTATTGGTATATTAGAAAGAAAAAACATATCAGTAAAAAACTATTATAAAAATATTGAAAATTATTTAAAATGAAAAAAGGGGTTGACTATGCCCCTTTATTTTTCATATAATGAACGTACTTTATAATAAAATAAGGAGTATATTATGACAGTAGGAGAATACTATGCAGAAGACCCAAAGGTCATGCAAGTGGTTCGGTTAGGTCAAGAACTTATAACTGCGTGTGAGAACGGTGAACTATTCCCAGGCAACGATGATGAATCGTATGAACTATGGAATGCAGCTGTTACTGCAGGTAATAAGATGACCACATATGGAATGGTTTGGAGTAGTTTCAAATCCGTTAATCAATTAAACAAAATTCAGAAGAAGGCAGTTTTAGCCTATTTGGACGGTAAGAAAAAATGAGACTATTAGAAGAAAATTATGGGGACGTTCGTATTTTTAGTGAACGACCCTACGGTTATAAACGGTTTGTCGTTGAATGGCAAGACCATACAGAGGTTTTTAGTAGTCTTTGGTACTCTCTAGAGTATGTGAAAGAAAGAGTGGAGGCACGGTTAAATGAGAATGAGGCCTGACGATGAATTTAGAACCCTCGCAATTCTTGGGTTTATTTTAGTCGCTTTTTATGCAATATTTGTGCTATAAAAGCTTGACAATGGGTATCATTTTATGGTAAGCTATGTACATAGAATGAATAATAGAGGAAATAAATGAGAATGACATACGAAGGATTAGCACAGGCAATCGCCGACAGTGTAAATGACGAGATTAGAGATTCAGTAAATCTTGGTGATAATATATCTGCATCAATAGTAGATCAAATGATAATGGATAAAGCGTGTGAATCGTGTCCTGATTATCTAGACCACTATGATGTTGCTGATTATGCAAAACCACTGGTTGAATATGATTGGATAGCGTGTTAATGAAAAAAGGAGAAAAAAATATGGAAAATCTAGATACTGCACTAGTCAAACTTTGCGAAGACTTGACTAATATCAAATGTGCAAGATGGAGTCATTGTGCCAAAGAAGGTGCGTTTTATGAGTTCAAGAAAAATCGCAAATACATTAAAATAATCTCATACGATACTGCCGATAAAAGTGGTGGTTCTGTATGGGGGTTTATCAATTTAGCAAACCCTAAATTTGCAGTCGGTGATGTTTTACTTGCTGCCGGTTGGAATACTCCTGCACTGAATAGACCAAGAGGTAATATCTTGAAAGGTTACCCAGTTGTCGATGACAGAACAATGTACGGGCCTGGTTATGTATCGGGTTATTCTGCAGGTGGATATAGAAATGGGAGCTTTGTTTAAGCTTGACAATGGGTGTCGCTTTTTGTTATACTAGTAGAGTAGAAAATTAAATAGGAAAATAAAATATGTTAAATCTAATCATTAAAACCCAATACAAAGAAAACTATGCTATCAACGAGGACGGCTCGATGGGTACAGGTGCTGATGCGTACTGGAAGTTTAAGGGTGGTTCGTCATATCTTATTACGGATATTGATTTCATCAATACAGAGTATCTTGAGAACTTGGTCGAGGAGACTGCGTTCATACACTCTTATGAGAATGATGCATCAATGGAATATGTCCTTGACTGGGAACTCATTGACGAGAAGGATTTGTCTGAACATATTGCAGACTGGGAGTCCCCTTACATTCTTGAGAAGAATGCCGAAGGTAATTGGACTTCTACGAAGGTCGAAGAAAATGGCGACTACGGTTATATGAGAAGTGAGATTCTCAAGAAAGTCGCAGTTTGGACTTACGAAGGTTCGAACGATAACCCAATTAATTATGACGCTGTCTTCACAATGGAAGATGGTGCGATAGTCCACAAGGAAGCTGGACTCAAAGAATGGTTTACTGCGAAGGAGGCAGCATAATGAATATAGAAAAAACAAATAAAAAAATTAGTGAACTGGAAGATAAAGTTTGGGACATGGAATCAGTTATCTCAACAGTTAACTCAGAGACTAAAGGAATTAAATATAATGATGTTCCTTCCAATATCTATCTTGCAGTCATGGGACTTGCAGAAGATAACGGTATTGACGAAAAAGAATTAGAGTGGAAGATTGACGAAGTTCGCAAGTGTGTGAACAAACTCGAATCTGCAATCTATGACTTGGTTGAACCTTTTGAAGATAAGAAAAGGGAAATCAGTAATGAGAAAGAAGAACTTGAAATGGATATAGAGGATTACGAATATGCAAAAGCCAGTTGAGTTTAATAATCATGTACTAAATGGTGTACAAAAAATTTATGAGTTTGAGAACGGTTATGGTGCAAGTGTTGTATGTCATGACGGTTCTTACGGTGGGCCTTATGATGAGTTCGAAGATAATCTTTGGGAGATTGCAGTCCTTGATAGTAATAAAGAGATTACCTATTACACACCAATCACGCAAGATGTCGTTGGACATTGTAGTGATGAAAAGGTAGAAGAAATATTAAAAGAAATAAGTGAATTGGTTCCTGTTCAAGAACAACAACTAGAATTGGAGTTTGGAGAAATGCACCAATCACAATGTGAAGAGGGAATACTATGACAACGCATTATGAAATCTTGTCTGAGACAAGTGGTGGAAAACTTACACCTGAAGAAGTTTACAATCTAGAAACGTATGGTGTCAAACACCCAAGTGAGTTTGCACCCGACCCCGAAGATGAATTAGAAAATGGTGGTTGTGTTTGTGGGGAAATTAATTGTCCCGATGCATATGCCCACACAACAAGTGGTTACTAAAATGTTTGAGGGTATGAATCAAAATCAAATTCCGTTTGAACCTGCAGAATGGTTCCCCGAATTAGATGCACTTCAAGCGAGTGGTCAAATGAATATGTTTGGAGCACCTCGATGGTTGCAAGAACAATTCGATTTTAGTAAAGAACAATCTATGGTTATCTTTAATGCATGGGTTGATTACAAAGAAGGAAAGTAATATGTCAGACAAAAATATTAGTAATTATTTAAAGTACCTGTGTATTTTTGTATTAGGATTTTGTCTTGGTATGTGGGCTGCACCAGCTCATGCATCAGATGAGAATGGTGAGGCAGTTTGTCTCGCAAAGAATATCTATTTTGAAGCTGGTA
>Ga0315326_10001702_pt1 | contig 11565 bp, 6 predicted proteins | sample M180m32315metaG_FD_203457 | JGI IMG/M metagenome (GOLD analysis project Ga0315326, IMG submission 203457) | Ammonia-oxidizing marine archaeal communities from Monterey Bay, California, United States - M1 80m 32315 | ecosystem: Environmental > Aquatic > Marine > Coastal | place: USA: California... | reverse complement strand
TTCAATCTTGCCAGGCATAGATCGTCGGGCTTCAGGTCCTCCACCATTGACTCCAAGCGAGCACACTTCGTCCCTCACAGTAAACTGCTGCGGACTTGTCGGTTTCCCTTCGGCTACGTGGATCAACCACTTAACCTCGCCAATGATCAAGACTCCCTGGGGCATTTTTCGAAACGCACGATAGGACGCTGCTCATATCTTCGCTTTCACGCCCTATCAGCCTGTACCCATCTGGTTTCACGTTCTTTTCACATCCCGCTAAGGATTCTTTTCAGCTTTCACTCACGTTACTTGTAAACTATCGGTCTCGAGATATATTTAGGATTGGAAGTTCCTGCCTCCCATATTCATGCGCGATATCCAACGCACACTACTCTTGAGCCATTACGTGGCCATGTCACTTGCATATACGGGACTTTCACCCTCTATGGCTGTGCCGTTCCAGGCGACTTCTATTTCAGTGATTTAGGCAAAAAATGGTCACACCACATGTCCCTCATTTTCAAATCGGGATTCGGTTTGTCCTGTTCCGTGTTCGTTCGCCACTACTTACGGAATCTCATTGATTTCTTTTCCTCCCCCTACTAAGATGCTTCAATTCGGGGGGTTCCCTATCGCATAAGCGATCATCCCCTAAGGGATAGGAAGTCCCATTCAGCTATCTGCGGATCCAAGACACTCATGCGTCTCCCCGCAGCTTATCGCAGCTTGTCACGACCTTCTTCGGTTCTCGAGCCGAGCGATCCCCCAGATGGGTTGTAGCAACAGAATGTGTATACACCACACCTGTGCGAGTAACCCTTCGGTATCCAGTCATGCCAATTCAGACATCTTGGGAAGACCGTACCCCCGCAGGGCGGCCCTCCTAGTCACTTCCCCAAGCATGACAGGCATGCTCGGGTGCATAAGCAACCCCCCGACCTACCTCCCGTATATCAAGACTCCGCAGTAGGCCTTGGAAGTGAGGGGTTGTGTAGATGTACAGAAATGTCCCGCAGTACTACGTTTATAGAAGCCGAAATTCGAGCGGAAATTTGGTAGAAAATACCTATCAATATCCAACCGGTTTAGCGCCGATTAGATCCTACCTAAATTTGCAACAACTAATGGGTCGCTCATATACGGCGTTAGGACCGCCTTGGCTTCTTCCCCTCTACCCAATTGAATCAGGCACGCGCCACGTAGATTTTCTGCTTCTAAATCAACAGTCCTTGAACAAAGAACTTGGGCAACGCCAAGTGCCTTGTCTGGCCGACCGCTGACCAATAATGTGTGTGCGAGATTTAGCAAAATCGTATCATTGGCAGTATCGATTTTTGCAGCTTGTCTCAGAGCCATGATAGCAGCCTCGTATTGTGAAGTGGCCATTGAGTCTCCAGTAGAATCCATCTCGAGCGATTGTTGCAATAATGCAAGTCCAAGATTATTCAAAATCGCTGGGTCATTTTGCTTCAGTGCAGATGCGCCTTGTAGTATCTGAGCGGCTTGCATCCAGGAAGAGTCCCCCATGTGCTCAAAGGCCGTGATAATAAGTTCGCTAACTGGATTATTACCTTCAACATTGACTGGTAAGGCTTTAGCAGGATGTAATTCAGGTGCAGAATCCATCTTGCCTACGCTGAAACCATCTGCTTCATGATGGAATTCATCGAATTGTACAATGACATCATCGTTGGTGAGTTCATCACCATAACTAATCTCCACAATCTGTTCCTCTTGAGCATAAATCTCATCCATATCCACTTCAGCAGCATCAATACGCCACATATCTGGAACATCTTCCGGCACAACATCATCAGTTGCATCAATCTGCATGATTTTTGGTTCAGCCACAGGAATTGCTTCGACGCGAACCGGTTCTGATTCAGGCTCTGGAATCGGAATTGCTTGGAGTCTAATTGGTTCGGGTTCTGGTTCGGCAATAGGTATTGCTTGGAGTCTAATTGGTTCGGGTTCTGGTTCGGCAATCGGTATTGCTTGGAGTCTAATTGGCACAGGTTCTGGTTCAGGTACAGGTTCTGGTTCAGGTACAGGTTCTGGTTCTGGCACTGCTTCTGGCTCGATTTCCAACTCAGGTTCGGACTGCTCAACTTCAGAACGCATATCTGGAACATCTAATTCATCAGCATATGGCATTGCAACTTCTACACCGCTTTCCACAAGTGAACCAACACCGAATGGAAGGTTAGACTCGATGACTTCAGCCGTAGCCCCCATGCCGAATAGAAGACCGCTTGAATTTGATTTTTCTTCGGCATTTGAACCGATTGCTTCTGCAACATCTTCGAGGCCTGGGATGCCCTCTTCATCATCGTTGAAAGTGGGAGTTTCAGTCGAAAGATCGATGGCAACTTGCGAGCCGCATGATGGGCAAGCACCTCCTCCTAGGAAGAGCATTCCACAGACTCTGCACTCTTGCATCGAACCGCCTCTAAATCTCTCACAGTGCGTCAGACCTTTGAAGACACCGCCACAATGGGCAACATTACTCCTCTTCGAAATTAAGAATCGATTCACTGTCTACCATAGCAGAAGCCCAAGAGTCGCCCTTAGAACGTCCTCGTGCATATTGCCAAATAATTCCAAATAATGCAATCCCAAGAAGAACCCATTTGAATATAGGATCAACACCGAATACCAATACTACATAGAAAGTGATTATTGTGACGGTAATGAGCATTACAGGGAATCCGGCGCGGAAGAATTGATTGAAGGAAATAGGGTAGCCTGCTTCTTCTGACATACCAGCAGTAACCACGTTTGCTGATGCTCCAATCAAAGTACCATTTCCTCCAAGACAAGCACCAAATGCTAGGGCCCAGATCATCGGCCCAAGTGAAATGTTTAGTTCATAAGAAATCTGAAGAACGACTGGTACCATCGTAATAGTGTAGGGGATATTGTCGATAAAAGCAGAAGCTATTGCACTCACCCACAGTAAAATCACAAGGGCTGCTACGAGCCTCGATGTTTCGTCATCCGGGAAAAGTAGGATGCCTGAAATGACTTGGTTCCCAATCCAATCAATTACTCCTAGATGCTGTAGGGAATGTATCAAAACGAATAATCCAGCAAAGAAAATCAGAGTGGACCATTCCACCTTCTCCAATGGCTCCTCCAATTCATGCCTATCTGTAACTAATAGCATAGCCACTGCGCCGACTAGTGCAACCCACGAAACGGGAATATGAATTATCGGGTGAAGGAAAAATCCGATGATTACAAGTGCTAGAATAATCCCTGAATTCAATAGCATCTTGCTGTCTTTGATCCCGTATTTCGACTCTAATTCAGCAACATCTCGAATTCTCTCGCCACTAAATTCCTCACTGTACATCCACTTCAAGAACATGAAAGTAGGGACAATTGTCAACATGATACCTGGGGCCAATTCGATAATGAAATCATTGAAACTAATTCCATGCTCAGCGAGCGAAGGATACTCAGAACCTTCGATTGCAGCACTACTCATCAAAGAACCGATAATGATGTTTGGTGGGTCTCCAATCATTGTTGCAGTCCCACCAATATTCGAGAATATTACCTCGGAAATGAGAATAGGTATTGGCTTAAGATCCAGTACTTTTGCCAATTGTATAGTTACAGGAGTCAGCAGAAGCATTGTTGTTACATTATCTAGGAATGCGGATAAAACCGCAGTTACAATACACAGAATTACAATCAGAGTCCAAACATTTCCGCCACTCTTTTTGTAGGCTTCAACTGCAAACCATTCGAATACTCCCGTATGCGACATGATTCCAACCATCACCATCATTCCCAGTAAAAGACCAATTGTTTCCCATTCGATAAGTGTGGTAACTTGGGCAAGAGTTAGCGCTTCACCGATGTAGTAGTTGAGTGCGAAAATCGCTAGAAGTCCACCTATTGCTGCAGCCAGAGTTCGATGTACGAATTCAGTAATAATCAGCGCATAAACGAAGAATAGGATTCCTAAACCAACGAATACTGGGGCATTGCCTAATCCTTCGGGTAGGTGAATCCCTGCATCGATTGCACCGCCACCACTAGCGACACCTTCACCGATGAAAATCATGACACCTGTTACGATAAGAGCGAGAAATGAGAGCCATTGAGACGGATGTCTACGGGACAATCGGCTCACTCGCATGTTGATACCCATCTAAAGAGCATCTATGAGCATATCCTCAATGTCCAAGCCAAAGAACGCCGACATTGCCACGTGATAATACAAGCGTAGAGTTTGTCACCTCTTCGAGGTGTGACCATGCAACTTCACGATCAGAACGCTCGAAAATTCCCTTATTGATTTTGATTTTCACCAACTTGCGCTTTGCAAGTTGACCCCTAATCTCCTCGACCAAAGCATCGGTGATTCCTGTCTTACCAATACGAACACTTGGTTGGAATTCACGTGATTGTGCTTCACGACGGATACTAGCAGGAATATCACTCACTGCGAGACCTCCTATGGTATCCGGGACCTCCCCCAAACCTTCTGATTCGCCCACACTCTAAGCAGGTAGTAATTCTCTGTCCCTCGCGAATTCTAGTACGACATGTTGTTCCGGGAATAAGGGGTGTCGTGCACCCTCTGCATATCCAATGACGCTGTTGTACCGGCAATGGTAGTCGATGTCGCCTTGAGGTCTTGACTAAATGGCGCGCTGCATTTTTGCGAAGTTCCATTGTATTAGATGGATTTGAAATCAATCCTGAGAGATGGATTTGGGCATCTAGCGCCTTCTCCTGTCGTAGGCGCTTTGCCTTTGCACGTCCTGACCGTCGTGACATTACTAAGCCTCACTTCAGTGCACGCAAGATATCTTCAGTAATCTCATCGATGGCTCTATCTCCATCGATTCGGAAAAATATTCCACGCTGGTCATACCACTCGGCAAGCGGAGATGTCTGTTCGTGGTAAGCAGAAAGACGTGAAAGAACCGTGTTTGCATTATCATCTGCACGACGCTTGAAGTCGTTACCGCCACATGAGTCACACACACCTTCTACGTTAGAGGGATTGAATGTATCATGGTATACGGCGCTACAGTCGCCACAAGTATATCGTCCACAAATTCTCTCGACGATTCTACCATCAGGAACTTCGATTGCAATGACATGGCTAACTTCAGTAATTTCTGCAAGCGCTTCAGCTTGTGCTACAGTTCTTGGAAACCCATCAAACATGACTCCATTACTTGCATCGGTATCTTGAACTCTATCGCGAATTAAATTGATAATTACCTCATCGGGAACTAATTGACCAGATTCCATGTAATTCTTTGCTTCCATCCCCGTAGGGGTTCCAGCAGCAACTGCAGCCCTGAGCATGTCACCTGTACTCACCTGTGGCAAGCCTGTGGAATCCATGATTCTCTGTGCTTGAGTGCCCTTTCCTGCACCAGGTGGACCGAACAATACGATACTGCTCATATATTTGGCGGGGTGCGTACCCGTCTTCACTGTTGGCCTTGTTGAATAAGCCACTGGTGACCATAATGTTGCCATTGCTCCATTGACCAACCAGGAGGTAATCCAGTTGGTGGAAGTGGTGGGCCTGTAGGTACTGCAATTGGCACTGGAACTACTGCTGGAGTAACTGTCGGCCGACCGGCCGGAATTGCAGCAGGCGGTCGCCCTGTTGGTGTCTCTAGTCGTGGTGGTCTACCATCAGGGACCTCGGCAGGAGGAGGAGGAAGTTGCGGAATTGAGCCCGCGAGGGCATCAGCAATCTCCTCTGCAGATACTGCACCACTTGCAATACTTGTTTTTGAAACTAAATCCATCATTGCATCAAGTCTGTCGCCACCATCCGGCATCGAATGTGCATCGGGTGCAACCAACTCTTCACCATCGTAATTCTTTGGTGCCGAGCGCTTGATTCGGATAGCTACAATTGCACCAGCAGCAATAACTGCGAAAATCACAAGACTCGCTGCCCAAACTGGCATGATGCCGAATAGACCGCCTTGTGAACGGCGGGATTCTACCGAGGTTTCTAGATCAAGGCTCGAATTTGTATCTGCAGTTGTTGCAATAATTCGGATAGTCACAATTCCAGTGTCAGTATCATCATTTGGTGTAGCAGTAACTGTGAATTGGGTTACTCCTCCAATCGCAATATTTTCAAAACTAGTCTTAGAAAGGGAGACTTCCCAATCTTTCACTTCTTCACCTTCCTCATTAATCACCGATGCAACTAGCGTGGCATCAAGGATACTATTTCCATCATTGGTAATGGTTAGGTTTTGAGTTGCACTTCCATCGCGTGCGATAGAGAGCAAGGGCCTTTCAGTATCATCTAGAGGGGCAATAACTGCATATGTGGTTTCTTGAATTTCGATTGTAATGCGAATGTCCTCAGAAATTGTTTCGAAACCATTTGTGGCATCTACAAATATCCCAAGTTCAAATTCCGAAATACCTACGGCTTCTCCTGCTGGAGGAATCACACCGATTCGTATAGTTTCTATATCGCGTGGATTCATAATTGATGTTGGATTTGCGAAACCAACCTGCCAACCATCGGGCGCAATACTGTGATCCCACGATAATGTCACCAGGGCATTTCCAGTATTTTCAATTGTGAATTCAAAATAATTCCATTCCCCATCAACCATTACTGGGAAGGTGTCAGAGTTACTAGCATCTAGCTCGACTGATAATTCATCTTTCACCACAAGGGTCGTTTCGTTATTCAAGAAAATCGCTTGATTTACACTTGTTTTGAATACCAACCTATTGGTATCTCCCATCGATGCAGTCGGAGAAATCAATACGGCAATTACTACGGTTGTAGAGCCTCCAGGCTGTATTGAGAAACTAACTTCACGTGAATCCGATTCATCGCCATGTGTTACACCAATTGTCCAAGTGGTTAACTCGGGTGAAACACGCATTGAGAGATTGAGTGCAGTATTTCCAGTATTCTCAATTCCCAGTGTAAGATTAACGCGCTCAGAGGTGTCGACAGCGATATCTCGTGCAAGAGCAGAGGGCCCAATTTCAAGCCCCTCGTGATCGAATAACTCGGTATTAAAAGACTGGAGTGCCTTCACTGTCAAAATCACTACTTCAGTAATATTCAATTGCGGGTCTTGAACACTGGTAACCGAACAAGAAATGGAATCTTGACTACCCGCTGCAGGTAGTCCATCGACTACAGGCGGAACATAGAGTCGAACCTGCATTGGAAGATATTCGAGAATATCTAATGGCTCGAATGAATATGAACTGGAATTTGATTGGCCAAGTTGGACTTGCCACCGGTTTTCACTATAACAATCCAAATCGTAAATTGCAGGGGAGTTGCCGGTATTCATCACTGATATTGAAAATGCTGTACTACTACCAGGGGCAGCTTCAAGACCATCCGTTCCCGCTGGTGCAACCATAACATCCTTCACTTCCATCACGGTTAATTGGAGGCGAATTGTGTGTGAAACGCTTTGATCAAATTCATAGCGCGCAGTTACGTCAACCAAGAATACCCCTGCTTCGGCATATCGAGGGATATTTCCCGAATTATCTGCATCATCATCAGTCATGGTGATATTGAGGTAGATTTGGTCTCCTCCTCCCCCCATTGGTGAAAGGGTGAAAGGACCAGAAAGGTCTGATGATTTACTCCAATTATCCTCAGGAGGTAAGAGGAAATCATCTCTTACTGGATGTGGAATCTGCACTTGGGAAATTGTGAGTTTGACCGATTCGGTACCGGTTCCTTCGTGTTTCAGCAATATTGGCCAAGTCATCCCAACTCCATTCCGTGGGTCTAGAGTCTGGTTGATGCGATTATTATCGACGGCTCCTGACAAATCTAGCGGGACAAGTCGGACGCCCAGCGCTTTTACTTCCATTTGCATGTTGAGTATATTATTGTCAGTTCCATTGTTCGCATCATTGATTTCAACGACATCATCATCAACATCGATGCTCAATCGCATATCGTGTATGCCCGTAGTATTGAACTGATGATAAATCGTAACTGAATCGATGATTCCGTCGGCGAGGCCAGTTCTTGTAGAATCGTATAGTGTATCACCTGAGGTAAGATCCTCAAGTGTTACTCTGAATGACCCAGCAGGTAGTGTACCTTGATTGAACCATGAGATACGCAGAGTGATTAAATCATTGAGTAATGGTGACTCTGAAGAGGCGTAAATCGAGCCATCGAAGACTATCAAATCAGTAGATGGAATGGGGTTTGCCTTTGCGGTAAGGACTAGTCCGAACGCTTGCTCTAAGCCACCGGTGTGCTCTACCTTGACCTGCCATTGTCCGCTTGTTACAACGGACCCTGGTGCAATACGAATCCTTTCGACATTATTGATAGAATCAGAGACGCCATTTGGAACTGATTCACCATTGAAAATCACATTGCCCTTGTATACCGTACCATCGGGTGAAATCAGCAAGAGGTCGAGGTCATTTACGAGACGTGAATTATTCTGATTATCATTTGCGCTACCCGCAACATCGGTCCAGGCCAAGGTCAAATCGATGCCATGTGAGGCATCTAACTCAAATGAATAAACTGTAGAGTAACCAGCATTTAGTACTCTAGCATCATCAACAAATGTCTGAAGATGTGTGTTTCCATCCATCGGTAGAATGGTTCGCTCAAGGTTGATTTGACCCCATCCTTCAGCAGAGTTAGGAATATCTGGAGCGCCCAAATCGATAGCACCATTGATTACAGTAGCTTTGAGAAGTGCGGCTGATGGAGAAGAAATACCAACTTGTTCACGGATGTATTCTCTTGTGAGGGATACCGTTCCGCCAACTACTGCAGTTGCCTGACTAGATCCATCTAGGGTCATGTACATTGGATTTCCATTTGAGTGGGTTCCACTTGCGCAGGACCAGCCCATTGGAGCAGTTGCTTCCTCCGCTTGTCCAGAGCAAATACCAACACCGGGTGCAACGATATCAGGCTTGACTCTTCCATCCATCGATGGACCTTGGGCTGAGAAATTTGCCATTGTTCCCGAATTAGTTGTCGCACCAACTGAAAGTACATTCTTCGCAGTAGATGGAGCCATTATCTTCGATGGGTCCTGATGCACATCATCACCAGCAGAGAAAATCGGTAAGAACTCGGGATTATCTCTCACAAATACATCGAGTGAGCGTGAATCAGCAGTATATTTTCCCCAATTGCCATTGAGTCCCCACGCATTAACAGATACTCGTGAACCTTCTTGTTCTGCATGCCTGAGCATGTCGTAAATACTTCCCAATCTACCGAAAACACCGGTTGGGTCATGCTCTAATGCATAAGCGATTATGTTAGCAGCAGGCGCTATTCCTTTTGCAGATCCATCTCCACTACCATCTCCAACTAGAGTAATGGCGACATGAGTTCCATGTCCACCATTGGTATCGGCAGGACTTGGGTCAAGGCCGAATTGGGTGTAAGTTGCAGCGACTCGTCCCACGATATCAGGGTGGTCTGAATCTAATCCAGTATCGGTGAAGGAGATAGTTTCTCCAGAACCATCGAGGGTAAAGGATGCATTATTTGTCACTGCATCTACACCAACAACTGCGCCTGCCATTGCATTGGTCAAACGTAGCGAATAAGTTGGCTCACTGAAGATAATTCTGCCATCTCTAGCAAGTAGGGAATGGTCTATTGTTCCTGTTATTTCACACAGATGTAGGCCGCACCAAGCTTCCTCTGCCCCCATCAACACAAGGTCATGTGCAAGTCCTTCCAATGCCTCAGGAATGAGGTCGGCCGCTGGGATTGCAGCAATCAGAGCGGTATTGGTATTCAAATTAGGAGAAAGACGCCATCCCGGTTGCATGATTCCTGCCCATCGAACAGTCTCATCATGTTGAATTGCCACAAGGTCATCGGGATGAGAGAGTCTAACCAGCCATGCTGATCCACCCATGTGGTCGAGAACGAATACTCCATGCTCATCTACGAGGTCGTACAATGCCTCTCCAGTATGATGATTCAACTGAACGATTGCCATACCGGTCTGGCGATAATCAAAATCATCCTTAATGCCGGACCATGGTGCTTCTTCGCTCAGTGGGTCGAATGAACCAATTGCGAGATGTATACGGAAATCGACTGACTTCAGGGCAGATGTACTCATTTCGACATCATCGATGATGTGCCAATTTGCTGCAGCGAGTTCGAGTGAGTCTGGTGAGGCAGCACTACCCGTCGGAGCCAAACTCACCAAGGGTGATGCGAGTAGGACCAAGAGTAGGACCATTGCTCGACGAGTAGCATGCATGGGCTCTGCGACTCCTGTACCCTACTTGAATATGAACCTCGGTTGCTCCTATAGGAGCAAGGAAAATTTCACTCGAATAACGCAGCGATTGCAGCATCGGTTTTTGCAACCGATACTTTCCAATCAGATTCAGTGCCCATCAGTGCACGAATCGCATCTACATTTTCTGGGATAACGTCGGATTCTTGATGAATCGCTTGGAAATAATATAGCGTATTACCCACTAATTTTACTCCATCTTCCCAGACGAATATCTCATGGAGGTCGCCCCAGGTTCTACCCATGTCACGAGCGAATTCCATCACTTCGGCAGTAGTGGTAATTCCGGTTTCAGCACCGTTCATAATTACCACTCGTGGACTTGCATTCCATAGTTCAAGTACGCTTTCAGTAGTCAATCCGTGACCCTCAGGCAAGGTTGCAACGATAGAGTGAACGTGCATGATTGTAGTAGGAACTGCAACCGCTAGTGAATTAATCTCAATCTCTGGTTTTACAGTCATGACATCAGGGCCATGATGGCTTGGAACCTTTAGGACTGGTTTGATTGCATTAATTGGCCCTTTCTTGGAGTCGCCAGGATCTGCAGCGCGACGAATCATTGTGCATTCTACGGAAAGTGAACCACAGTGGTTGTAGAGTGGGACAAGAGTGCGCGAAAGTCCTGTAGTATTACAACTCACAACTCGAGTGCCTTCTGCATTCAAGTTCTCGGTGTGATTTGCACAAGAGGTGTAAGACATGCCCGTCATAGCGTGCTTTTCGCCACCTTGGAAAATCCATTTTATTCCAGCAGCTTGGTACTTCGACTTATTGTCGGCTCCCATCTTCCCTGGTGAACAATCGACAACGACATCAGCCGCAGCCAATAATTCAGAAAGACCACCATGGCATTCATAGCCTGCCTTAGCAAAGGCAGCAATACGATCTGCATCATCAAAAGTGCAGTATAGAGGGTATCCTTTTCGCACCGCTAAGTCACAGCCAAAGGCTGGCCTGGTCTTTGTGACGCCGATTATTTCCATGTCGTCTTGACAAGCAACTGCGTCTGCAACACGCTTGCCGATGGTACCGTATCCGTTGATGGCCACCTTGATGGTCACTATTCTCCCCGTTTGATGTGCCCCCGCGTACTCCAAATGAACCTTCCCTATCGTACTAGACCATAGTGACGAGGGAAACCATTGATGAGAGGGAACAACACCCGACGGAGTGATGGCGTCCTCCGACGATGTAGTCACACGCTCAATGAGCATCAATTCTAGGTTGCCCGCGCAACTTGAGAAGGCCCTTGAAAGAAACATTGTACTACGTATTGGTTGGA
>Ga0315326_10001697_pt1 | contig 11571 bp, 8 predicted proteins | sample M180m32315metaG_FD_203457 | JGI IMG/M metagenome (GOLD analysis project Ga0315326, IMG submission 203457) | Ammonia-oxidizing marine archaeal communities from Monterey Bay, California, United States - M1 80m 32315 | ecosystem: Environmental > Aquatic > Marine > Coastal | place: USA: California... | reverse complement strand
TCCGAGAGCCCTGCGAGTATAATCATGGATTTTATTGCAAGCGCAAACAAAGCGATCGTCCAATTGCAGCCCTACCAGCCTGGCAAACCTTCTGATGAGTTGGAACGTGAACTTGATTTGACTCGGATTTCGAAGTTAGCCAGCAATGAAAATCCCTTAGGGCCCTCGGAGAAAATTAGTACCTACCTTGGTCACGCCTTCCAGGATCTGACTCGTTACCCAGACGGTAGTGCCAATCAACTCAAACAGAAACTGAGTGAACTTCACCAGGTGGAGATAGATCAGATTACTGTGGGTAATGGCTCGAATGATGTTTTAGAACTGGTGGCTCGGGTATTCCTGGGGCCAGGTACTCAGGCAATTGTGGCACAACATAGTTTTGTCGTTTTCAGCCTGGTCACGCTTGCTCTGGATAGTCAATTAACGATCGTCCCGGCCGTAAACTATGGCCAGGATTTATCGGCAACCCTGGCAGCGGTGACCCCTCGGACTAAAATGATATTCATTGCAAATCCGAATAACCCAACTGGCACCTGGCTGACCGAGAAGGCCATACGGGAATTTCTGGACGCCCTGCCAGGACATGTGATTGTCGTATTAGACCAGGCTTACTTCGAATATGTTGTCGAATCTGATTACCCCGATGGTATAGCGCTCAGTAGGGCATACCCCAATCTGGTGGTGACCCGCACTTTTTCGAAAGCTTATGGGTTGGCATCTTTACGGTTGGGTTATGCTATCAGCCATCGTGATATTGCAGATTTGATGAATCGTATAAGGCAGCCATTTAATGTCAATAATATGGCCTTGGCGGCGGCTATGATCGCACTGGATGATCAGGATTATGTGAATAAATCGGTGCAACTGAACGCCGCGGGGATGGCGCAACTGGGCGCAATGACGTCCGAGTTGGGCTTGCAAGTCATCCCCTCGGTGGGGAACTTCCTTTGTGTCGATTTTGGTCGAGAGGCCGGCTCTATCTATGATGGACTACTTCGTGAAGGGGTTATTGTGCGGCCCGTGGGTCTATATGAGTTACCGAATTTTCTTCGCGTGACCATCGGTACTGCAGAGGAGAACTTACATTTTTTTACGGCATTGAAGAAAGTATTGAATAAGCAATGAGGTCTGATCTTAAGCAGATAGGTATCATTGGGTTGGGATTGATCGGTGCGTCTGTGGCCGCAGCTGTTAAATCAAGGTCCAGTTCTGTAAGAATAAGCGCCTATGATACGGACCGGCAGGCATTAGATCATGGTTTAACCGTTGGCATAATAGATGCGTCGGTTGATTCCATACGGGCCCTGGCTGAAAATTCTGATCTTATTCTTCTGGCAGTACCAGTTAATGCCGCCCATGAATGTTTGAGTAAGTTATCGGGTTTCAAGGGTATCATAACGGATGTTGGCAGTGTCAAAGCACCGCTGTTGGTAAGTGCTGGTCGGGTTTTTGGTGATTTATCCCAGGTTGTACCTGGGCACCCGATTGCTGGGTCAGAAAAACACGGTGTAGAAGCTGCTGATCCGCACTTGTTTTCGGCTCACAAAGTTATTCTCACACCGTCTTTGGAAACTCTGCCAGACGCTGTTGCATTAGTATCAGACTTGTGGAAGTCTCTGGGAGCAATTGTGGTCATCATGGATGTCAAGGACCATGATCGTATTCTGGCGCAGACCAGCCATTTACCCCATCTACTGGCTTATACCCTGGTCGATTTGCTGGCTGTGGAAAATGAGGGCCTGGAAGTGTTTCAGTATGCTGCCGGCGGTTTCCGGGATTTTTCGCGAATAGCTGCTTCAGATGCCAGAATGTGGCGGGACATATTCACCACTAATAAGAAAGAATTGTTAGTGGCGGTAAAGTCTTTTCGGTCACGACTTAAAGCAATTGAAGGGCTCATTGAGGAAGATCAGTTTGAAGAACTTGAACAGGTATTACTCAGAGCGAAAGCTGCCAGAGACTATTTTTCCTCTATTAGCGATATAAAGTAATGTCATATGATTTGATGGCCTGGATAAGCAGGGGTATTACTTGGCGGGTAAATAAGACTGCCATCGCGATAGCGGTCCAGGAGCTCAGGTGAACGCTAAAAAAATAAATTCCGAAAATATAAGTGTGGTTCCGGTAATTACTATAGATGGCCCAAGCGGTTCAGGTAAGGGGGTCATAACAGAGCGGTTAGCGAAAATCACCGGCTTTCATATCCTTGATAGTGGCGCATTGTATCGATTAGTGGGCTACGCTGCTCGCTTAGATCAGATCGAGTTGGATCAGGAGCAGGCGCTGGCGAGTCTAGCGGCAGTATTGGACGTCACTTTTTCACCCAACCCAGAGCCTGATCAGCCTCTTCGTATCTCCCTGAGGCAGCAAGATGTCACCTGGGAAATTAGAACAGATCAGGCTGGCGTGGACGCGTCTATAGTAGCCAGATTAGCCTCTGTACGAAGGGCGCTAGGTGAGCTGCAGATCAGTTTCCGTAAGCCTCCAGGCCTTATCGCTGACGGCCGTGATATGGGCACGGTAGTATTCCCGGCTGCAGATCTAAAAATATTTCTTACGGCTAGTGCCTCTGCTCGAGCTGAAAGGCGGTATAAGCAGTTGAAAGGTAAGGATATTGATGTTAGCCTTGCGGCCCTCTTGAAAAGCATTCAAGAGCGTGATGCACGTGACACCGGAAGAGTGATAGCGCCCTTGAAACCGGCAGCCGATGCAATCGTTATCGATAGTACGATGTTGTCAATTGATGCGGTGGTAGAACAAGTCACTACACTGCTGAAAAAAGGGATTGGAGCAGGGGTTTTCCAACAGAAATAACCTTGCTACTAGTCATTATTAACAGACCCGTTTTAGTTGGGAAACGGTAAGACGCATTAGCGTCGGGGAAATTACATGAGCGAAAGTTTTGCAGAATTATTTGAAGAAAGTCTAAAAAGTGTAGAGTTGAAATCAGGCTCTATCATCACCGGTGTCGTTGTAGATATCGATCCTGAATGGGTAACCGTCCATGCAGGCCTTAAATCAGAAGGAGTCATTCCCAGAGCGGAATTTCTCAATGAGCAGGGTGGTATCGATATATCGATAGGGGATGCGGTCAAGGTTTCCATGGATGCAGTAGACGATGGTTTCGGTGAAACCCGTCTCTCCAGAGAAAAAGCGAAAAGATCAGAATCTTGGGAGATGCTGGAAAAAGTCTATGAAAGCCAGGAAGTTATCAAGGGCCTGATCAGTGGACGCGTGAAAGGTGGCTTCACCGTTGAGATCAATGATATTAGAGCATTTCTTCCGGGTTCGCTGGTTGATGTTCGCCCGCTGCGAGAAAATGAGCAGTTGGAAGGGCAAGTGCTTGAATTTAAAGTTATTAAACTGGACCAAAAGCGAAATAATGTGGTTGTTTCGAGGCGCTCAGTCCTGGAAGCAGAAAATAGCGTAGAGCGAGAGGAACTCCTTAAGAATCTACAGGAAGGCCATGAACTGAAGGGTATTGTTAAGAACTTAACGGATTATGGTGCCTTCGTTGACCTTGGCGGTGTAGACGGGTTGTTACACATCACTGATATGTCCTGGAAGCGCATTAAGCATCCAAGTGAGATTGTGGCTGTAGGTGAGGAAATCGATGTTAAGGTTCTGAAATTCGATCGTGATCGTAATCGTGTTTCTCTGGGTCTTAAGCAGTTAGGTGAGGATCCCTGGGTGGCAATTACTCGCCGTTATCCAGAAGGCGCACGCACCGTAGCCAAGGTCACTAACTTAACGGACTATGGTTGTTTTGCCGAATTAGAAGAAGGCGTTGAAGGGCTGGTTCACGTATCAGAAATGGACTGGACTAACCGTAACATTCATCCTTCCAAAGTTGTACAGGTAGGTGATGAGGTTGAGGTAATGGTTCTGGATATTGACGAGGAACGCCGTCGAATTTCTTTGGGCATTAAACAGTGTAAAGGCAACCCCTGGGAGGAATTCTCAACTCTTCATAAGAAAGGTGATCAGATCAAGGGCTATATCAAGTCGATTACTGATTTTGGTATATTTATCGGTCTTGAAGGTGAAATTGATGGTTTGGTTCATTTATCTGATATCTCATGGGACGAACCCGGTGAACAAGCGGTTCGGCGATTCACTAAAGGTGATGAGATAGAATCTGTCATCCTGGCGATCGATTCAGAACGGGAGCGTATCTCGTTAGGTCTGAAGCAGATGGACGGAGATCCTTTTTCAGATTATGTTGCAACCAATGAAAAGGGCTCGATTGTTAAGGGTAATGTAAAATCTGTTGACGCGAAGCAAGTGGTAGTTGCATTGTCAGACGAGGTAGAGGGTATACTTAAGGCAGGCGACCTGTCTATCGAGCATGTTGTTGATGCTCGAACAGTTGTTGCTGTGGGTGATTCTCTGGAAGTGAAAATCACCAATGTTGACCGCAAGAATCGTAGTCTGAGTGTTTCAGTAAAAGCGAAAGATATTGCTGCTGAAAAGTCTGCGGTCAAGGAGCATCGGGACAGAGAAGTTGCTGCGGTAACACCTGCAACCTTGGGTGATCTCATTAAGAAGGAACGGGAAAAAGCAGTCACAGAGGATGAATAGTTTCTAAGATGACTAAATCTGAACTCATAGAAAAATTAGCAGCGGTGCAGACGCAGCTGACTGCCAGAGACATGGAATTGGCTGTGAAGTTGATCCTGAATCATATGGGAGATGTGTTAGCCAATGGAGAACGAATTGAGATTAGAGGCTTTGGTAGCTTCTCTTTGCATTACCGAGCACCTCGGGTAGGGCGAAATCCCAAGACCGGTGAAAAGGTTTCTCTACCGGGTAAATATGTGCCTCATTTCAAGCCTGGTAAAGAGCTTCGTGAAAGAGTTAACAGCAGCTTAGATTAGACACGCCTTTTTTGACTTCTAGGCCTGTATCTGAAGCTGTTCAGATACAGTAGCCATGGCGTTTAACAGATTCGAAGCCGGATGTAATTTTGACCGCCCGTATCTTTTGTGGCTGGCACCGGTTGCCCGTGCCATAGCCTTTAAATTAAAATTTTAAATTAAAATTTTAGATTAAGTCGTTTTAAGTTAGTCAGTACAGGCTCAGCTTCCTTATAAAGGTTTAGTGCCAATCCCCTGCCAACTCAATGGCTGGATTGCCCTAGGACAATGCGGAAAGGCATTGTCAGATGCTCCGATATACCGGTTAGCTCTTTTAAATTGTTATCTTTAATTCTATTTCTATAACTCTTGATTCTCCTGCCAGGCCGATAAAGTGTACAATCCTCTGAGCAGGTTATTAAGGGGTGCAGCTGCCAAATGGGTTGGATAAAAAAACAGCTAGTAAAAGTGTCTCTTGCTGTCATTTTCCTTGTGGTGGCCGTTATAGCCTCGGAAAATAGTGACGCTGTACAGCTGAGATTTTTGGATTATGAATCACCGCAGTGGCCGGTATCCTGGTGGTTGCTGGCGGTTTTCGTGCTGGGTTTTGTGTTGGGGAATCTATCCAGAGCCTTGGCAAACCTGAGACGCAAGTCGCCGGAACCTTAGGGCCTGGTTTCCGCCTTTTTAGCTTTGTGGTCGGTTGACTGGCACCGCAATTGGTTAAATGGATAGATATTTATGGGTTGAGGTTAGATACAAATGGAAAGCTGGATTTTATGGTTGTTGTTTGTGTTTGCGATAGCGGCAGGCTGGTGGCTTGGTCGGCGCGAGCGAAAGCAGTCGCGATCTTTGGAACTGGGCCTCCGACATCTGTTAAATGACCAGCATGATCAGGCCGTGGCAGCACTGGTTGGCGAGTTAGAGTTCCTCAGCGACAATGTAGAAACACACTTGGCACTGGGTGGTTTACTAAGACGTCGTGGTGAGTTGGCAAAAGCTGTTGTCGTCCATGAAAGCATTTTATCCAGAGCCAGGCTGGATACTAAAACTCGGCACCAGGTACAGATTGAATTAGCAAGGGACTATCTTCAAGCAGGGTTATTGGACCGAGCAGAAGCTTTATCGATACAGCTGGCAAGAGAAAATCCCCGGTATCAGACTGACAGTCTTAAAATTACTTTAAGTATCTATGAGCAGGAACGGGAATGGCAGAAAGCCATCGATACCGCTAAATTGATGGTAGGCGGCGAAAATCAGGAACAGATTGACCAGGCCATCTCTCACTATTATTGCGAACAGGCTGAACAGTTGATTGAAACTGGTGATATCGCCGCCGCGCGGGTGGCGATCAGCGGTGCAACGGGCCATCTGGCGAAAAACCCCAGGGTGAGTCTGGTCCAGGCCAGGCTGGAACTGGATGAAGGTCGCTTCGAACAGGCTATTAAGGTGCTTAAGAGATTGCCCGAGCAGGATGTTGATTTTGTACCCGAAGCGCTTTTATTGCTGAAAAAGACTTATCAGCTAGGGGGGTTTGATCTTGATGACTATCGCGAGTTTCTGGAAAATTGTTTAACCAAGACATCTTCAATTTCCATTGTGCTGGCCGTGGCAGAAAGCGTTAAGGAAGAAAAGGGCGATGAGGCTGCTGCAAAATACATTGCTAATCACCTCAAGAAAAACCCCACCATACGAGGATTAAAGCAGTTAATTGACCTAAACGTTGAAAATGCGCACGGCATATCTAAACAGAATTTATATATATTGCGTAGTTTCGCGGAAGCATTGGTGGCTGACAGACCTGCTTACCGCTGTATTGAATGTGGGTTTGAGGGAAAGCGCCTAAACTGGCGTTGTCCCAGTTGTAAGAAGTGGTCCAGCACCCGGCCCATATTCGGCTTAGAAGGGGAATAGACGATACCTCACTGGTAATTTAGTTTATTCCAATCCTCATGGGTATAGCCTCTTACCCAGATCTCGCACCTACCTTGATAGTCTGGTTTTGCTGTTACAGGAAATTAATCTATTAAGGAGTTACATCAAACATGGAAAAATGGATCATACATTTATTGCTGATATTAGGATTGGGGTTGGGTAATGCGCTTGCATCAGCATCTGAAGCTGTTAGTCAGGAAGGTGAACTAGAAGTAACTGTCGATATTAATTCGGCTGATGCAGAAACGCTGGCTGTGGCATTAGAAGGAATTGGGGCTACCAAGGCTGTAGCCATTGTCCGTTACCGGGACCAGTATGGTCGGTTTTTCTCTGCTGAAGAATTGACTGCTGTGAAGGGTATAGGGCGTTCTACCGTGGAGAAAAATCGAGCTCGGATTGTGCTGGATTAGATCTGCATAAACTGACGGTAACCGGCTTAGACCTTTGTTAGCTGAAGGTCAGCCGGGTGCTGTTTATCGTTGGGGAATAGTTAGGTGGCTCCCCGACCTGGGCTCGAACCAGGGACCCAATGATTAACAGTCATTTGCTCTACCAACTGAGCTATCGGGGAATCTAAACAAGAAACGGATTCTAAGGGTATGTTCAGGCATCGTCAACATGGCTTTACCATCTGTGAGCAAATAGAAGTAATAAGCCCCTGGAAATGCAACGGAAACGGCAGTAAATAGCAATTGCAGTCGTGTAACCCATGACACTGAGCAAAAGATCATAAAAGTCGTATTCAACTAGGGCATAATGTCTCTCCCCCTGGTAGGTTTGGACCTGTAATGAAAGGTGCATCGTTTAAAGTGGTTTCAAAGTTTGCTCCGGCGGGCGATCAGCCTCAAGCCATTGACAAGCTCCACGAAGGTATTCAGTCTGGCCTTGCAACCCAGATGCTACTGGGTGTGACCGGTTCTGGAAAGACCTTCACCATAGCGAATTTAGTCGAGCGACTGCAGCGGCCGACACTGGTCATGGCGCCCAATAAAACGTTGGCGGCACAGTTATATGGTGAGTTCAAAAGCTTCTTTCCAAACAACGCCATTGAGTATTTTGTTTCGTATTATGATTATTACCAGCCCGAAGCTTATGTGCCTTCCTCGGATACTTATATTGAGAAGGATTCTGCCATCAATGATCATATCGAACAGATGCGGCTTTCAGCTACAAAGGCATTGCTGGAACGTAGGGATGCCCTGGTAGTTGCTTCGGTCTCAAGCATCTATGGTCTGGGAGATCCCGGTGCTTACCTTAATATGGTTTTGCATCTGGACCGAGGTGACCGAGTTGATCAGCGTTGGTTGCTGCGACGCCTTGCAGAACTCCAGTACACTCGCAACGAAATGGAACTGCGTAGAGCAACCTACCGGGTGAAAGGCGATGTGATCGATGTATTCCCAGCCGAATCTGATAAAGAAGCCATAAGGATTGAATTATATGACGATGAAATCGAGCAGATCACACTGTTTGATCCGTTAACAGGCGAAGTGAACAGGAAGGTTCCTCGTATTACCATCTTTCCGAAAAGTCACTATGTGACGCCGAGAGAAACCATAGAGAAGGCGCTGGATAAGATTAAAATGGAATTGGATACCAGACTTAAGCAACTCCATGAAAACAATAAACTGGTTGAGGCGCAGCGTCTGGAACAGCGCACCCGCTATGATTTAGAGATGATAAAAGAGTTGGGTTATTGCAGTGGCATTGAAAATTATTCCCGCTATCTTTCGGGTAGACAGGCGGGTGAGCCACCGCCGACCCTTTATGACTACCTGCCGGATGACGCCCTGCTGATTGTGGATGAGTCGCATGTGTCAATTCCGCAGATTGGCGCTATGTACAAAGGCGACCGGTCAAGAAAGGAAACCCTGGTAAATTATGGATTCCGGTTGCCATCGGCACTTGATAATAGGCCCATGCGGTTTGAAGAATGGGAAGCCAGAGCGCCGCAGACCATATTTGTGTCGGCAACGCCCGGTAACTATGAAAAAGAACATTACGGGCAACTGGTTGAACAGGTCGTCCGTCCTACTGGTTTGACTGACCCGGTACTGGAGGTTAGGCCTGCCAGGAATCAGGTTGATGATTTGCTTTCAGAAGCCAGGATACGGGCTGCAAAACAGGAGCGAGTGCTGGTGACCACTCTCACCAAGCGAATGGCTGAAGATCTGACTGACTATCTTGATGAGAATGGTGTTCGGGTTCGCTATCTGCATTCGGATATTGACACCGTGGAGAGAGTCGAAATCATTAGGGACTTACGTTTGGGGCACTTTGATGTGCTTGTTGGTATTAACCTGCTCAGAGAAGGTCTGGATATGCCCGAAGTTTCGTTGGTCGCTATACTGGATGCGGACAAGGAAGGTTTTCTTCGTTCAGATCGATCGCTGATTCAGACTATTGGGCGGGCTGCGAGAAATATCAATGGTATGGCTATTCTCTACGGGGATAGAGTCACCGGTTCAATGCAGCGGGCCATTGATGAAACCGATCGTCGCCGTGAAAAACAACTGGTTTTTAATCAGGAGAATAATATATCGCCCAGGACAGTGGTCAGGGAAGTTGCCGACATCATGGAGGGGGCTAGGGATGGCAGTAGCAAAGGGGCGAAATTAAAACGGGGTAGTAGAGCGGCTGAATCGAAAAGTCGCTATAGTGCCGCTCTGGCACCTGCTGATCTCGAGAAGCGTATCGTCGTGCTGGAAAAAGAGATGTTTAAGTTTGCTAAAAATCTTGAATTTGAAGAGGCAGCTAATGTCAGAGATGAGATTGAATCGCTGCGTGAGCAGTTTGTCAGGAGCTAGAAATTAAGCGGATTTCCTGATATATTCCACGCCCTCATGGGAGGTGGCTTTTTAACTGCCAGCAACCCCATAAGCCTGATTGTACAGGAACGTAGCTCAGTTGGTTAGAGCATCGCCTCGACAAGGCGGGGGTCGTCGGTTCGAATCCGACCGTTCCTACCAGAATCTGGCTTTTGACGGTAAACATCTTATGACTTGCGAATTTTGTTCGCGCCGCAAGTGGCCTTTGGTAAGGGTCACCACTGACAAGGAGCTCGATCATGCCACTGATTACATTACCCGATGGTACTGAAAAACATTTTGAAAGCGCAGTCACTGTAGATCAGGTTGCCCGGTCAATAGGGCCGGGGCTTGCCGATGCTGCTTTGGCGGGGCGGGTCAATCAGGTCCTCACCGACACGTCCTTTGTTATAGATCAGGACGCCTCGGTCGCTATTATCACCGCCAGGGACGAAGCTGGCCTCGAGATATTACGTCATTCCTGTGCCCATTTAATGGCTCAGGCGGTACAGCAGCTTTTCCCCGGGGCGCAGGTGACAATAGGTCCGGTTATTGAAGATGGGTTCTATTACGATTTTGCCTACGAGCGCCCTTTTACGCCAGAAGATCTTGAGCGTATCGAAAAGAAGATGACTGCGATTTCAAAAGAAAAGTTAATTGTCTGTCGTAGCCTTCTTTCCAGGGAGGATGCGATTAAACTGTTCGAGCAGAAGGGTGAGCAATATAAGGTTCAGATTCTGGAAAGTATTCCGGATCAAGATGATCTGTCGTTTTATCAACAAGGTGATTTTATCGACCTTTGCCGGGGCCCGCATATCCCGGATACTGGAAAATTACGGGCTTTTAAGCTCACTAAAGTTGCCGGTGCATACTGGCGGGGTGATTCTAAGAACGAGATGTTACAGCGGATATATGGAACTGCATGGCATGATAAAAAGGCGCTCAAGCAGTACCTGTTTCGTCTCGCAGAAGCAGAAAAGCGTGATCATCGAAAACTAGGCAAGCGGCTGGATTTGTTTCACACGCAGGAGGAAGCACCTGGGATGGTCTTCTGGCATCCAAAAGGCTGGCAGATCTGGCAGATAATTGAAGCTTATATCCGCGAAGTTCAGAATAACAATGGTTATCAGGAAATTAAAACACCGCAGATGGTTGATATGTCATTGTGGGAAAGGTCAGGTCATGCGGACAAATTCGGGGACGATATGTTCTCGGTTTCCTCGGAAAATCGTGACTATGCCATTAAGCCCATGAATTGCCCGTGCCACGTGCAAGTATTCAATCAAGGCCTGAAGAGTTATCGAGAGTTGCCCTTTCGCCTTTCTGAATTTGGTTCGTGTCACAGGAACGAACCGTCCGGTACATTGCAGGGGATTATGCGGGTCAGGGCATTTGTGCAGGATGATGCCCACATATTCTGTAGAGAAGACCAGATCCAACAGGAAGTGATCAGCTTTATTGATCTATTGTCCGCGGTTTACCGGGATTTTGGTTTCAACGAGATTATTATTAAGTTATCTACTCGGCCTGAAAATCGAGTGGGTTCCGACTCAGATTGGGACCGCGCTGAGCAATCTCTGGCTCTGGCTTTGAATACAATGTCACTGGATTGGGAAGAACTGCCGGGAGAAGGGGCTTTTTATGGACCGAAGATTGAGTTTTCGCTGAAAGACTGTCTGGGAAGAGTCTGGCAGTGCGGTACCATGCAGGTGGATTTTTCCATGCCGGGTAGGCTGGATGCTCAGTATGTGGCTAAGGATGGCTCGCGGCAGACACCGGTAATGCTGCATCGCGCTATTCTCGGATCATTTGAGCGCTTCATAGGCATACTGATCGAGGAATACGGTGGTGACATGCCCGTCTGGCTGGCTCCCGTACAATGCGTCATCCTTAATATTACCGATAGCCAGGCCGATTATGCGCTGAGTGTGCAGGCATCATTGAAGGCAGCTGGGTTCAGAGTTGAGGCAGAT
>Ga0315326_10001692_pt1 | contig 11579 bp, 6 predicted proteins | sample M180m32315metaG_FD_203457 | JGI IMG/M metagenome (GOLD analysis project Ga0315326, IMG submission 203457) | Ammonia-oxidizing marine archaeal communities from Monterey Bay, California, United States - M1 80m 32315 | ecosystem: Environmental > Aquatic > Marine > Coastal | place: USA: California... | reverse complement strand
GGCCGCCCGTATCCATGCTTCGGCTGCGGAGTGAAAGCCTTCTTTGTATTTCGGTTCGCCCGGGCTACCGACGATGAGAAGCAACTCGTGATCGGGTACGTTTTGATCAGCTGCATAAATAAAGAAACAGGAAGTGGCAGCGAGCGCGGTTGCGAAAAGTACTCGAGTGAGGTTATTTGTCATTTTCATGCGAGACCTCGCTTTCTGCGGAGGGCCCATTCGGCGAGGAAACAGGAAAGGGCTGCGATAAAGAGCCAACCGTTGTGCCAAAGCGGATACGACCAGGTTTCGGTTATCGGAGCACTACGTTTGTCGAATAGTTCGGTAAGGGAATCGAGTTCGTCCCACTGGATGATTCGGCCTTTGGTTTTAGCGGCGATCGATTCGAGAAGATCGGTTTGCGGCGATAGGGATTGAAATTCATTGGCCAAGGGTTCGTTGACCCAGCCCGTTTCAGCAGTTCCGACAACTTCACCTTCGGGGCCCAATACTTCAACCTTGGCGATGTAGGCTCCTTCGTCGGTAGAGGAAAAATTCGCGGCAAAACGGCCGGAAGCATTGGTAACGGGATCCGCATAGAGATCGACTTCCTTGAACCCTGTGTAGTTGGCCATTTCAGCTGGGTCTAAATCGACGCGCTGGATACTGATCCGTGCTCGGCCGATTTCCAGAGCTTTGTAGGCTTCGTCACGAGCTTCGACGATAAGCTCGACGTCTTCGCCATTTTGATGGGCTTCGATTTCCACGGGCATAGCGACGTCGGTAACGAGCCATCGAGCGATCTGTCGCCAGAGTTTGGCGAGATCTTCTTGCTCAGCGGGTCCACGCATGCCCCATCTCCAGAGATCGCCTACGGCGACGCAGGCAACTTTGCCGGAACCAAAATTGTGAGCGATTAGGCTTGGGTAGCGGTCGCCGAGAAGATTTTCGACTTCTGCAAGAACACGGGCGCCGGGTTTGATGCGAGGGATAGTGTTGAGAACGCTGAACGGAGGCATTTCGTTGAGCCGCACTTGTTCCTCGGTTTCAATCGACCTAACGCGCGTCCATGGCTCGACCCAGCCTTCGCGAGTGAGTTTCCATTGGAGGTTTTCGCTGTTGGCTCTTTGGAACTGTTTGTCGAGGTAGATAGGGAGCGTGGCGGCAATAGGCGTGTCGTCGTAGCCACCGTGGTCGAGGGCATCGGCGCCGCCGAGAGCGAGGAGCCCTCCGCCGCGTTCAGAGACGAATCGTCGAATGAGCGTTTGTTGATTGAAACTGAAAAAGTCGGCTTCGAGATCATCGAGGATAAGCGCGTCGTATTCGAAAAGCTCTTCGGCATCGTCGGGAAATCCGTCGGCTAGTTCTTCGGCATTGCGGGTGTTGACTCGGATAAGTACCGGTTGGTCGTATTCTTCGGCTTCCTCGTCGGCTTTGTCGAATCCTCGATAGAGTGGGTTACTGGATTCTCCGGCACGTCCCTTGAATTCAAATTTGGGTTCTCGCCGGGCGACGCGAATGAGTCCGCTCATTTGGAGTTGATGGTCGTCGTAGAGCGCGCGGTTGAGGAATTTGTATTCCCAGTTCGGGCGACCGGTTACGTAGAGAATCCGAAAGACTTCTTGGCCGCCGTCTACCATGAAAAGTCGGCGATTGTTCGATTTTGTGGCTTCTTGCTCCACGCCTTGCGCTGGTTCTGTGGATACGTCGAAAAATTGAATCCCCGTCTTGGCTGGGCGCCAATCGAAGGCTAGCGAGTGATTGGAGCCTTCGCTTCGTGTTCGAATCGTTTGCGGGCGCGGGGTATCGGGGTCGTCTTCGATGAGTGAAATATCGCCTTCGATCTGAATGGGTGTGATCGCGACTCGAGCGCTTTGAGTGGGTAGGGCGTTTGAGGAAAGGGATACACTGAGCGATACGGGTGCGTCGTCGAAGGCAGTTTGCCTAATATCTATACGATCAATACTAAGATCGGGCAAGGGTTCGGAGTCGCCAACTATGACTGGGTAGATTGGTGGGAGGTTGTCTAAGTTCAGCGTTTCAATTGCGTCAGAATCAGTTGCGATGCCATCGGTGAACAGTAGAATGCCCCCGAGGGGCAGTCCATCGAAGCGTTCATTGAGTTGAGTGAGGGCCTGCGAAAGATTACTTCGGTCGCCGGAGAAATCCAGACTGCCGAAATCGGTAACCCGTCGTAGATCGCGATCGAATCGATAGGAGCGCGTTTGATAGTCTTCGCCGAGGGTAGCGAGCCAGTCTGCTTCGGCACCGGCGAGTTTGTCTTTCAGTAATTGACCGCGACTTTCCGTTTGGTTTGAATCGATCAATTGGAGGCCTTGGCTGTTGTCGGCGACGACTGCCACTATGTTCGCTCCTTTGGCTGGACGTTCTCCAGTCCAGTGAGGATCGAGGAGGCAGAGTAAAAGCAAGACGATTCCAAGAGCGCGTAAGATGAATCCCCATATGTATCCTTTGACGAGTCGTCCTTCGCTTTTCCAAGCGAAGTAGGAAATCGGCAATAGAAGGAGCCCGCTCAAGAGCACGACCCACCACCAGTTTTCAGCATTGAACGTTAGGGCGCCTAGCATGCGGAGAGCTTTTCTTTGTTGAACGGGAGTTGGATTTTATTCTCCGAGCGATTCATAGTATTTTCTGACGGATTCCTGGTAGGCGCGAGGAACCGGGTTGCGATCGATGGGTTGCAAAGCATTTGGGTTTTCGTGGCGCACGAGTTCTTGGCGAACCCACGTTCTCGCGTCATTGAGCGGGGCGATGATTCCTTCGTCTACGACACCCCATTGAGGTGCAGTTCCGTGGCGTTTGAATTCCGCTCGCATTCGTTCAGCTTGTTCGCGGGCTTGGGAAAGGCTTTGGCGAATGTCGGGCTGGTCGACGAGTTCTTCGACGGTACGCAATCGTTCCGACCATTCGCCGAAACCGCGACCGGTAATGGGGGATTGGCCGGGCTGGTTTGGGTCGCCCGAGAAATCGCGTAGGAAATTGTCGAGGCTTGTCGCAAGATTTTCGGCACCATTGCCCCCTCCGGATGAACCGCCGCCGCCAACTTGGGCGCTACCAGGTGATTGCCTTTGGCCGGGGCTTTGAGCTATTTCACTGTCGGACCCTTGGCCTTGACCTTGCCCAGGCTGCTGACCCTGTTCTTGCCCGGGTTGCTGGCCTTGGCCCTGACCGGGCTGTTCGCCTTGTCCGGCTGATTGCCCCTGGCCATTGGATTGTTGGGCGAGTGATTCGGATCCCGGTTCCTGTCCATTGCCTCCGGGTTGACCGGAGTTTGAAGGTTCCCTGCCTTCGCCGAGATTCTGTCCAGGTTGCTGGCCCTGTCCTGGTTGTTGACCTGGCGAATTTGCGTTCGCGAGGGATTGCTCGGAATTATCGTTGGGCGTCGCTGCATTTTGACTACGGCCATTTTCCTCTGAACCTGGAGTTCTTTGTGAACCGGTTTCTGAGCCTTCACGATTGGCTTGGAGGTCGTTTGAAAGTTCGTTCAGTTCGTCTTGAGCGAATCGGAGCATTGACTCTTCGTCGCCAAGAACGCTGTTCGCTGCTTGCTCGACATTGCTTTCTAATTCATCGAACGCTTTTTGCAGTCCGGGCTGAAGATCTTGGGTTTGCTCGACGAAGCCTTGCGAGAGCATGTCAGAGCTGGATTGGAGTCGTTGGTCAATGTCGCTTTGACTTTGCTTGCGCAGCACATCGTAGAGTTCGCGGTGCAGGCGCTGTTCGCTGACTTCGGTGACTTCGCGTAATTGCTCAAGAAAGTTTTCGAGGTCGGCTTGCTGTTTGCGCAGGTCTTGAGTGATGGCGTCGCGTTCTTCGGAATTGTCGAGACGGCGACCTTGGTTTTGATCGATGGCATCCAAGGCTTCGGCGATCGAACGTTGCTTTTCGGCCATGTCGCGAGCGGTTTTCCGAGCGTCGCGAAGTTGTTCGCCAAATTGGCTGGAGGTTTCGTTTCGGAATTCTTCTCTGAGCTCTTCCAGGTTTTCTTGAGCGCGGGAACCAGTAGCGAGGGCTTGCGATACGTCGCCGGCTTCGAGTTCTTCGCTGAGTTGACGCATTTCCTCGCGGGTTTGATCAAGCCGTTCGCGGGATTCGCGATTGGATTCGTTTGATTGAAGCCGATCCATGCGTTGTCGCGTTTCATCGACATCGGCCACCATTTGACGTTGCTCTTCTTCGAGACGTTTGAGTTCGCGGCGAATCTTATCGCGCTCTTCTTCGTCTTTGGCGGCTGCGATGGCGGTTTGCAGTTCTTGGAGGCGTTTATTCATGTCCTCTTGCCGGCGAGCGAGTTCGCTGAGTTTGCTCAAAACTTGGAGTTGCTCTTTTTGCTCTGGCGAGGTCATCTCTTGGGCTTGGCTCGCAGTTTCGTAGCGGTTTTCCTCTTGACGGAAATCAAGCTGATCGAGCTGGCGTTGATTGCGAGATTGTCCTCCTCCCCCTCCACCGCCGGGTTGTTGCGATTTGGATACGTTGAACTCTTTGGGCTGCATACGCAGAAGCGCTTGAGTAGCTCCTTGGGCGCTGGACCAGGCGAGTTCTAATGTGTCATCAGATTCGTCTTCAAGAGCAGTGTCCAAATTCTTGATTACACGATCCATGAGCGTTCCAGCTAGCTCGGCGGCGTTTTGTTCGCGTTCTGCTTCAAGCTTAGCTTTGAGCTCTTCGAGATTGCCGCGAATCTCTTGCTGCGATTCATTGATTACCTGAGTGTAGTCGAGGAAATTCGAATCTCTCTGTCCGCGTTGCTTTAGTTTCCAAATAGCGATAGCTATCTGGCGTTGCATTTCGATGAGCTCTTCATTCTGCTCGTCTTGACCAGAAGGGGGGCCTTCTCCGCCGCCGCTTTCGTTTTCGCGAAAGATTTCATCTAGGGACCGGACCTCAGCGAAGTACAGGTCGCTCGTGGAACGTCGCGTAGAGCCGTCGGGTCCATAGTCATCGGCCCAGGCCCACCAGGAAAGTAAATCATCGACTTCAAGGGATTGTTCTTCCAGGGAAAGCATTTCCTCGAATACGGTTTCCAGGGCAACGACTGATTGAGACAGCTTCGAGAGATAGACGGGAGGCTCGGTGCCGATGCTGTAGGCAAGGCCGAAATCGACGAGGCCGAAATCATCGCTAGCAGCAGCTTCCAGGGCGACCTCTTCTATAGGAGATACACGCTGATCGCCCTTGGGGAATTCGATTTTCAGATCCGGTCGTTTATTGAGAAGAGCCTCGATGCGGATATCGGGTGGAAAGGGATTGGTACGGCCTTTGTCGTCAGCAAGGTGGAGAGCGTAACGTAGCGTCTCGGTGACAGTGAGGGTCGTTTCGAAGCGGGTGCGTTCGGGGTTCGCTGGCGTTAGTGGGAGCGTTGCTCCGTCACGATCTACGAGGGTGGCACTTTCGAGGGGCTTGTTGGTCGTAAACGAATATGAAAGCTGAGAGCCCTCGACGGCGCTGACGCGACGCGTATCTTCAATGAATCTATCGGGCCAGTTCGTGTACTCAGGAAAATCGAGGGTCGCGTCCGCTTGAATTAATGCGGGCAGGTCGAAGATTTCGATCCGATATGAATCGGATTCTTGTCCGTCATATTCGACCTGGTAGCGTAAATTGGAGTCGATCTTTTGTATAGAGTGAACAAATACAGGATCGGACAAGCTTTGTCCCATAGGTTTGCTGAGGCTAGTACCATCCGGGTAAAGGGCGACGAGCGAAATTTCTTTAGGAAGGGCTTCGCCTGCGAAGCGAGCGGTGATTACCACGGTCGAGCCGCGTTCCGCTTCGGTGTGGCCTGGGTTAACGATGATTGATATAGGAACTCGCTGATAGGATCCGGACAGTGTGATTGGGGAATTCGGAGTATTCAAAAAGAACGCGCCCAAAAGAAGGAGCCAGAGTGGTAGCGTGGCGACGAGGTTTCGTGTTTGCGCGTGTTTGCGTCGAATTTGACCGACCTTGTGCCATTTCAATCGCGAAGGATGGAGGAGAACTTGGTCGATGAGTTTTTGTTGGAGGAAATCTAGGCGATTGCCATCTTCGCCTTGCTCGATGGCGGTGGAGAGGGCTTGTTGGAGGGAGGGGTGACTCGTTTCGATCGTTAAAGCAGCCGCAGGGTAGTCTAAGTTTGTTCGGCTGGCTGCTCGGCGATTCAGGAAGAGGACGCCGGTAACTAAGGCCAGCATCAAGACGATTAAGAATTGTCCGGCTATGGGTACGAAGAAGCTGATCGTTATGAAGACTAATCCGATGGCACTTGCTATAAGCCAGCGCCTCGTTTGCCGCTTCATCAAGCTTATCGAACGGAGGTGTTTGGCGACTTCGTGAATTTCGCCTTTGAGACGTGGTTCTACATTTGAAGGTTTTGGTGTCGAATTGGGCGGTTCTTCCGGTGTCATGCTGCTATCCCATCCTTTCTTGTTTGCAGGCGTTTAGCGATGAGGCTCTCAATTGCGAGCATTGCGGCGACTGCTATAATCATCCATCTCCAGAGTTGCTGTTGGCTTTCCAGTTCGATGGAGTTTTCGAAACGACTATCGGATTCATCTGTATCCGTTGTTTCAGGTTTTGCAAAAGGGTTGTCTAAAGGAGTGCCGAGCTTTTCCCAGTCTTCTATGGGGTGCGTATCCCATTCGCTCTCTTCGATAGGCGTATTGAGCGCTACCCAACGTTCGGCTCGATTGGTTTGCAAACGATAGAGGCCAGGCTCGGTTGGATTGGCGTTGCTAAAAGCGTTCGTCTCGATCGCTTTCCATTGAGATTGGTTGCTTGCTAATATCGTCGCTACTTCATCCATCTCGGCCATATTCGGTTGATCGGGACCACCCACTGCCTGTTCGAAGAGGCGTTGGAGCCAGGGAACGAATTTGGTGGAGAGAGCCCATTGGCTTTTTTGTGGAGCCCAATCTCCGACCCAGGCGGTGAGGGTTCCTTCTCCGAGAGTGGCTTCAATTAGGGCAGGAGCTCCATCATCGTAGCTAGCAATGACGGATGCTATCGTTTCATCGGGATAATTGGCGGCGAACGTATGCCAGAATCGAATACGTGAGAAGTCGCTGAATCGAGGATCGGCGAACAAGACAAAGGCTGGATGCTGGAAATCGATTGAGCCAAGCCGGGAATCGTCCCGATCGGATGCGCTGGTGGACCAGTCGGTTTCGTTTAGCAATGTGCCGAGAGACTCGATGCGGCTCGGGTCGGAGATTAGCATTAGGGCATTGGATCCCGATTCGATTCGCGACCGGACGGCTTCGGCTGAGGCGCGGTCAAGCTCGGAGTCGATGACAATTACATTGGAGGATGGGATGGGCAAATTCGTTGATTTCGAACTGATGTCGAATGTCACGAGAGGGTCGCTCCAACCGGCTGTCGCTCGTTTAAGGTAGAAGGCGGCCTGCTTGGGGTTGTCGGCGTTTTCCTCGAGACCGTAATAATTGAGGGAAATACTGCGCGGAGCTTCCTGCGTAACGAATAGTGTGTTGTCGAACGGTTCGGCGTCACCAGTCAGCTCGACTTTGAACGGTCCTTCGGCATCTTTTGGAATATCAAGAAGGAGCATTCGGTCGTCGCCGGGACTTGAATACACAGTGATTGGTTCGGAAAGAGCGATTCCCGAGCGAGCATCGAAAAGCGATAGGGTGTGTTCGGTCGCTTCGAGTTGACCAGAGCTTTGGATTCCGATTCGCATCGAACGCTTGGCGGATTCATCGCCTGTCCAACCGAGCCAGCGGAGTCCGGTGTTTCCTGGTTGAGCACCTTGAATGCTCGCCAATTCGAGAATCGAATCTTTGGGCCATTTGCGTCCGGCGATACCTGCGATTTTAGAGGATTTTTGGAAATCGGATACGACGAGAATTCGTTTGTTGGCGTCGGTCTCGGAGTTGTCGGTTAATTGCTCCAGTTCGGCTAGGGCTAGGCCGAGAGCCTCGTCTAAGCGAGTTGATTGCCAACTTGGTTCGAGAGCATTGAGCAGGTTGGCAGTTAGGGTTGTTCGTTCATTGGGAGGCCATTCTTTCCAACGGTCGAAAGAGATAAGCGGGCGAGCAGTGTTGGATGCTGAAATTATGGAAAGTCGATCTTGGCTTTCCAGGTTCTCGATTTGATCGATGGTTCGTTGAATAGCAGTTTGCCAAGCACCTTCTCGACGCATACTGGCACTGGTATCGAGTACGATGACTAGGGCGTTTGGAGGCGAAACGGATGGAGTAATCGGGATGTTCGAGTCTAGAAACGGACGAGCGAAGGCAAATGCTAAGAGTGCGATGATAAAGCAGCGCAGGAGAAGTAGCCAAGGGTTTTGGATGTGACTTTTGCGTTGAAGCTTTGGGGGCGATTCTTTGAGGAATTGGGTCGCGCTGAAACGTATTCGATCCTTTGTGGCCCGTTTTATAAGGTGGAAGAGAATCGGCCCAACTATAAGCGCTGCTCCGGCTAGGAACCATGGAGATAGGACATTCATTGAGCCACCCTTCCGGTTAAAGGTTGGCTTCGGAGGAGATCGATCAATACGAAGTCTAGCGGTTTGTTCGTTGGAGCAACTAGGTGCTTAACCCCGCGTTCTTCGAGAGCCTGTTGAACGAGAGTTTGATGGGCTTCGAAGCTTTCCTTGTAAGCGCTGCGCGCTTCGGAGGGATCAATGTAAAGGCGATTACCGGTTTCGAGATCTTCCCATTGGGCAGCTTTGCCAAAGTCGAGATCAAGCTCCGCAGAGTCGAGAACTTGAAGGGCACGAACATCGTGACCTGCGGCGACAAGTTGGCCAAGAGAGCGTTTCCAAGAATCGGGGGAGGAGAGGAAATCGGAAAGAACGAGAATTAGGCTTCGTTTAGAGTTCAGATGGGCAGCTTGTTCTAGCGCTTTGCCTAGATTGGTTTCATCCCCATTGGATTTTTTGCCGAGTAGAGCTAGGAGCCGCCGAAATTGTCCGGGTCGCCACCGAGCGGGTAGGTATTCGCGCAGTTCGCTATCGAAAAGAGCGAGGCCGACGACATCGCGTTGTTTAAGCAGGAAATAGGCGAAGGTTGCTGCTAAAGTTCGTGCGTATTCGGCTTTGGATACGCCGTCCGATCCGAATTGCATCGAGCGGCTTGCGTCGAATAGGATCATGCAGCGAAGATTGGTTTCGTCTTCGAATTTCTTGATGAATTCCCGATCAGTGCGGGCGAGGAGTTTCCAATCCAGGTAGCGCAGATCGTCGCCTTGGGTGTACTGGCGGTATTCGGTGAATTCGACCGAGAACCCTTGCAAGGGACTGCGGTGTAATCCTGACCAAAGGCCTTCTACCACGACACGGGCACGAAGCTCTAGATCGCGAATCGCGAGCAAGACATGGGGGTCTATGCCGGTGTTGGATGCGGTGGGCATTTGGCGAATTAAGAATTAGGTTTTTAGGATTTCGCTTCTAAGAGTTTGTCGATGACGGTTTCGACGGTTTCGCCTTCGGCTTCGGCTCGGTAATTGAGGAGGATGCGGTGGCGTAGGATTACGTGAGCGAGGCTGATGATGTCTTCTTTGGTGACATGGGCTCGGGAGTTCCAGAGGGCTAGGGCTTTGCTCGCTAGGACGAGGCCTTGCGCGGCGCGGGTACCGGCTCCCCAACTGATCCATTCTTTAATGAAGTCCGGAGCGTTGGGATCACTGGGCCGGGTTGCGGCTGTGAGTTGGACGGCGAACTTAACGACTTCGTCTGAAACAGGTACTTTGCGGACGAGCGATTGGAATCCGATAGCGTCCTCGGCGGAGAAAATGGATTCTATCGGGTCGTGATCTTTGGCGGTCGTTTGTTTGACTACTTCGATTTCGTCGCCCTCGGGCAGGTAGTCGATGAGGACATTGAACAGGAAGCGATCGAGTTGAGCTTCGGGAAGCGGGTAGGTACCTTCCATTTCGACTGGGTTCTGGGTGGCCAGAACGAAGAACGGTTCGGAAAGCGTATGGGTGGCTCCGGCAGCCGTGACCTGGTGTTCCTGCATCGCTTCCAGTAAAGCGGATTGGGTTTTGGGAGGGGTACGGTTTATTTCGTCGGCGAGCAGTAGGTTTGTGAAAATGGGCCCCTTGGCAAATACGAGTTTCCGTCCTTCGGGCGTATCGGTGAAGATCTCCGTGCCGGTGATGTCGGCTGGCATGAGGTCGGGCGTGAATTGGATACGCTGAAAATCTAAATGGAAGACTTTCGCTACGGATTTAACGAGGAGCGTTTTCGCTAGTCCTGGAGCGCCGGTGATGAGGCAATGGCCACCGGATATGAGGGCTAGCATGATCTGTTCAACGACGGCTTTTTGGCCGATGACGGCCTTGCTGAGCTCGGCCTCCACTTTTTTGCGGCCTTCTTGGAGGCGATTGAATACGGCTTCTTGCTCTTCGGTGGATTCTAGTAAGGACATTTGTTTAAAGTGTGAATTATGAAATGGGGTTGCGTGGAAGATTATGTTGAGACCTGCTGATGAAAAAGGGAGCCTCTGAAATCTCGGCTAGGTTATTTATTTTCCTAAGATGATTGTTGAATAAGTCTGGATTTTGAAAATTTTAACGTACGGGCGTTTTAGACAGTCTCTAAAATTATTTCGATGAATTGTGGTTTCAGTGGGTTAGGGCGTAGAAGATTATGTTGATGCCCATTGGGTAGGCTTTCTTTTCGGCGAATTCGCGGAAGTACCACTCGTCTTCGCCTTCGCGTTCCCAGCCGTCGCCGAGATCGGTATTGTGGCAAATGATACACATGATGCGTCCGTTATCGTCGAAGATTGCTTTGTAGTGTACTTCTTCGGTTCCGGGGCCTTGATTGCTGACGGTGCCGTAACCGGCTCTACGCGCTCCGATTGCGTGACCTGCGCTGGGGACTTGCGGTTTTTCTTCGAGATCGAAAACCATGTGGAATATCGGATGTTCGATGGGGATTTCGACAGGTTCGCGTTCTGGAAAGACACGACTGATTTCGTAGTGAAAATTATCATACTCACTGTCTCCCCAGAAATCGTCGACCATGAGGAATCCGCCATTGAGTAAGTATTCGCGCAAAGCGGTTACTTCTTCTTCGAGGAATATGAGTCGTCCCGGTTCGACGATATAGAGAAAGGGGTAGTTGAAAAGATCGCGCTGGGTAAGTTCTACGACGGTAGAGTCTGGATTGACCTTAAGGCTCGTCATCTGCTGGAGTCGGTAGGCGAAGTTGAGTTCGGCGTCAGGGTAATCGGTTTGCCAACCACCGCCGCCTCGCCCTCCTCGTCGGCCGTAGCCCCAACCTCCATGACCGCCGCCTCCGCGAGTGGACGTGTATTTTACCCGAGCGAATGTAAATACGTCTTGTTTGAATTCGGAATCCACCTGCCATTCCGGCACGCCGGCACGGTTGTCGTAGCTTTGGTGGCGTTGACTAAAGCTCAAGGGCAGCAAACATATGGCGGCTGCGATAAACGGTAAATTATAGACGGGTAGCTTCATGTATGGCATCGTCGAGTCTGGATGGCGTCGCGGACGAATTCCGATTGTTTTGACGTTTTTTTAGGGCGTTTAGCAGTTCGTAAGCGAGTCTAAATCGAGGCGCTTCTTCCAAGGCCATGAGCGTATGGCGCCGGGCGGTTTTGGGATCTTTA
>Ga0315326_10001688_pt1 | contig 11597 bp, 9 predicted proteins | sample M180m32315metaG_FD_203457 | JGI IMG/M metagenome (GOLD analysis project Ga0315326, IMG submission 203457) | Ammonia-oxidizing marine archaeal communities from Monterey Bay, California, United States - M1 80m 32315 | ecosystem: Environmental > Aquatic > Marine > Coastal | place: USA: California... | reverse complement strand
GGACTGAACCAAAGGACTTAGATCCTCATACAGTAACTGGTGTTCCTGAAAGTAAGATTTTGATGGCCTTAATCGAAGGCCTAGTGATTAGGCATCCTGATGGTTTGGAGCCGCTTCCAGGTATAGCTAAAAGTTGGGACATTTCTTCTGATGGAAAAGAGTATATTTTTCATTTAAGAGATGCACTTTGGTCGAATGGAGACCCAGTTACTTCTTATGATTTTGTATATGCATGGAATAGGATGTTGATGCCTTCCTTGGGTTCTAAATATCCTGATATGTTATATGACGTAGTAAACGCTGAGGAGTTTAATAAAGGATTAATTGATGACTTTGACTTAGTAGGTGTCAAGGCTATTGACGCCAAGACCTTAAAAGTAAATTTAAGAAATCCTGCACCTTATTTTGTTGAGCTTTTGGCCCACTACACCACAAGACCTGTACACAAAGATACAATAGAAAAATTTGGCGAGATGGATTCTCTAGGTAATCAATGGACTAGACCAGGTAATTTTGTAGGTAATGGACCTTTTACTCTTGAAGATTGGAAATTAAATCAAGTTATCCGAGTCAAGAAAAGCTCAACTTATTGGGATGCAGATAGAGTTAAATTAAAAGAGATACACTTCCTTCCAATAGATAATGTAACAAGAGAAGACTTTATGTTTAGATCAGGAAGATTGCATGTTACTAGCTCCATACCTACTGAAAAGATAGAAGTTTATAGAGAAGAATACCCAGATCAAATCAACATAACGCCTTATTACGGAACTTATTACTACAGGATTAATATTAATAAAAAGCCTTTAGATGATAAGTTAGTTAGGCAGGCGCTTTCCCTCTCTATAGATAGAGATAAAATAACTGCTAAAGTAGCAAAAGGCGGTCAAGAGCCAGCTTTTTCATTTACGCCACCAGATCCTAATGCTTATTTTCCACCTACAAAACTAGAATATAACCCTGAAAAAGCAAAATCTTTATTAAAAACTGCTGGATATAGTTCAGAAGATCTTCCAACCATTGAACTTTTATATAACACCAGTGAAGGCCATCAGAAGATAGCAGAAGCAATGCAACAAATGTGGAAAGAAAATTTAGGAATCAATATTTTATTAACCAACACCGATTGGAAAGTTTACCTATCTAGACAAAATACAGGTGACTATGAAATTGCACGTGCTGGCTGGATTGGTGATTATCAAGATCCTAAGACCTTTCTAGATATGATGGTTACTGGAAGAGGCAATAATCAAACAGGTTGGTCTAACGAAGATTATGACAATCTTTTGATTAAAGCTGCTAACTCAACTTCACAAAAAGAAAGGTTCTTGTATATGTACAAAGCTGAAAAGATTCTTATGGACGAACTTCCTATTATCCCTATTTACACTTACACAAGAATATTTATGAAGCATGGAAGTGTAGAAGGCTGGAATCCCAACTTGTTAGATTCTCACGCTTACCAATATATTTCTATAGAAGATAAATAACCATTTATGTTCAATCTAATTTTAAGAAGGATAGTTATAGCTATACCAGTTCTTCTAACTGTCATTACTTTAACTTTTCTTATGGTGCACTCAGCTCCAGGAGGACCCTTTGATGAAGAGAAGGCTGTATCTGCTGAAGTCCTGGCTAAATTAAATGAACGCTATAATTTAGATCAACCACTCTCGACTCAATATTTTGATTACCTATCGGGTGTGTTGGTAGGAGATTTTGGTCCATCTTTTCGATACCCGGGAAGGTCTGTAACGGAGTTAATATCTATCGGATTACCGATTACTTTTGAACTAGCTCTTTATTCAATTCTGTTTGCATTATGCGTAGGTGTTCTAGCGGGTGTGCTTGGTGCACTTAGACCTAATACAGCTTTAGATTACATACCCATGTCGACTGCGATGATAGGTATCTGCATACCTTCTATCATTTTAGGACCTACTTTAATTCTAGTATTTGGTATATGGCTTGAATGGGTTCCTGTTTCAGGTTGGGGCTATATGCCAGGAGATAAAATATTACCTATTATTACATTAGGAACAGCTTATGCTGCTTATTGCGCACGTTTAACTAGAGGTGGGATGTTAGAAATCCTAAATCAGGACTTTATTAGGACAGCACGAGCTAAAGGGCTATCTGAAACTAGAGTGGTTGTGGTTCATGCTTTAAGAGGGGGGCTTACTCCTGTAATTGCATTTTTAGGACCGGCCATGGCCGGACTGTTGGCAGGTTCTTTCGTGGTAGAAACAATATTTGGTATTCCAGGCTTAGGTAGATTTTATGTAGAAGCTGCTTTTAATAGAGATTACACGATGATTCTTGGATCTTCTATTTTCTTTTCTTTTCTAATTGTCTCCTTTAACTTAATTTCAGACTTAGTTGCAGCTGCTCTCAATCCTAAATTAAGAGACTAAAATGAATAATAGTTTGTGGAAAGATGCTTTTGATAGATTAATTTCTAACAAACTGTCTTTATTTGGTTCTATCTATATCTTATTCATTATTATTCTTGCTCTAATTACTCCACTAATTGCTCCTTATGATTACGCATACCAAGATCTTGATCTTGGTCCTTCTGGACCTTCGGCATTGCATTGGCTGGGCACTGATACCCTGGGTAGAGATTTGTTAACTAGAATGATGTACGGAAGTAGAGTGTCATTAATGGTTGGTTTCTTAGCAACCATGGTTGCTTTATCTATTGGAGTTATATGGGGAACGGTTGCTGGATTCTCAGGAGGTAAAGTGGATACCATCATGATGAGGATAGTAGATGTTCTTTATGGAATACCTTTTATCATTTTCGTTATTCTTTTAATGGTTATATTTGGTAGAAATTTAATCCTATTATTTATGGCTATAGGTGCAGTGGAGTGGCTAACCATGGCTCGAATAGTTAGAAGTCAAGTCATGTCCTTAAGCAAGCAAGAGTTTATATTGGCTGCGGAAGCTATGGGAGTTAGCAGAGTAGGGATTATTTATAAACACTTAATTCCTAATGCGATTGGTCCAGTTATTGTTTACGCCACTTTAACCGTTCCTCAGATAATGCTTTTAGAAGCATTTTTAAGCTTTTTAGGTCTCGGTGTTCAAGCTCCCTTAAGCTCTTGGGGGTTATTGATCCGTGATGGTGCAGTTTCTATGGAAGAGTACTGGTGGTTATTGATATTTCCTTCCTTAGCTTTCTCTTTAACTTTGTTCTCTTTGAATTTCATAGGGGATGGTTTAAGGGATGCCTTGGATCCTAGAACTTCAGACTCGTAGGAACTCTACAAGAAAAGTTTCAAAACCTGACCAGGAAATATCTTCGAAGGATCTTTTATTTCATTCCATTCCTGGATTTGCGACGAAGTGATATCAAATTTAGAAGCTATTCTACTTACAGTATCTCCTGACTTAACAGGGTACAGCATGGTCCTTAATTGCTTAGACGGAATATCTTGTCTAATTCTTTCATAACGAGAGAATATCTTTATTGCTTGATTAATCTGTAAAGGCCTTTCAATCTTTAACTCATTCCATAAGACTATGTCTTCAATTGAAACTTTAAACTTCTTTGAAATATTCCATAGAGAATCTCCTTTTGCAACCTTATAAGTCCTTTCTCTAGGGCTTTGTTTATTAGCCCAAGCAGAACCTCTAGGAACCATGATTTCTCTTCCTGCGATGATTAAATCAGATGACATACCGTTAATTTCCTTCAGGACCGATACCTCTATTTTAAATCTGGAAGCAATTCTAGAAAGGCTATCTCCTCTTCTAATTTTGTATCTATCCCACCTCACTAGATCATTTTGGCCTAAAGAATCAAGCTGAGTAATAAATCTATCTGATACTCCGATAGGTAGCAGTAAGTAATGAGGTCCACTTGGATCGGTTGCCCATTGATTAAAACCAGGGTTAAGTTCGTATATAGTTTCAGGTTTAAGACCGGCTAAATCTGCAGCCTGCATTAGGTCCAATTGCCCAGGAATCTTAACCTTCTGGAAATAAGCCCTATTGGCAATAGAAGGAAGATGAACGTCAAATGAATCTGGATCTCTAATCAGTTCACATAACACTAGAAGTTTAGGAACATAGGCCGTGGTTTCTTTAGGTAAGTTTAAATCCCAGAAGCTAGTTGGTTTGCCAGCTTTTTTATTTTTCCTAATAGCCCTATTAACTCTAGTAGGACCTGCGTTGTAGGCAGCCATTGCCAACAACCAATCACCTTCAAATTTCTTATTTAAATAGGTTAAGAATTTAAGAGCAGCTTCAGTAGAGGCCATTACGTCTTTTTTGCCGTCGTACCACCAATTTGACTTCAACCCCCATTCTTTGCCTGTAGCAGGTAAAAATTGCCATATCCCTGTAGCTCCATCAACTGATTTGGCGTAAGGATTAAATTCGCTTTCTACAAAAGGCAATAAAGCCAACTCAACTGGTAAATTAAGTTCTTGAGCTCTACTTAAAGTATGAAATAAATATCTTTGACCCGATTTGCTGATCCTGTTAACTGCCGTTTGGTTACCATACAGTCTTTCTCTATAAACGCTTGTTGCTGCAATTTGATCCTCAGGAATAGTTAAAGTAAGGCCTACTCTAATTCTTTCCCATATATCATAAGGCGCCTTTTCGATTGCTGATTCAATTATCTTAGGCGTAACTGTGGTAATTACTTTAGAATCAAGTTGAATTACTTCTTTACTTATAGCTGTGCTTGAACAACTACAAAGAATAGCTAGAGATAAAGCTATCGAATATTTGTTCATTTAAAAGTTATCTTTCCAGTCTCTTATGGCTCCCAATACTTCATGGGGCTCTTTAAGTTGATTGCCAGAGTAATTGGTAGCGGCATCTATAACAGTTTCCTCTTCACACCTCATGAAAGGATTTATTTTCAATTCTGAACCAATGTCTGAAGGCAAGGTTTCTTTATCTAACTCTCTAAGTTTACCTACTTCCTCTATTTTATTTTTGATAAATTGATTGTCAGGCTCTACGGTGATAGCGAAGGCAAGATTTGACTGAGTATATTCATGACCACAATAAACCTTAGTATTTTCAGGAAGAATAGAAAACCTTGAGATCGATTCGTGCATTTGCAATGGAGTGCCTTCAAAAATTCTGCCACAACCGGCCGAGAATAAGGTATCCCCACAAAAAAGGATGGGTTCAGAACATGCTTCGTCAGAATAATATGCTAATTGATCAAGGGTATGACCAGGCGTAGAAAGGGCAATAAATTTTTTACCTAAAAGATCAAATTCCTCATTATCGTTTAAAGGAGAGCTGATACCTCGTATATGGCCTCCACCAGGGCCGAAAACGTCACAATTAAAATGATCTTTGAGTTCTTGGATACCTCCAGTGTGGTCAAAATGATGATGGGTAATTATGATACCCTTAAGATCTAGTTTTAATTCATTAAAAGTTTCGAGTACAGGCTTAGCTTCTCCAGGATCAACAATAATAGCTTGTTCTCCTTCAGCTAGGGTCCAAACATAGTTATCAGATAGTGCTTTAATAGGGAATATTTCAAACATAATTTAATGTTGATTTTACACTTACTATGAAAGAATAGTTAGTCTAACTGTAATACAATTGAATTATATTTGTATGGAAGAAATAGAGATATTTACTGACGGCGCGTGTAGAGGAAATCCTGGTTTAGGAGGATGGGGAGCTTTGATCAGAAAAGATGGCGAAGAAAGTTCTCTCTGGGGGGGAGAAAGGGATACAACCAATAATAGAATGGAGATGGAAGCTGCGATCAAAGGTCTCGAGTCAATTATTGAAAGTTCAACTATTACTATAACTACTGATTCAAATTACCTAAAAGACGGTATTACACAGTGGTTGGAAGGCTGGAAGAAGAAAGGTTGGAAAACAGCTGCAAAGAAACCGGTTAAGAATCAAGATTTATGGATTCGTTTAGATGAACTTTCTCAGTTCCATAATGTTCATTGGAAGTGGGTTAAGGGACATAGTGGACATAGAGAGAATGAAATTGCTGACTTGTTAGCAAATAAGGGCATAGATGAGTTGTAGATGAATAGACAGATTATTTTAGATACAGAAACCACAGGAATTGATTTTAAGACTGGTCATAGAATTATTGAGATAGGTTGTGTGGAGATTGTTAATAGGAAGTTTACAGGTAACGAATATCATACATACATTAACCCTGGTAGGGACAGTGATGAAGGAGCCTTGAGAGTCCATGGTCTTACTGCAGAGTTTTTATCAGACAAACCAAAGTTTTCCGAAATTTATGAAGATTTCATTAGTTTTATAAAAGACTCTGAATTACTCATACATAATGCGGAATTTGATATAGGTTTTTTAGATAATGAAATAAGGTTGATTTCTAAAGACTTAAACCCTGTCGAGAAAGAAGTTGCCAAAATCACTGACACCCTTCAGATAGCTAGAGAGAAACATCCAGGCCAAAGAAATAGTCTTGACGCGTTGGTTAACAGATATGAAATAATAGGGTACGACAGAGAGTTGCATGGTGCTTTATTAGATTCAAAAATATTAGGCGATGTTTATCTTTCAATGACTGGCGGTCAGAGCGATCTAGATTTTAGCGATAATTCTGGAGAAGATAAGAATATTAATTTATCTAAAGGTCGGGCTTCTGCTAGAACAAAACTCAAAGTGATTAAAGTATCAGCAAAAGAAAAAGCAAGAAACCTTAAATATCTTGCCGATATGAAGGAAGAAACAAATGTGGAGCCAATCTGGAATCAAGAACATGAATGATACTTTAGTGCGAACTAGATTTGCACCTAGTCCAACTGGTCTTCTGCATATCGGCGGAGCAAGAACAGCTTTATTTGCTTGGCTATATGCAAAATCAAATTCAGGGTCTTGTCTACTTCGCATAGAAGACACAGATAAAGATAGATCTAAACAAGAGTTTACTGAAGAGATTATCAATAGCTTCAATTGGATGGGTGTTAATTTTGATGAGGATGTTGTTTATCAATCAGAAAATCATGATCGTCACTCGCAAATAGCTGAAGAATTATTGAAGAAAGGAAATGCATATTTTTGTAACTGTTCTAAAGAAAGGTTAGACCAATTAAGAAAAGAGCAGAAAGAGAAGGGCGAGAATATAAAGTACGACGGTAAATGTAGACATATTGAAACTAAAGATCTCTCTAAGAGGCCACTTAATATAAGGGAGCAGGAGAATACTGTAATCAGATTTAAGAATCCTGAAGATGGTAGTGTTATCTTCCAAGACCTAATAAAAGGTGAAATAGAATTTCGTAATGAAGAAATGGATGATTTCATTATTGTTAGAAGCGACGGAGCACCAACCTATAATTTGTGCGTGGTGGTGGATGATTTAGATATGAGAATCTCCCACGTTATTAGAGGGGATGATCATATAAATAATACCCCTAAACAAATCAATGTCTTTAAAGCACTTAAAGTTGAACCACCTACTTATGGCCATGTTCCAATGATCCTCGGAGAAGATGGGAAAAGAATGTCTAAAAGACATGGAGCTGTGGGTGTTTCTGAATACCGTGACATGGGTATTCTTCCTCAAGCTTTCATGAACTACTTAGCTAGATTGGGCTGGTCCTTAGGAGATCAAGAAATTTTTACATCCGATGAATTGGTGAATAATTTCAGTAGTGGAAATTTAAATACTGCTCCCGCATCATTTTCCTTAGATAAACTAACTTGGTACAACAAGGAATACCTTAACGCGATGGAATTTACTGATTTAGTAGATTTAATTCCATCTGAACATATAAAGAATGATAAATATTCAAAAAATGTAATTGAGCTTATTAGGGAAAGGTGCAATTCTTTAAATGATTTTTCTACTGAATCACATTATTTCTATAACAAGCCAGAAGCCTTTAGAGAAGAGGATAAAACCAAAGCCATTAAAGAGAATACTTTAAATTTATTAAGTTCTCTAAGCGAACGTTTAAGCAATCTAACAGAATGGAAGAGAGATTCAATTCAAGAAGAAATTAAAGCTTTTGTTGATGAGCAGGAAATAGGTTTTGCAAAAATAGGGATTCCTTTAAGACTTAGCTTAACAGGATCCTTAAATTCTCCATCAACTGATAAAGTTTGCGAATTACTTGGGAAAGAAGAGGTTATAGAACGAATAGACTTTGCGATTAAAAGTTTTTAATTAAAGGTTCGCAAGAAACTCATCAACTTTTTTCCAGGCTTGATTCCTAATTGAATCAGATTCCATAAAAATTTCATGTTTACTATCGATATTCTCAATATGGCTATTTTTAAATCTACTTAAAATTTGAACATTTCCAGAAGGGGACACTAATCTATCCTGGGTAGCATTTAACAGTAAAATTGGACGTTCAACATCAACTCCCCAATTTTCTTCTTTGAATTTATTAGTTCTTTTAACAGCTTCATAAATCCAACCTAGACTTAATCCTTTTACTCCTAACGCAGGTTTTTTACAAATCAAGCGATACACTCTATCAAATCTATATTGGTCGCTAGTTAAGAAATTATCTTGGAACTCTTCTTCTAGCCATCCTTTCTCTTCATCCCAATTTGGTTTATCGATAGCAAAATCCTTAAAACCTATAGAAGAGATTGATCCAAGGACTCTAACAATAATTCTTAAAGAGAGCCTGCTTTGAATTGAAAGCATCGGGGCACAAAGAATCAACCCTTCGTAGTCCTTTTCGTTTTCAACGAAATTGCTAGCCATCAAGCATCCGCCCATTGAGTGTCCAAAACCTATCCAGGGCTTAGGGCAGAGTGCCTCATAGAGCCCAAGAGTTTTTATCAGGTCTTTATCGTATTCTTCAAAATCATCAATATGGCCCAGCCTTACGTTCTTAGAGGTTCTTTCTGAAAGACCTTGACCTCTCCAATCCATCCCAGCAACGCAATAACCTCTCGAGATAAATTCTTCTATCACTTCATAATATTTCTCAATGAATTCAGTTCTACCTGATTGTAAAATGATGGTCCCTTTATCAGAATCAATATTCCATAAAGCAACCCTTAACCTTTTATTATCAAAGCCTTTAATAAAAAAACCTTTTGCCCCTTCAGGGCATTTAAAGTCTTCCAGCTCTATTAAGGGAGCCTTTTCGTATTTATTTATTCTTATTTCTTTATCATCCACATTCGTATTTTAAACCTAATAAGGCTTTCCATTGAATAAAGATATTTTAAAGCTTTTTATTTTTCTAAAGTTAACTAGAATCTGATTAGTAAGGGGCTATAGCTCAGCTGGGAGAGCGCTACCGTGGCACGGTAGAGGTCGGCGGTTCGATCCCGCCTAGCTCCACCATACTTTCTTTTTCTATCACAGGTTTACTTAAAAGCCTGTAAGGAAGCGAGTATGGAGCGGTTCCAACTTTCCCATTTCTTATTTCTAAAGATTTATCAAAAACGAAATCAAATAGGACCTTTTTTTGCTCTGTAGTCCCCTTTAGCCAATATGACCTAGGGTTAGTAAGTATTTCTTGCCCAGATAGCTTAAATGCCTGTAAATCATGATTTTTCTGCTCTAATTGCTTTAAATCATTGATTTCATTGTCTATTGAAGTAATTTCTTTATCTAATAATTTGATGGCACTTGAGCTATTAACATTTTTAAGTTTATTTAATTGAGCAGATTTGATTTGCTCAAGATCTTTGATAATAGACCTGTTATTTTTTTTAATACCTTGAAGGTGATAACTTTTCTCAGCATAAACGTCATTAATGATCTTATCGGCCAGTTTTAATATAGCTTTATTTATTGAAGCACTACCCAGAATATTTAAAAACTGATCATGAACTACTTCTCTTAAGATATTTTTTGGAGTGGAGCTACAATCAATTCCCTTGCTATTACATCTATAGTAAGGATATTTTTTTTTAGACCTTCCTGTTGAAGCAGAGGCTACCAAATTTCTATTACAGTCTCCACAAATTAAGTGCCCTTTTAAAGGAAACTCATCTAAGGATATTTTAGTGTGACGCTTCTTTCCTTTAACGGATAGTTGATGCTGTGCTTTTACGAACAATTCATTATCTATTATGGGTTCATGAATTCCTTTGGCGTCAAAAATTTCCCATTTCGGATAGTCTATTATCCCCATATAGAGTTTGTTAGTAAGATAGCCTTTAATTTGATCACTTGTAAGACTGTAGCCCTTTCTAGTAATGGGATTTATCAAACTTTTTGCCTCATCAGAATCTATGATTTCTTTGTATGTTGAGTATTTTCCAGCTACAAAGTCTTTATAGATTTGTTTTATAAGTGGAGCATTATGATTATCAACCCGAATTTTTCCATTTTTCCAAATATAACCTGCAGGAACAGGAAACATATATTTTCCAGCATGCATGCTTTCCTTTTGCCTACTTGTAACTCTATTGTTACTTACAACTCTCTCTAAATCAGCCATTCCTACAATCATATGTTCAAGAAAGGCCTGATAAGGGTCATTTTCATCAAAGTTGTTCTTGATTGATAGAGGAATACCACCCAGGCCCTTTATAAAAAGTTTTGCAGGGTAGTATTCTTCCTTATTCCTCATGAACCTTGATATGTCATCAAAAATTACATATGTGTAGCCTTTTCTAGAGGAAAGAAAATTAGTTAACTCGTTGAAGCCCGGTCTGTCTGCTTCTTTACCAGAAATTTGATCTTCAAATACTGCAATTATTTTTATATCTTTCTCATCAGCTAATCTTTTACATGCCCTGATTTGATTTTCTATTCCATTGCCATCTCTTACCTGTTTAGCACTGGAGACCCTTGCATAAATAACCCCTTCTTTATTGTCTAGCATCAAACAACCTCTCACTCATTAAAATTATATGATTAATTATCTCTAATTTCTCATCTTTAGTTAAATCTAAACCATCTAAATATTCCAAATAGTCTTCTGTACTCAATTTCTTACTCCGAAGAGCAGATAAGCGTTTTTATTTTATGCTTGTATTAAGTGGGCGACTGCCCGATTCGTATGTGAAAGGATCATCTGATCCTGATTAATAACTTCAATTTAGTTGCTTAAACTGCGTAGTTAATATCAAAGCTTATTTTACTATTTTTTATCACTTTCTTATCACTTTTCTTTTTAAATTATTGTAATGTAGACGATATGTCTTCAAATAAAGAATTTGCTTTAAGTAAATTGTCAGCTCTTAAAGAGAGACTTCTAGATTTAACCGCTAGAAATAGAATGATTAATTCTAATTTCAATGCTAGAACTAAACAGCATTTTAGAATTATTGATGAAGTGCCTCAGCAAATTTACGATAAGCTCTCAAACTCTTCAATGGTCTTCAATCCTTTACTTCCAGTGGAAGACGAACCAAGAGATGAAAATAAAGCTCAATTTAAAGAAAAGCTGAGAAAGGCTCAACATACAGATCTTGATTACCAAGAAAGGCTTAATGAATTACAAGGCAACCTAGAAAAAGAAAATAAGCTACTAAGAGATCTCAAAGATAAGGTGAGAGTTGAGCTAGGTTGGGAACCTTTTCAAGGAAATGATATTTCTCCTCAAGACCACGCAATAAAGCATGGAATTAATCCTTCTTATGAGTTGCCAGCAGAAGATTCTGAGGGGGAGAAAAAGTATCAGGATAATAAGATT
>Ga0315326_10001684_pt1 | contig 11611 bp, 8 predicted proteins | sample M180m32315metaG_FD_203457 | JGI IMG/M metagenome (GOLD analysis project Ga0315326, IMG submission 203457) | Ammonia-oxidizing marine archaeal communities from Monterey Bay, California, United States - M1 80m 32315 | ecosystem: Environmental > Aquatic > Marine > Coastal | place: USA: California... | reverse complement strand
AAGAATTGATTCGTTTAAAAAACCATATCCAACTTCTTAATAAGACTATTAATAGTCAAAAATCTGTTGGCAAGAAATTAAATTTTATTAGTCAAGAAATTGGTAGGGAAATCAATACGATAGGTTCAAAATGCTCTGATTTTAAAATTCAAAAATCAGTAATTAGCATGAAAGAATATCTAGAAAAAATAAAAGAGAATAACTATAACGTTTTTTAGGTTTCTAACCTAATTTAAATGTGATAGGCAATATCATCCTAACCTTAACTGGTCTTCCCCTTTGTTTACCTGGAGACCATTTCTTTGCTTTTGCAATCACTCTCACTGCTTCTTCATCACAGCCTGCTCCAATACCCTTAATTGCTTGAACATTTGTTAAAGTACCATCTTTATCTACAACGAATTGGACAAAAACTTTCCCTTCTATTCCCATTCTTCTTGCCTGAGCTGGATATCTTAAATTAGTAGCGACGTATTTGTAAAAAGCACCCATTCCACCGGGAGGTGTTGGTTGATCTTCAACAATAGTAAATATTTCATCAACTTCTTCTTCCTCAGGAGCTTCCTCAAAAACAATTTCTTCAATAACTGTTTCTTCAGTTATTTCTACATCAATTATTATTTCTATCTCTTCCTCTATTTCTTCTTCATCAGGAACTTCAATAATTTCTGGCTGCTGTATAATAGGTGGTGGTGGTGGTGGTTGTTCAGTAGGTGGAATCTCCATTAGATCTTCAAAATCATCTTCAATAGAACCTAAATCCATTCCAGCTCCACGATCATAAAACCTCCATTCAAATGCTGTTATAACAAGTAAAAGGCTAACACAAAGCCCTATGTTGAGAAATAATCCGCTTCTTTTCTCAAGGTCAGCATTAGGGTTTTTCTTAATTTCCATATTTCAAGTTAATTAAATTATATTTTACTTTCTAAAAATAATACAAAAAATGCTCCAGATAATAAACCTATTATATTACTTGTAAGATCAAGTATTTCAAAGGATCTATACGGTATATAAATCTGAATGAATTCCACAGAAAAACAAAAAATCAATAAATAAAAAATAATTTTAGTCATCAATTTTTTTGAATTTAAGTTTCTAGAGATATATGTTTTAGTAATGAATGTTGATTGAATAAAAAATAAAGAAAAATGAACAATTTTATCAAAATATGGAAAGTCAATAATATCATTAGAATTACTCTTATAAAATATAGTAAGATATATGATAAGTAAAAACCAGATAAATGAACACAAAAAATAAAAATAAAATTTTCTATTTTGTGAGAGAATCATAGGCTTCTAAGTCTAGTAAATCATCAAGTTGAGAAATATTATCGCATTTAATTTTAACCATCCATCCATCACCATAAGGATCGTTGTTAACAAGTTCAGGTTCAGATTCTAGCTTCTCATTAATCTCGATTATCTCACCAGAGATCGGCATAAATAAATCTGATACTGTTTTAACTGCTTCAACCGTACCGAAGACTTCACCCATTTCAATATTATCATTTAGAGTCTCTATTTCTACATAAACAATATCTCCTAACTCTCCTTGAGCAAAATCTGTTATACCTACATAAGCTATATCATCTTCGAGTTTTACCCATTCGTGATCATTAGTATATTTAAGATCTTTTAAATTCATTTGACGAATATAATAAATGATTTTATTTAATCTTAAAAAAATAAATTTTATTGATTTAGACTTAATCTAAGTCTAGCTCCAAATGATGAAGAGTACCTAGGAAAAGAGTTTGAAACAAGAGGTTTGTTAACTACTCTATCATAATAAATAATTAAATTAACTCTATTATTTACAGTGTAATTAATATTTGGTCTTAATTGAAAATTATAATTCCCATTAGTCAAAACACTTTCTTTATCTATCTTCCTTTGAATAGTTTTTGTATTTCTAATAATAAAATTTAATCTAAACTCAATTTCATTATCAAGAATAATGGTATTACCCAAATATTTAAATGGGAGTTTTAATTTTTCTTTCGTATAACCAAAATCTAAAGAAAAATCAGAATTTATCATTTCTGATACTTGTGAGTTGGATAAATTTAACATTATGTTCCTATCTTTTTTATAATCTAATCTGGCGTTTAAGTTGTTTTTTGTTCTAACATTTATTCCAATTAATGGAGAAAATCTTTCAGTGATTCTGACTTGATTAATTATGTAAAATGGTATTAATCCATTCTCTGTCTGTTCGGATGCTAATGGGTAATTCATTATTGAATTATTAAAATCAAGATTATCTATATAAAGAAGAGAATTTGAGAACTCACCAATTGAGTAGATACTCTGATAAGCATGTGAGATGGTAATATTAGTAAATATTTCACTTAAAGTTTTTATTTTGCTTAATCCTGAGAAATCAACTCTCCAATTAGGTATAGGAATTTTTGGAAATGGTTTTAGTGAAAATGTACTTGGATCAGAATCAGAATATGCAGATATAAAAGCTGGGATTAATACATCCTGAGAATTTAATCCATACTCACCTTGTGTATTTAAATTATTTAATCTATCTCTTATTATCTCTCTATTTTCAACAAATTGAGAGAAAGTTGGAGAATTATTTAGTGCATCATCCTTAATAAATGATGTTTTTATAGCAAGAAATGATAACGAAAAAGTTCCTCCCCTAGTAGGGGTCAAAGAGACATAAGAATCTTTCTGTGAGTCAAATCTAAAAGTCTCTTGAAAGTTTTCTGATATAATTCTCTTAGCATCTAATTGAATTCTAAAAGAACTTAAAGGTTGGATACTACTCCTAAATTGAAAATTCTTGCTTCTAGACTGAATGAAAGGTGAATTTAGATAATCATTTTTAACAAGCCATCCTCTTTCTGCTGCTATATTTCTTATATGTGAATCTTGAGAACCTAAAATAAAATTCCACCCTGGTGACTTTGAAAAATTATTCAAACCAAAAGCACCTGGAGAATCAACTAAGCCTGCCATTCCTGTTCTCTCAGAAACATTATAAGTTACATTAATTGATCTAAGAGACATAATCAACTTCATAATACCATCAAAAGTTTTAGACTGAAAAATTGATTTAACTGAATCTCTTTCCTGATATTTTTTATTGAAATTTTTTAGAATAGGTATCTTATCATAAAATTTTGATATATCTAATTTTGAATTTAAAGAATACTCTCTATTATTCTCAATAATATTTCCAAGGGTATCTGACTGTTGATAAGATCCTGCTGACCACAGATATCTAGAAGAGTATTTAGCATTTGAGCTAACCCAATCAAGGAATGGAATTTTATTAATTGGCAACTTATAGTTTACCATAATGTTTTGATTGAAATTATTTGTTCTACCTAATCTCTTTAAATTATAGTACATACTATCTAACTTCTCTTGAGTATCTAATTCACCCTCTGGCTCATCAACCACTGAATTATTTATAACATTAATGTCAACATTCATACTATTGAAAATATTCCACCTTAATCCGTATGATTTATTAATTGAAAAATATTTTTCATAAATAGCATCAACTCCCTCAATACTTAAGTCTGAATTTCTATATTGGGTTTTATTAAACCTTCTATTTAAATCACCTCTAATATTTATATTAGATGGCAATGGATTAATATTAAAGTCTTTAATTAATTTAAATATTTTTGAATCGAAAATTTTTAAATTTTTAAACGGTTCTAAACTTCTACTTTTCGGCGAAAAATTATATGAAATATTCCCCCGATGTTCTTTAGACTGTATAGATTGAGTAGTAACATTTGAACTATTTCTCTCACTATAAGAAAATCCTGTTGAAAAATTTTCAATATCCCATAAATCAACTCTTGAGTCAGGGTTTGTTCTATCTTTTCTTATATTATTTAAACTTATTGATTTTGATTCTATTCTCTCCTCGGTCATATTTTTATATTCTTGTTGTTGCTCCTTTGTGTCAAATGATTTTAGAGAAGCAGATAGTGGAATATCTTTGTCTAAAGGATCGTATTTTGGTGTAATTATAGAATTTGAAGTTGATATATATAAAGGAAGTTTAACTCCAGAATTTGATGGCAATAATTTATCTAAATTAAGATTAGCTGATGCATCATACTGCAATTTTTCCTCTCTAGATCTTTCAGATATCTTTTGTTGAATTGAGCCAAATCCAACTGAAGTATATCTAAGAGAAGATGAAACAGTCCCTATATCTGATAATTTAACATTTAGGCTTGCATTTGCTGCCCAGCCTTTTGTCTTGTCAAAATCTGTTAATCTCAATTCATTAAACCACAAGCAAGCTGATTTTGAAGCTCTATCTTCGGATAAAGGATTTTTAACACCTATCATAAAGTTTAATATAGATCCTAGAGATGGCCTACCTTTTATTTTAATCTTATATTTTCCATTATTAGAGAGTTTTGCATATGGAATATTTATATCAATTTTTTCTCTATTTCTCTCTGATTTTAAAGAAAGCAATTCATCAATAGAAAAATTAATTTCATTTTCTTGAGGCCATACTAATCGTGATAAGTTAGAACTAGACTGATTTAATAACTCAGGCCTTGTTATTTTTAAAGGAAGTTCTATCTCATAGTAATTATTTTCATAATCTGAGCCAAATCTAAGGAAAGCATTAATCTCATTATCACTTAAAATTTCACCATTTTTTGGTTCAGCGTGAATAAACATTTTAATCCTTCCATAATTAATTAAATCAAAATTTGATTCTTTAAAAATTGCTCTTCCGTCACCATCGGATAGATCATCAACACAAATTTGAAGTGATTGTTCATTAGTCCTTCTTTGAACAATTGTAGTATTGTCAATATCTCTAGGAATACCGGGAGGTACTACATAAGGTGACTTGCTTTCTGATCCAATACTATTTTCTTCTATACTAACAACAGAAATTTGAATATCTGACTCTGAAGATTCTGAGACTTCGTTTAAGCCTGACTGAAATATTGACTCCTCATATTTCCTCCATTGACTACCTACCAACTGAAGTTTAGCAAACCTTAATACTACCGGTTCCTCCCAGTTTGTCAGATATGTTCTTAAAAATCTAATTGTTTTAAAATCAGAAATAGTACCATGAACTCTATCTGGTGACCTTATTGGGATCCTAAACTGATACCAAGTTGCGTTACCTGATTTATCAATTATCTTATCTACAATATTACTTTTTCCAACATCTAGTTCTCCAGGATTCAAATTGATTTCATATTCATAATAACTCTCTGTGTCAGACAGAGTATTATCATCATTTAAATCTTCATTCTCAGGATATGGAGAACCTTGAGCAGAAAAATTAGCACCTGAGTTTAATGGAGTATTACCTTCCATCCCGTTAATGTTTTTATATCTCTCTAATATTTTCACATTAGATTCATCAAGATCACTACCTAAATAGTATCTAAAATTATCTGCAGACACATCTTGTTCAATTTTGGATTTACCTTCACTAGTTAAACTCATTTTATCCAAAAAATTATCCTTAAAATAATTTATCTCGTCATCATTCTTCAAACCATCTAATCCTACATCTTGATTTTCTCTGGAGGTACTATTGTTTTCAAAAAAGTTAGTTAAATATTGTTTAGATGTAACTCTACCCCACTCATTAAATTTAATTCCTTCATTTGAGTAATCGTGAGACAAACCATTTTCAAATGCATGGACATTATCTTTCATTATATCTTCAGATACATTACCTAAGTTGAAAACAAGTTTACCTCCTGTGTCATTATTTTTATTAAAAACACCATCCAGAACTTTACCATTCTCTCCATCTATGAAAGGATCCATCAACCAAAATTCAATATATTGAATATTAGTTCTATCAAAGTCAGTATCATTTGATATACTTTTTGTAATTGCACCATAATTCGATTTAGGATCTCTCAATAGACCTGAAGGTAACAAATCAGTACTATAATTATATTGTCCTCTTTCATTTGGAAAATAAGCCACATCAAAAATTGATAAGTTTGTGTTTATTAATTGCCTGTCCTGTTTTCTGAAAATATCTTGTGGAGAAACTGCTTTAATATAATTGTTATCAAGATCTTCCAAACTTAAATTTTGAGGCTTCAGAGATCCTCCATTAAGATAAAATATATTATCTATAGAATACCAGGCAATCTTTGCTCTTTTAAATGCATAACCTAAATTATCAGTAGATACAGAACTTAAATCAAATCTATTATTTTTTGTTTCTGGAGTTGATCCTAATTTCCAAGATATTGGTGAACCTCCAATAGAAATTGGAATTACAGCACTCTCGAAATCATCAATATAAGTAATCCCTTCACCGTTAATAACATTTGATGTGCCAGGAATTATTTGGGCAAACTCTGTACTTAAATTAATATTTGATTTTTCAGTAGTAGCTAAAAATGGAATAGTATTTATTATTTTAGTTAAAAACTCACTGTCTTTATCTATATTAAAATCAAATCCATACTTAGTGTTTTTAACAGGCTCGTTTCCAACACTAAATCTTGTAATTCCACCAGGTCGTTCATTTAAATGAAATACTGTAAATCCAAGGTTTATATCCTCATCAACTTTATACTCTGCCCTTGCTCCTGATAACCATTTAGTCTGAAAATTAAAAAGATCAGCTTTCTCAAATGAAATAGTAACCTCTTGTCCGGATGATAAAATTGAAGGGTTCAGAATTCTTACACTTCCTAAATTATAATTTACTGTATAGTCAGTTCCCTCTATAAGTCTTATATTCCCAGCCATTACAATCACAGAATTTTCAGATATGTCTAAACCTGGGAGATTAATTTCACTTCCAGAACCAGAGGAGACTGTACCAACTATAAAAAATTTATTTTTTGATAAAATTTTCTGAGCTTCGTCTTGGGTTTGAGAATACAGCTCATCAAATACATATTTATCAGATAATGAAGTTTCATTATTATCTTCAAAATAGGAATTTAATTTAGACCCAAAAGGTTCAAGTACAGGAAAAATAATATTTCCTTTCTTTGAATTAATGGTAAAACCTTCAATAAAATCAAAATTTCCATCATATTGAGGATCATTAGAGGAGTTCAATCTATCAAGTCCTAGTAATCTAATTAAAGGTTTATCTCTTGTTAGAGTTCCTTCGTTTAAACTAGGATTATTGAAGCCAACAGCATCATCTCTATAATTAATTCGTAACTCAAAATTATTTTTTTCAATTTGAGTGGCATTTAAATTATAAATATTTTTCATCATTAAATCCCAAGTTGTGATTTCTGTATTAATATTAGATGGTCTTAAAAGCTTGAGAAATATCATTTCACTATCATCTCTATTTTGATAATCCTCAGTTAATTCTCCTACTTTATATCTATTACCATTATAAGTGTATTCATATGAAACAGCTAGAACTTCATCATTTTGTAACCTTCTAAGTAATGATACATATCCAAGTGATTTATTTATTTCGTATTCATCGGTATCTAACTTTCTAGCAGAAGTTACTTTCTCAAAATCAATTGTTTTTGAAAGATTAAATTGATTAATTAAAATATCATCAACAAGATCTAGACTTCTTAAACTATTATTAGAGCTTATATTATCAAATAATAAATTTGAACCATTATCAGCAGGATTTGAATTTCCAAATCCAATATTTGGATTATTAGGTTTTAAGATATTATTTCCTTCAGCTAAATCTGTAAATGCAACAAAATTTCTTAATGACTCTGAATTATTTGTTCTATTTAAGATATATACTTCGACCCTATTGACATTTATACCTGAGCTAACAAGCGGGAGAGATTTTAACCATCTCTCATAATTTTCTCTAAAGAAGTGTCCCAAAAAAAAATGTCTATTTCTGTCATAATTTGAGCCTAAAATTTCAAATTCTCTGCCCTGAAAACCATTATCTATTTTAATAGATTCACTTTGACCTTGTTGTCTAGATAAAATTCCAGTAATACTTAGGTTTCCAAATTGCAATTGTGTTTTTAGTCCAAATAAACTTTGGGCTCCTCTCAGCAAGCTATTTTTTACTGGCATACTTACATTTCCAACCTCAATTTTTCTTATAATTTCTTCTTCAAAACCAGTATAATCAAGTTTTAAATTATTTTGAAAATCAAAAGTATTATTATTATCAAAATTTGCGGCAATTTTTAACTTCTCCCCAACCTTTCCATTAATATTTAAATTAATTTGTTGATCGTAATTAAACCCACCATTCCTCTGTTGTCTAATTGGAATTGAAGGATTTTCAACCTTTTGGAATTTTCCTCCAAAATCTAAATTCACAAAACCATTAACTTGAAGATCAATAAAATTACCTCCAAAAATTCTATCCAAAGACTCGGGTATATAAATCTTAGGTATCAACCTCCCACTTTCTAATACATTTTCTCCATCAAGACTTAATGATTTTTTTTTAAAATATTCTTTTATATTTCGATTTGTAGTGTATTTATCATAACTCGAAAATGGTATTGATATTGATGGTCTATAGTTTAGATTTCCAATCTTTTCAGATAAATAAAAAACTCCTGCAGTATCATATATTGATCCTAACTCAATTGAACTTGAGTTTAAATAAAAAGGATTATTAGAAAATAAACTTGAATAAGGATCAGAAAACCTATCTTTTAAAGAATAAGTAGTGAAACTTGTTGGTTCATAATTAGTAACCGAATCAATTTTTTGGGATGATGACTGTGAAAAAAGAAATAATCCATCCAGGAAAAAGAGTAATAAAATGAATAAAAATTTAAAAATTGAATTCAAAGTAACCCATTTATGATATTATGATCTTCTGAGTACCTCTTTGATCAAATCTTCTAGAGAAATATTTTCATTTCTCTTTAAAATATCATCAACATGTTTATAAACAATATTTTTTGAAATACCCAAAGAAGATAAAGCTGATAACGCTTCATCTTTAATAGTATTGTCAAAAGAATGAGAAAAATCATCACTAATGTCATCGATAGAAATTTTGTCCTTTAATTCTAGTATTATTCTTTCAGCAGTTTTTAAACCAATGCCTTTTACAGACTTTATTTTATTAACATCTGAACTTATAATTGCTTTATTAAATTCATCAGCTGATATAGAGGATAAAATCATTATAGCTGTACTTGGACCAACCCCATTAATGGATAATAAACTCAAAAATGTCTGTTTCTCACTTTTATTATTAAAACCATAAAGAGTGTGAGAATCCTCTTTGACATTTAAGTAAGTATGAATATTTATTTCATCTTTATCTTTAATTTTTGAATACGTTCTAAGGGAAATATTTATCTCGTATCCTATCCCATTAACATCTAAAACTAATTTTGATGGAGCAACTTCAACTTTTTTTCCCCTTATAAAAGAAATCATATATCAAATGTCATTAATATAGAAGATATTTCTTGCATTAAGTTTCTTTTTTTTGATCCAGGAGCATAAACATATCCCTCTAAATAATACATTCTTTTCTTATTTGAATCATAAATAATTATACTCTTGAAAGGACCTCCTGCAGAAATATCACTAAGTTTCCATAAACCTTTAGATTCTACAGAAGAGTTTCCCTTAAAATTAATTTTTTGAGATTGTATAGGAAATACATCTTGAATACTCATAAATATTTTAGAATTTTCTGAATCTCTTAAATAAGATTTCGAGATTTTATTTCTAATACCTTTAATGCTTGGTTTTTCTGTATTAAATACTTCATAAAAGTTTTTCAATTGACTCTCCCCATAATCCTCATAATATAGAAAAATATTTTTTTCAAATTCAGAATCTAATTGTCTTAACCAAAAAAAATTCTTGCTATTTTTAGCTAAATCATAACCATATGGAATTTTTATTTTTATCCCATGGTCTTCATATAACTTCTTAGAGATATTTTTCTCTTGCTTCAAAAATATCTCTCTATCAACTCTTTTTTTCAACTCGTCTTCAAAATATTTTAAAATTGCAATCTTATTTTGACTTATCTTATAATACAAATCCTCATCTGATTTGCTAAATAAATATAAAACAGTTTGACCTTTGGCATATTGATCTCTTTTTGAAAAATAAAAAAGTTCAGAATCACTTTTAATTTTGTCTAAAGATTCTGAATTAAAATTTTTTCTTAAAATTTGAGAGTCAAGACTTTTCCCTTCAAGGGTAAAAGCTACTACAATATTTTTAGCATGCTTCAAAATACTATTAAACTTTCTTGGTTTTATATGTCTCAAATCAAATTTAGATTCTGGTTGCGGTAATCCTTTTACATACCCTCCATAAGTTTCAACTAGTACTCTTCCGATCTTTCCTTTAAATTTTGTAGAATCCATTACAATTAGCATCTCATTATTTTTACCCGAAGCTCTAGGTAAAAAAGATGAATTTTCTACATTCGATTGAGGATTATATGAGCATGAACATAGAAAAGATAAAATAATAAGATGTAATTTTAATTTTATTCTGTTTGACATTATTTAGTATTTATAAATATTAATATTATTTTTAAAAAATTAAAAAAATTAAAATGAGCAATGAACTTTTAAATAAAGCAATAACTTCATGCTTTGCAAAAATAGCAAGAGTTGACGGAAGTATTGGTAGTGAAGAAATGGATATTATAAATTCAAGTGAAATATTAAAGAAATATGGTTACGAGAACGTGGATACAATAGACACAAGAAACTTTTTCAATAAAATTCATTCTGAATATGGAGAAGTTATTAGAAAAAACCTTGAAGATGAAGAAAAAGAGACTTTTATAAGTGAGTTAGTTAGTTTAATTAAATCTGATAATAAAGTACATGATCATGAGTTTTTTCTACTTGGACATGTGGCAAATTCTATAGGATATAGTCCTGAAAAAGTAGCAGAAATAATAAATGATAAAGGAATTTCCAGCTCTAAATCTTCAGGTTGGTTTTCTTGGTTGTTTGGATAGTAACTATTAAAAGTTATTATTTATTTTTTTCCGTATCAGTATTAGACTCCTTCTCTATTTCTTTCTTTATCTCCCTTGAAGCATCTTTAAACTCTCTAATTCCTTTACCAAATCCTTTAAAGATTTCTGGAATTTTATTAGCTCCAAAAAAAATCACAACAATAAGTCCAATTATTATCCATTCCCAACCTCCAGGCATACCAATTGCAAAAATTACATTCATAGTTTATAATTAATATGTAAATATAGCAAAATCATTTTTTGATAATCCATTTTTCTGGATTCAACTTTATATTATTTTTCCATATTTGAAATTGTAATTGAGTTATTCCGTCATTATTTGTAACTAGATCAGCCAAAACTTGACCTTCTTTAATTATATCTCCTTTTACAACTTTTAGGTTTTTAAGTTTTGCGTATAATGTATAATAATCTCCATGGTTAATAATTATTACATTATACATCCCAGGAATAAATGCTACGGTTGAAACTTTACCAGAATAGACAGAAAAAACTTGAGATGATTTACTTGTTTGAATATCAATACCATCATTTTTCACTTTTACAGTTTTAATAATAGGGTGTGGATGCTCTCCAAATTTATTAGATATAAAGCCAGAACTAACAGGCCAAGATAATTTTCCAATATTTGATTCAAACCCTTCTGTTAATTTAAGTAAATCAATGTTGTCATCAC
>Ga0315326_10001683_pt1 | contig 11614 bp, 9 predicted proteins | sample M180m32315metaG_FD_203457 | JGI IMG/M metagenome (GOLD analysis project Ga0315326, IMG submission 203457) | Ammonia-oxidizing marine archaeal communities from Monterey Bay, California, United States - M1 80m 32315 | ecosystem: Environmental > Aquatic > Marine > Coastal | place: USA: California... | reverse complement strand
GTTCTTTGCCTTGGTGGGCTATAGGCATGTCTTTAGTCGTTTCTGATATTGGCGCCGTAGATATGGTAGGAATTGCTGGATCAGCTTACTTGTATGGTATTGTACTCGGGAATTATGATTGGTTGGGCAGTGTTCCTGTTATGATTATTGCTGCCTTTTTATTTATACCTATTTTTTGGAAGAAGAAAGTTTCAACTATTCCTGAATGGTTAGGCGCAAGGTATAATTCATCTGTACAAACAACTTCGGCATTAATATGGGGAATATATATGCCTATTAACTTAGGTATCATATTATATGCTTCTGCTGTAATGCTTAATGTTTTATTAGATCTTAATCCTAAAGTATTGATTCTGAGTGAAAATAAAATTGCTATTCAAAACATTGCTCGTTCTACAGATGCAAAAAAATATGATTTTATTTATGCTAATACGATAGATAAAGGGATCCAGCTATCTAAAGATCGGGATCCTATTATCGTTTTTGTTGATAGTAAACTTTCATTTGAATCTAAAAATAATGATTTATTTTATGGTATTCCAATTGTCTCATTTAATGAAGAAGAAATTAGTTCTTCTTGGGGTGAAAAAAACATGAACCGCGCGCGCGCGCCGGACTGGAATATATTTTATTCAATTCTAATTATGGGAATTGTAATTGGAATATATACTTTTTTAGGTGGGCTTCGCGCAGTTGTATATACGGATGTTATTCAATGTGTTGTAATGTTAGGAGGATCACTTTTTGTATTATTTTTTGGAATATTTAAACTTGGCGGGGTTAGTGAATTTGTAGAAATAATTACATCTATGGGAGAAAGGACTAAAGATCATTTTTCTCTTGTATTACCTGTGGATACTAAAACTCCGCACCCATGGTCAGGTATCCTTTTTGGTTTAGGTTTTGTTTTGGCAAATGCATACTGGATAGGAAATCAGTCAATTGTACAGCGTTCATTAGGCGCAAGATCAATGGCTGATGCTAAAGCCTCTTATATTTTTGGTGCATTATTAAAAATATTGATTCCTTTCGCTATGGTTGTCCCAGGAATAATATCATTGGCTTATAATCCAAATATAGCTGATGCAGATAAAGCAATGGCAACATTAATTAAAGAAATTATGCCTACAGGATTATTAGGGATTTTCTTTGCTGCATTTCTTGCTGGTTTGATGTCTAGTGTTGATTCGTTTTTAAATTCTGCCGCAACAGTATGGACAACAGATATTTATAAAAAATATTTTAAGCCTAATGCGGATGATACCCATTATTTATTAGTTGGTAGGACTTTTACCATTATTTTTATACTAGTTGCTATTTATGTTGCACAATTTGCAACAGGCTTTGAAAGTCTGTATGATTTAGCACAAACATTGTTATCATTTTTCCAGGGACCAAGCCTTGCTATAATTATTTTGGGCGTTTTATGGAAGCGAGCTACTGGGACAGGTGCTTTAGTAGGTTTAATTGGTGGCGTTTTATTTTCTGCACTGTTGATGTGGGTCCATAGTACAGCTACAATACCATTATTTCAAGTCTCTGAACCTTTTTTATATGTTGCTCTATGGTCATTTATTCTTTCTATCATACTCACAGTAATTGTAAGTATTAATACGAAACAAGAAGCGGATGAAAAATTAAGAGGGATGGTATATAGATATGATTGATATATTAACAATTCTTATATCTGTATCTGTGTCTATTGCAGATACTATTTCTAATATATTACGAATACCAGGTCAATTCATGAGAGATATTTTACTTAATATTAATCTTCACATTGCTAAATCGTTATTTATTTTTTACTTCTTATCAATTACTTATTGGGTATATCACTTGCCTGAATCTGAAGTTATTTTGAGTGATAAAAAATCGGGAAAAGAAATTAATCTAAAACCATTTGCTATATCCGCAATGATCTCAATTATTATTATATATTTAGTATTTTGAAGATAATTATTAATAGTGTATATCTCTGTATATTGCTTTCATCATCTATATTAGATGCGCAGAGTAATTCAGGGTTAACAGATTATTTTTCTGAATCCAGTAAAAAAATATTATCAAATAATTCAAATCAATTTATTTTAGGATCTGCTGCATTGGCAGCGTTAGCATCAACAACAATTGATCAAAAAATAAAAGTTTATGCGCAGGATAAAGGTCTATTACCAGAGAAAGTTTCTCATTTTGGTGATATGTATGGAGGCTATTGGGCTCATTGGATAATATGGTCATCTATTGTTGGTACTTCTATAGAAAATAAAGAAAAGAATAATTTTTCTGAAAAACTTGAATTTTCAACATTGGCTATGATTACCAATGGTGTGATAACTGAATTAATGAAAAGATCTTTTGGTAGAGTGCGCCCAAATGGTGGTTGTTGCAAATCATTTCCTTCTGGACATACATCTCATAGTTTTACCGTTGCTACAATTGCCAATGAACTCTACGGCAATGAAATTGGTTTAGCCGCTTATTGTTTGGCTGCCTTAGTTGCGACAAGTAGAATACATGATAATAAGCACTACCTCAGTGATGTTATATTTGGAGCTGCTTTAGGTACGGCTGTTGGAAGAGGTTTTGCTTTAGGCTATCAAGATAGAATAAGAAATAAAAATGCAAATATTAATAGTCCTCTTTCTTTGCGCATCACCATTCCATTAGATTAAAGTGAAATATAAATATATTATTTTAATTATCTCATTTTCCATAATACAGGCGGAAGAAAGAGATATGAAACCACCTCGCGGGTATTTAAATAATACTTTTTTGAAATGGTCTGCAATGCTTGGATGGATAGATCTAGTTGATACTAAGCCAGCAATACCACAGAATATTGAAGTATTTAATGATGTAGAATTTAAAGTGACTGAACAAAGATCTCTCTTCCTTGATATTTATCATAAGAAGGATATTGATAATTCAATTCCCTTAATTATTTTTGTACATGGAGGGAGTTGGACAAAAGGTGATAAAAAAGATTACCTAATTTATTTATTATCGTATGCAGAGAAAGGATATGTCACGGCATCTTTATCATACCGTTTTGCTCAAGAAGCAAAATTTCCTGCTGCAGTAGAAGATATAATTTGCGGGATTAAATGGTTAAAAAATAATGCAATTGAATATGGAATTGATTCGAATAATGTTGCAATAGTTGGCGGATCTGCTGGTGCACACCTTGCGTTAATGGCAGCTTATACTATGGGTAGTTCATTTGGAACAGAAAATTGTGATAGCGGACCCGCTTCTCATAGAGTAGATGCTGTAATAAATTTTTATGGACCAACTGATTTGACTACAGATTATGCTATTAATAGAAAAGAGACCAATTTTTTTATAGGTACTGATTATATTACTGAACCTGATAAATATCTTTTTGCATCTCCAATATATTATGTCACTGAAGACGATCCTCCTACTATGACTTTTATTGGAACTCTTGATGAGCTTGTTCCATTGAATCAAACAAATAAGTTAGATCAATCATTGAAAAAGGTTAATGTTTCTCATGATTATCATATTTTAAAAGGATGGCCTCATACAATGGACGCTGCACGACCTGTTAATAATTATACTCAATATTATATGGATAAGTTCTTTAATCAATATTTAAGGGATTAGAATACGATGAAAAACTTTTTGATGTTACTAAGTATATTTTTTGTTTTTTTTGGTTGTGAGATGAATAATAAGAACAATACAAAACTATCTCCATCAATCAAATTAAAAGGAAATAATTGGGCAGAAAAATTAGGATATCCTGAAAAAAGTAAGGTTATTATACTACACGCAGATGATATTGGCATGTGTTCTGAAGCAAATGAAGCTGTGATTCCATATTTATTAAATAATCACATACAATCAGCGTCAGCAATGGTACCATGTCCATGGTTTAATGATATTGCTGCTTGGTACAAAAGAAATCCTGAACAAGATATCGGACTACATTTAACATTAACAAGTGAATGGAAACTGTATCGATGGGGACCTGTTTCAAATGAATTAATGAATTCTAATATAACAGATTCCGAAGGGTATCTTTGGAGAAAAGTAGAGGATGTTGTTTCTCGCGTCTCTGTAAATGATATAGAAAAAGAGATTAGAGCTCAAATAAATCGCGCAAGAGAATTAGGCATTGAACCGGGACATATTGATACTCATATGGGTACTCTGTATAGTAAAGTGGAGTATGCAGAATTATTTTTTAATATAGCAATGGAGTATGGAATTCCTGCGAATGTGATTGAGTTTACTCCTGAACTTGTTGAAATATATAGGAAGCAAGGTTATCCAATTACTGATCGATTAATTGAAAGTGCTTCAAAATATAGTTTACCAAAAATTGATAATATGATTCCAGTTCCCAATGCTAAAACCTATGATGAGAAAAAAGAAAATTTTTATAAGTTGATTAAATATCTTAAGCCTGGTATTACTGAAATTTATTTTCACCCTTCAGTAGAAACTAATGGCTTAAAGAAAATTACAAATTCTTGGCAGCAGAGAGTGTGGGAAGCAAAAATGTTTTCTGATTCAGATATTATTAAATTTTTAAAAAACGAAGGTATTCTATTTACCAATTGGAAAGAAATGATGAAACGGTATAAAGATAAAATATAATATGAAGGTTGTAAAATATTTATTCTTAGTGTCTGTTTCTTTAATAGTATTTCTTGTAATAAGCATAATGCATAATCTAAGAGACCGTCATCCTGATTTTAGTATTGATATTTCTCTTAATAAAACTGGACAAAGTGGTCAAATATCTGTTGGGTTTGCAAAAATGCCAATTACACCTAAAATAACTGATACATGGAATGACTTAAATGGTAATGCAAGATATGAACCGAAAAAAGGTGATTTCTATAATGATATAAATGATAATGGAATGTTCGACCCTATTTGGATCGGAGGTTTTCATAATAGTCGGCCTGCGCAAGGTGTGCATGATGACCTTTGGGCTAGAGTGATGGTTTTAGATGATGGAAAAACTCAGATTGCTATTGTAAGTATTGATGCAGTTGGACTTATATATGATGATGCTGTAGATATTAGAAAAGAGGTAAAAAAGAAGATAGGTTGTGATTATACTATCGTATCAAGTACCCATGTTCATCAAGCTCCAGACCTAATTGGAATTTGGGGTCCGAGTTATTTTAAAAGTGGTGTAAATAAACATTATATGCAATATGTAAAAAAACAAACAATTGCAGCAATTTCCACTGCAGTAAAGAACCTAGTGCCAGTAACACTTAGAATTGGTCAAGATTTAACAGGCGCAATACCATTTGTTGTTGATTCCAGAGACCCTCAGGAATTAGATCCAGGAATTAGAATTATACAAGCATTAGATTTAAACACAGAAGAAACTTTAGGTTCATTAGTAAGTTGGAGTAACCATCCAGAGACACTGTGGAGCAAGAACCTTTTAATATCTTCAGATTTTCCACATTATTTTAGATCTTCAATTGAAAATGGAGTCCTCAATGCCGATACAACTTTGGCTGAAGGCATTGGTGGTATATCAGTATTTATTAATGGTGCTGTTGGAGGTTTAATGACAACGAATCCAAGTCACCCAATTCCTGACCCATTTAATGGAAAATTGCATGAAGGAGCAACATATGAAAAAACACAGGCTCAGGGACAGCAACTTGGTTTATTAGCTCTCAAAGCAATTCGTTCAAAAGAAGTAGTTGAGATCAATAATGCTGAAATTGAATTACAGGCTAAAACAATTACTATTCCTCTAGAAAATAACAATTTTTTGCTTGGTTTTGTATTAGGGGTAATTGATCATGGTACTGTTGGTTGGCTAGATGTGAAGACAGAGGTAGCAGCTATAAATATTGGACCAATATCTATCATAACAATACCAGGAGAAATTTATCCTGAAATTATTAATGGAGGTGTTGTATCGCCGGTAGGGCAGGATTATAATATAGATCCAGTTGAGATACCTCCTTTGAGATCTATGATGAAGGGTGATTATAAGTTTGTTTTTGGATTAGCAAATGATGAGATAGGTTATATTATTCCAAAAAGTGAATGGGATGAAGTCCCTCCATATTTATATAACCATCATGACTCTCCATATGGAGAAATTAATTCTCTTGGACCTGAAGCTGGACCAATAATTCATCAGTCAATACGTAATATTTTGAATGATTAATTATTTAATTAATAATAGAAAAAAGGTAGGAGGAATAGTAGGCGCAATAGGTTTGTTGCAATTTCTATTATTTTCTACTATTGCAATGTTTTATTATAGTGGAGGGACTTCTTGGAATAAGTTAGCAGAAGGATACACATTTTGGCATAATGTTATGAGTGACCTAGGAAGAACAGTTTCTTATTCGGGATTATCTAATACTGTTTCTAGTACAATATTTAATTCATCACTGTTTATTTTTGGAATAAGCATAATTATAATATATCTAAGCCTAAGTAAAACTTTCTTACCATATAAAAGAATTATTAATTATATAAAAATAATTGGAATTATATCTGGACTAGGAATGGTTGGTGTTGCACTTACGCCTGATGATATTTTATCTGATGAACATATGTTGGCTGTATGGATCTGGATATTATCGTTATCTACAGTATTAATCCTTTTTATTTTATCAAAAGTGACTCATAAAATTTATGATAATATTTTTTATGTATCTGCCATATTACTTTTTGCTGTACTAATTCATATTGGGCAGGGACTTTTGGATATGTGGTCTCCAATTGTAGCCACAACTCAAAAGATTGTTGTTTATTTAAATGTGTTATGGTATTTATTAATCAGTAAAAATATAATTAATCAAAATCAACGGCAAATAAAGATTTAATAGTTGATAATTGATTATTTAATTATAGCTAATGTCCCCTTTTGGATCTCTCCACTGCTGGATGGATCCAAAGATTCAACAACCCAAAAATAGATTCCGCTTACTATTCGACCAGATAATGAAATCGTTTCTTGTCTCCATGATTCTTCAGCAGAATTTTCATTTATATGTTTTCTTTCAAAAACAAGATCTCCACTAACACTATATATTTTTATAATGCATCTTTTTGGAAGATTTATAAACCGTAATTTATAAGGATCGGCCACATCTGGATACATATGTAATTTATCATTAAAATCTAACCGATAGGGATTAGGAACAACACGTATTGGAATGGTCATATTATCAAAAGTTGAAGACGAAGATTGAAAGGGAGTTACTGCAATTGGATTTTTTTGCTCTACAGATGTCATTCCACTTTCAAGAGAAGGGATAGGTCCAATATCATTCCCATTGATATCAATCCAATGATCATGACCTGAATCATATGTATGTACACTATAATAATAGTTATAACCTGAAAAAGAAGTTGAATCAATAAACGAATAATTTTCAGTTTCAGAATTATAATATGTTGAGGATCCAATTGGAATATCTGCAATTAATTCCCATGGCCCATAATGCCAATAGTGTGATGGTGGCCAGGATTTATAAACTCTATACCCTCTAATATCGCGAGCTTCATCTCCTTCATAATCTGGGTCTATAGCATCTTCTACTTCATTACTCCAACTAATTTTAATTTGCCCTAAGCGGGTATTTGAAAATGAAATATTTATATCTGGAGGGGGGTCAGGAACGTTATAATTATTGCGATAAGCGAACTTGGCTTGATCAAAATTTCTAAATAGAGATTTTTCACCTAACTTAATTTCCTCTGATGCATTTTCTTTTCGTGACCACGTTATCTCATCTTCATCCAACCAATCGGCAGCTGATCCTCCAACAAAAGCAATAACTAGTTTTGTTTTTTGTCCAGGTTCGAAACGGTATGGACCAAATACGAGCGCATGTGTCCCTAAAGAAGGCTCTTGAGGTGAATTTTTAATTTCATTTTTATTAATACCAATAATCATTTTAAACATTTCTCCATCGGTATGCATTCCGCTATTTGGATCTTCATAATCAAGTTGTCTATTATTTCCACTTCGCCACCACTTAGAATAGATTGGCTGATCCGTAATCGATGGATGTATAAATCCTGGTTCTTGAGGAAGAAAATCTAAAATCCCCATCCCTATATATTGATATGCAAGTAACTGATTTTCAGCTTGTCCTTGCATTTCATCTGCATCTGTACTTGCAGCTTCAAACTTATAGGGTTGACCTGAGTCGTCCCAATTCGTGCCAACCCAATCATCATCTCTCTGATAAAACATAATATAATCTTTATATGATTCAGTGTTATCTGGGTCATCTGCAATAAAGGTATCTGATCTTGTATAGAAAAAAATATCATCTTGTGTCTGTTCATTATTATGTCGCCAGTCACTCCATTGCATACCATATTTATCTGCCCATCCATGTGCCATTGCATTTAAACTAAATGTATTCATTAGAGATAGGTAAGCTGGGTCTAATATTTTATTTCCAATATTCTCAAATGTTAATTCTTGTATAATAAAATCATCGAAATTGGGATACCCCCATGCGAAAGCTTTTCTAGTTACTCTTATACCTGCTTTGGTATCCCACTGACTAATAATTATTTCTTCAGGTGAATTATTATGTTCAGTATAATCATGATAGCGATAATTATGTATTTCTACAGGCTCATTTCCCCTTATCGTATTATGATAAACAGAATAATTACTTCTTTCGAGATTATGATATGTAGTATCGCCCAATATTGCCTCTGGTGAATTATTTATATTATATGGGGCAGGTTGAATATCATATGAAACATCTCTTGGCCCAGAGTGAGAGACCAAAGTATCACCCTGTTCATCGATTGCAAGAATCCATACTCCTTGACCTTTTGAACTTTGAGGAATTGTTACACGAGGAATTTCTATTACATTTGGTTCTCCAGCCAAGTAGGCGCTTACATCAATAAAATATTCAATGAAATCAAGAGCAACGCGTGACATATTTCCGGGATAGGTTAAGCTTTCTTGTGAATGACTATCAGATTTAGAGCGATTACCACCACCATCTAATCCATTATTTCTATAGCTAGACCACATTTTTGCTCTAGTAAGATTACGCGGTCTATAACCCTCTGTCATATCAGCTTGCATATAAACATGGTTGCATGTAATGATAATTAAAAGGAATACATATTTCATAATTATACAATTATTTTGATCAAATTATTTATTAAATAAACAAAATAAGATCCGTTATATGGACCAAACCAATTCATAGTAAATGTTTCATATTTTTTCATATTGTACCATTTATCATTTGTGATATATCCTATATAACCACCATTAAAACTTGTAACTATGATATTATGATTAAATTCTTTTGAATTGGATTCTATATAGCTAACTAACTCCCCAGAAAAATCGCATGGTGTGCCTACTAGGATGATATCACCAATTTTTAATAATGATAAATATATTTTTGATTTTTCAGTTAATTTATTAAAAACCCATGGCCGAAAACGTAACGTTTTGGAGATCCTTAAATGAGGCTCACGAAGTGGAATATCAAATAATAATGAGCTCATACTATTCACACTATTCAATTGAATATTATTGAAATTTCTATTGGCAATATTATATAATTCTGATGAAATATTGGAAATCCTCTCATAATTATTTGATCCTTTTATATTTGGAGAATGACTTCCAACTGCCCCAGCACAAAAAGCAGCCATATCAACATTATTCATTCTTTCTAATGAATCTACAAGAGCGCCAGGATAATCTCTGGAGTATTTCATCTGTTTTTCTGAGAAAACCGTTGCGTGCGCTGCAAATGTCGTAATAATGCCAATAGACCCATCGATCTTTTGTATTTTAATTATCCTAAGCCATGGATCGGTAGTTCCATTATTTCCAACTAGTCTATTCCGAACAAACTTTTCTGCATTATATCTAGCAAAACCTATCTTAGCATTTAATAATTCTTTTTCAGCCTTTTTGATAGTAAGAATTATTGAATTTGCAAGATCACTGACTATTTGGTTATTAAATTCTCCAGCAAATTGATTTCCAACCCAACTATTAGCCCAACCTCCAACTGAGCAATGTGTATGGGTTGCGCTAAGATATAACTGAGATAAATTATATCCTATTTTAGGAAGTAATAATTGGAGTTCTTTTGTAACTGCAGGCGGAACGATTAATGCATCTAGAGTGATTAATGCATATTTTTTATTTCCATCATCAAAAACAAAACCTCTTACCCAGACAGAATCATGTACTTCAGAAACATATACACCTTTACGGGCACCATAACCAGCAAGTGGTAATTCGTATAATGGTGTGATATTTGTTTTTGCCCAACCAGCTTTAAAATATTTTGTATTCTCTATTTGAATATTTGTGTTAAGGCTATCAATTATCACTTCAGCCGTTTTAAAATAAGAACTCTCTTCTAGTGACGTATCATCAATAAATGTGATTGTTAATAAAAAGAAACATAAAATAAAAGTTATTATAAATGATGAAACTCTAAATACATACTTCATTAATTCTTCTTCAATTGAATTTGCATTTTATTCATTAGCAATAATAAGCTATCAGGATAATCAGTAATAATTCCATCAACATTTTCTTCTATTAGTTGTAGCATTATATCTGTTCTATTAATTGTCCAAGGAATAACAGTAAAGCCATTGTTTTGGATTTCTGTTACACGAGCACCTAAAAATTTTGAATTATTTGGCATAATTAATTCCCAGTTAGGAGAAAAAATATCAATATATTTTTTAGCTTTATTTAAAACTGTAAGACTTGTTTCACCATTATTCTCAAAATGTATTCCATTTAACCATGGGGAAGGAGTGGAATCATTTAATGATATGATGGTGGAATAATCTAGAAGACCAGCAGTTAAAATAGTTGAATCAATTGATTTAACTATTTCCAAGATTTTCCAATCAAAAGATTGAATATTTACAATATTTGTAGAATTATAATATTTAACTATTTTGATTACTTCTTTAACAAAGATATCCCTTGGTGCAGTTGATCTTTTTTCAGGATGGTATTTAATTTCAATATTTAACCATATATTTCTATTCGGATAATTTTTAATTAATTCAAAAACTTCATGTAATGTTGGAATCTTTTCACCAGAGATATTTATACGTGGTGGTTCTGGGAATCTTTTAATATTTGGGTTCAGCGACCCACAATCAAAATTTTTAATTTCTTTTAGAGTTTTATTATAAATCAAATAACGATTATTACTAATAATAGAATCGCCATTTTCATCCAAGCATATATTTGGATTTATATAAAAATCATGATAAACGATAGGAATATGATCTTTTGTAATTACTAAATCTAATTCAAGGGTAGAAACACCTAGCTCAATTGTACGTCTAAATCCTTCTATTGTATTTTCAGGAAATAGTCCTCTTGCGCCTCTATGTCCTTGAGCATCCAGATAAGGAATATCTTTATTGCATGAAATAAATAAAAGTATATAGCATATAATAAAATAAAAGAATTTTACTGAATTACTCGTATAGATTGGGATCATTAATATTGAATATACTTAGAATGATCCGCCAATTGAGAAACGGAGCGGAGGATCAAAGTATTCAACAAAATTTGAATAAGAAAGATCAATAATAACCTCTCTGCTACCTA
>Ga0315326_10001682_pt1 | contig 11617 bp, 9 predicted proteins | sample M180m32315metaG_FD_203457 | JGI IMG/M metagenome (GOLD analysis project Ga0315326, IMG submission 203457) | Ammonia-oxidizing marine archaeal communities from Monterey Bay, California, United States - M1 80m 32315 | ecosystem: Environmental > Aquatic > Marine > Coastal | place: USA: California... | reverse complement strand
GTTTAGAATTACTTCTACATTTTTTGTTTTAGCCAATGCTTCTAGCAAAATAGGTTCTGGTCTCCAAAGTTTTTCTCCTCTATATACTAAAAAAACTTTTTTGGCGTATTTAGCAATTAATATGGCCCCTTCAACCGCTGCATTTCCTCCTCCGACAACTACGGCAAGCTCTTTGTTTTTGTATAGAGGAGCATCGCAAGTAGAGCAATATGAAACGCCTTTTCCTGTCCATTCATCCTCATTTTTTAATCCAAGCTTTCTTCTTTCTCTACCGATAGCTAGTATTACAGTTTTTGTCTCTAATATTTCTCCATTGTTTAACTCGCATAAAAAACGGTTTTTATTTTTCGTAATTGATTTTAGGTTATCTTCTATAATTGGAACCTCTAGATCAGTTACTTGTTTCTTAAACTCAAGCATAAGATCAAACCCATCTATCTCATTATTTCCAGGATAATTTTCAATAATTCCTCCTATAGCAGTTTCACCTCCAAAATCTTGACCAGCAATAGCTGTTTTCATTTGATATCTAGCGCTATAAAGTCCTGCAGCAAATCCCGCTGCACCTTGTCCTGCAATTAGGACATCTAATTTTTTTGATTGAGTCATTAAATAATTCTTTGATAATTTATGTGTATGGAATAATAATAATAATTTTTATTTTTTGAAACAATTCTTTTTTATACTTTATTTGTTGCCATTTAAAAAATAAAGCTATTCTAGAATTTCATAATTTCTAAGAGTATATAATTGTTTCTATATAGTTAGTTCGTATTTATGTTAAATAAAATAAGTTGGGTTATAGGATTAATCTTCTTAATTATGACTATTAGTATCCCTATATTGAATATTTTTAAATAAATTCTAAAGAATTATATTTTGATTTTGCTAAATTAGAATTCGCTTGAAAAAAATAAAACCATATCATTCCGCTTTTATATATAGAGTCATCTTAGGAAATATTATTATATTATTGTCTTTATAGCTAAGATTTAATTTTATTAGTCACTAGGAGTTTGTAATGGGAAATGAAATTAATAAAATAAAAGATGGAAATATTTGTTCTCCGATAGGTTTTAAGTCTGGTTCTATATTTGCAGGAATTAAGTCCCCTGGCCAAGACAAACGAGATATAGGAATTATCTTTTCTGAAACTGATTGTGTAAGTGCAGGGACATTTACCCAGAATTCTGTAGTATCTCCTTCTGTAACTTGGACAAAAAAAGTATTAGAAGATAACAATTTAAGGGCAGTTGTAGTAAATTCAGGATGTGCTAATTGTGCAGTAGGCGAGCAAGGATTTTTAGATGCTAAAGAAACAGCTGAAATAGCCTCAAAATCATTATCAATAGATGTTGATTCTATTGCTGTTGCGTCAACTGGTATTATAGGTGTAGAGCTTCCCATGGCTTTAATGAGGAAGTTTATACCTCTAATAAAACTCTCTGATACTGATGGACCTGGTTTTGCAAGATCGATTCTTACAACGGATAAAAGAACTAAAGAAATAGCAGTTTCTTTTGATTTAGAAGGCTCTGAAGTTACAGTAGCGGGTGTTGCCAAAGGATCAGGAATGATTCATCCAAATATGGCAACTATGCTAGCATTCATTACTTCTGATATTTCTATTGATGAAAAAATTCTAAAAGATGCTTTAAGTAATTCTGTAAATAATTCATTTAATCAAATAAGTGTAGATGGTGATCAATCCACAAATGATACTGTTCTTATAATGACAAATGGGAAAGCGAATAATAAAAAAATAACAAGTATTGATGTTGCTGAAAAATTTATAAAAGCATTAGATGAAGTATGTATTTTTTTAGCAAAAGAAATAGCCAAAGATGGAGAAGGGAATACCCGTCTTATCGAAGCTACGGTCCAGGGAGCTAAAACCATAGATGATGCAAGAAAAGCTACTAAATATATAGTTTCTTCTAATTTAGTAAAAACAGCAGTTTATGGAAGAGATCCAAATTGGGGCAGAATTATGATGGCAGTAGGAGCTTCCCAAATTAAATTAGATGAGTCTAAAATAGAAATTTTTGTAAATGATATTCAAATTGTAGCGGATGGTATAGCCACACCTTATAATCATCAAAGTGTGGTTATTGCTATGAATCAACCCACAATACGTTTAACTGTAAATTTAAATATAGGTAAATCAACCGCAAAAGCATGGGGTAGCGAATTAACTGAAGAATATGTTGTCTTCAACTCAGCATATACAACTTAATTTTTGTAATGACTAAATCATCAGATATAACAGTAATAAAAATTGGTGGTTCAACTTTGGGTGAAACTGATAGTACATTCAAAGATATTATTACTTTGCATAAAAAAGGATGGAAATTCATAATTGTCCATGGTGGAGGGAAGGAAATTTCTAAGTGGATTAATAAGCAAGGTATAGAACCTAATTTTGTAGAAGGATTACGAGTTACTGATCAAAAAACATTAGAAGTTGCAATTGCTGTTTTAGCAGGCAAAGTAAATTCTGAGATAGTCACTGAATTTCAAAATATGAGTGTTAATGCAATTGGACTATCAGGCTCATCTGGAATATTAGAAGCCAAACAATTAGATAAGAAACTAGGATTTGTTGGAGAAATAATAAATTGCAATACTGATGTATTGACGAATCTTCTAGATAATGGATTTTTACCTATAGTCTCTCCTCTTGCAATTTCGATAGATATAAAAAATCAGATTTATAATACTAATGCAGATACAGCTGCAGGAATCATAGCAAAAAAAATTAAAGCAGAAAATATAATTTTTCAAACTGATGTCCCTGGAATTCTTGACGCTAACAAAAGAGTGATTCCTCAAATGACAAAAGATCAAGCAAACGACTTAATAGAATCAGGGATTGCTCAAGGTGGCATGATTCCGAAGATAAGGGCATGTATAAATGCTTTAGAATATGTAAAAACAGGAAGAATTATTGATGGAAGGGAATCTGGAGCCTTGTTATCCGCATTCACTAATGAGAATATTGGTACTAGAATAATATAAAGAACATTTTTTTGGAGAGAAATATGAAGTCAACGCAAGATTATAAAGATTTAGAAAAAAAATATTACATGCAGGTTGTAAACAGAATGCCACCTGTGTTAGTAGAAGGAGAAGGTACGGTAGTTAGAGACAATGATGGGAAAGAATATTTAGATTTCACAGCTGGTTGGGCAGTTTTGAACTTAGGGCATTCTCATGAATCTGTAACAAATGCCATAAAAGATCAAGCTGGAAAAATTTTACAAATGAGTAATCTTTACTACACCACTCCCCAACTTTCATTAGCTGAAACTATCGTAGAAAATTCTGACTTAGATAGGGTCTTCTTCTGTAATTCAGGAGCTGAAGCCAATGAAGGAGCAGCTAAACTTGCTAGAAAATGGGGTAAAAAGAAATTAAATGGTGCTTATGATATTATTACAACACTAAATTCTTTTCATGGAAGAACGCAAGCAATGATGGCTGCTACCGGTCAGCCGCATTATCAGGATAATTGGAGACCCCTTATGCCTGGCTTTGTAAATGTTGAATACAATGATATTGAACAAATTAAGAGTGCATATAATGACAATACTTGTGCTGTTATGATTGAACCCTTACAAGGAGAAGGAGGGGTTAATGTTCCAAATGATGGATACCTCAAAGAAGTTCAAGATTTTTGTAAATCAAAAAATATATTGTTCATTTTGGATGAAGTTCAGACAGGAATGGGACGATTAGGAACTTTATTTGGCTACCAGAGATTTGATGGAGTGGAACCAGACGTTATGACTCTAGCGAAAGCATTAGGATCAGGAGCTCCTTTAGGCGCATTTTGTTCAAAAGAATTTTGTTCAGTTTTAGAACCAGGGGACCACGGGTCTACTTTTGGTGGAAATGCTTTGACAACTGCTGCAGGCGCAGCAGCAGCAAAATTTATGGTTGAAAATGATATTCCTGCTTTAGCTCATAAATCAGGAGACTATATGAAGAGTAAATTATCCTCATTAATGGAAAAATTCTCTTTCATAACAGAAGTTAGAGGCATGGGATTACTAATTGGTCTTGAGATGAATCAAGATTATTCTTCAAAAATCGTAGCAGAAGCTCTAGAGGCAGGATTATTAATTAATGCAGTAAGGCCAAATATGATTAGATTTATGCCACCATTAAATGTTTCTATAGAAGAAATTGATGCAGCTGTAAAAATAATTGACTCTATACTAGAAGGATTGAAATAAGATGTCTAAAGGTAAATGCGTATTAGCTTATAGTGGAGGAATGGATTCAACAATTTCAGTTGTTTGGATTAAAGAAAATTATGACCTTGATGTAATTACTCTAACAGTTGATTTAGGCGCTGGCCCAGAGATTGAAGGAGTTGCAGAAAAAGCTAAAAAGGCTGGGGCTATAGACTCAGTTATATTAGATGTAAAAGATGAGTTTGTAAATGAGTATGTTTTCCCAGGTCTTAAGGCAGGCGCAATGTATGAGGATGTCTATGCTTTGTCCACAGCTTTTGCAAGACCTCTTATGTCAAAAAAATTAGTTGAGACTGCTAGAAAATTTGGAGCAGAATATGTTTCTCATGGTTGTACGGGTAAAGGAAATGATCAAGTAAGATTCGATGCTTCTATAATGACACTTTCTGGAGATGGAGACTCTATAAAAATAATAGCTCCAGCTAGAGAATGGGGCATGACTAGGGATGAGGAAAAAGAATATGCTAATAAAGCAGGTTTAGAAATTAGAGAAGTAGGAAACAATAGAGTATATTCAATTGATAGAAATTTATGGGGTTTAGCTATAGAAGGAGAAGACTTAGAAGACACTTGGGTCGCTCCTCCTGAGGATGCATTTTCATGGACCTCTAGTATAGAAGATGCTCCTGATGAGCAAGAAATAATAGAAATTGGATTTGAAAAAGGAATTCCTGTTTCTTTGAATAACAAGGATATGTCAGGTGTAGATCTAATAGATGAATTAAATATTATTGCTGGAAAACATGGAATAGGCAGAGTAGATCATTTAGAAAATAGATTAGTTGGAATTAAAAGCAGAGAAGTTTATGAAACTCCTGCAGCAGTAGTCTTATATCAAGCCATAGCTGCTCTTGAAACAGCAACTTTATCAAGAGAACAGCAAAGGATCAAATCCTCTCTTTCTACTACATTTTCTGATTTGGTTTATGATGGTAGATGGTTTACAAACTTAAGAGAAAATATTCAAGCATTTATGGATGATGCACAGAAATTTACTTCTGGAAATGTAAAACTAAAATTGTATAAAGGAAGTTCTACGGTAATTGGTAGAAAATCAAGATTTTCTCTATATGATTATAATATGTCTACATATTCAACAACTGATAGTTTTAACCATAGCTCAGCAGAGGGCTTTATAGACATATACTCATTACCGGCTAGAATGCAGGCAAAAAAACAAAAATATAATGATTTATAAATTTGAATAAAGATAAAAAAAATAAAACTTCATCTATCCAAGGTGGAGAAATTTTCGGAGAATTTACAAGTTCTTTCGATACTGATATTAGAATGTATAAAGAAGATATTGCTGTTTCAATTGCTTACTCCAAAATGTTAGAGAAAATTAATTTAATTTCTTCATCTGAATGTAAGAGTATCATTAATGGTTTGGCAGAAATTTTAAAAGAAATTCAAGAAAAAAACTTTAATTGGAATACTAGCTTAGAAGATATACATCTAAATATAGAAAAAGCTTTATATGAAAAAATCGGAGATACGGCAGGAAAGTTGCATTTTGGAAGATCAAGAAATGATCAAGTTGCAACCGATGTAAAGTTGTACTTTAAAAATAGATTAATAGATGTAAGAAAAGAACTCATTTTATTTTTAGAAGAAACTATCTCTCTTGCTGATCAGAATATTTCCATTATTATGCCTGGTTATACTCACATGCAAAAAGGACAGCCTGTTCTTCTATCTCAATATCTAATGGCATATTTTACAATGCTGTCTAGAGATTTAGATAGAATTGATCAAGCTATAGAAAACTTAGATATTATGCCATTAGGATCTGGTGCCTTTGCTGGAGTGACTATCCCTATAGATAGAGAATTTTTAGCAAAAGAACTGGGTTTTAGTAAAATATCAAGCAACTCAATAGACTCGGTTTCTTCTAGAGATCACATTTTAGATGTTCACTATGTTTGCAGTACAATTATATTAAATTTATCTAGAATATGTGAAGAATTTATTATTTGGTCAACGGATGAGTTTGATTTTATAAATCTTCCAGAAAAGTTTACAACTGGTTCCAGTATAATGCCTCAGAAAAGGAATCCTGATTATTTAGAATTAATTCGAGGAAAAACTGGTGGAGTAGTTGGGAATTTCATGGGTCTTATGGCTACTTTAAAAGCCTTGCCTTTTACCTATAATAGAGATTTACAAGAAGATAGAAGTGGAGCTATGACATCTTTAGATACTGTAGTTGATAGCTTAAATGTCTTAAATGCTATGTTCTCAGAAATTACTTTTAATAAGGAAAAAATGTTTGAATCATCATTGAAATCTGATATCTTAGCAACTGATTTTGCTGATTACTTAGCCTATAAAAAAATCCCCTTCAGAGAAGCTTATGAAATTATAAAAAAAGTATCTCAAAAACTATCTAGAGAAAAAAAATCTATAAATGAATTATCTTTTGATGAATTTAAAGGAATCTCTGATCTTTTTGATGAAGATGTAATGAATATAGACCTAAAGTATTCGATAGATAAAAGAAATTCTTTAGGAGGAACTTCTACCAATTCAGTAAAAAATCAAATAAAAAATGCAAGAGTATTTATAAGAGCAAAATTAAATGCAGGATAAAGAAATTATTATAAGTGCATCAATTTTATCTTCAAATTTTAAGAATTTAGAAAAAGAAATAAAATCTCTCAATTTGTCAGGAATAGACGAATTTCACATTGATATTATGGATGGCCACTTTGTTGAAAATATTTCTTTCGGTCAACCATTAGTACAGACGATAAGATCTTTAGCGAGATTGCCTGTTGAAGCCCACTTAATGGTCGATAATCCTACTAATCATGTTGCTAGTTTATCTGAAATGGGAGTGGACATATTTACTTTTCATATAGAATCTTCAGATAATCCAAAAGATGTAATAGATTTACTTAGTAAAACTAAAACTAAAATAGGCATAGCTATTAATCCAGATACAGAAATTGATGAAATACTTCCTTTTTTAGATGTTATAGATAGAGTCTTGCTTATGACTGTTTATCCTGGAAAGGGGGGACAATCCTATCTTTCATTTGTTGAAGAAAAAATAAAGAAATTAGCTAATAATAATAAATCAAAAAATTTGCTTATAGGAGTTGATGGGGGAATAAAATCTGAAACAATAAAAAGTCCATTTGATTGCGGTGCAAGAATGTTTGTTTCAGGAACAGGTATTTTGAATAATGATTTAGGTTATCTGGGAGCTGTAAGTCAATTAAGAAAATCTATTTGAGAGCAATTCCTTTTTTATCTAAAGTTCTTATCTCTCGGGCAGTTAATTTTACTGTATATTCTTTTTCACCGATTGTAATTTTTCGTTTTTGTACGTTTGGTTTTGAAATTTTTTGAGTTGCATTAAGTGCATGTGATCTATTATGACCAAACAAAGGTTTTTTTAGTGGCCCTAAGCCCAAATACTTTCTAGGATCGATTGACATTTTTCTCTCTCGGTAAATTTATTATTTAAATTATTTTTTTTTTTACGACTATAGTTTATCATTCAATCTTATAATCGGAAATATTATTTTATGAACACAAATAAAGAGATTTCACTCGAAAAGCTAATTTTAGGAATTAATAATTTTATTTTTTGCTTAAATTTATATAAAGAAAAAATAAATAATTTAAATGTCTTTCCTGTTCCTGATGGAGATACAGGAACAAATATGCTTTTAACTATGAAAAGCTTAGATTTAACATATGAAGAAAATATGACAGTAGAAGATTTTTTGTTTTCTTTGAAAAATTCATCTTTGATGGAAGCAAGAGGAAATTCAGGGGTCATTTTATCGCAATTTTTCCTAGGCTTGCTATCAGCATATAAAAACAATAAAATTTTATCATTTAAAACTTTGGCTGATGCAATAGTTAATGCTGCTAAGACAACTAGAGAATCTCTTCCAAATCCTGTAGAAGGGACTTTGCTAAGTATTTATGAAGATGTTGGATCAATAGCTACAAAAAATTTTGAAACATCTAAAGATTTATCAGGTTTTTTGAAAATACTTTCTGTTCAATCAATTAAGTCTGTAAAAGATACACCTAATAAATTACAAATTTTAAAAGATGCAGATGTGGTAGATTCAGGAGGGTTGGGATTTGCAATGATGATCAATTCGTGGTTTTATTCGACTGTTTACAATAATCAAGAAGATATAAAAAAGAAACTCAATGAAGCATATCTTGAGATGATTTCAGGATTATCTGATTCGGTATCAAAAGATTTTTATGATGATTCAGAAGAAATTGAATGGGGTAATTGTACTGTATTTACCGTAAGAGGTGAAAATATGGACATTTCAAAATATAGAAAAGAAATTCCTGAATTTGGTAAGTCCGCAGTAATTACTGGAGATTCGTCTCTTATGAAAATTCATATTCATGTTTTAGAAACTGATCAAATTATAGAATATGCTAATGCAATTGGTAAAGTAGAAAATATTTTTATACAAAACATGGATGATCAAACCAAAGATATCCTAGATTCTAAAAAAGATTATAAAAATATAAATACATCTATCATTTCAATTTGCGAAGGTAAAGGGGTCATAAATTTATTTAATGAAACAGCCGGAAATGCTATGCATATTTTAATAGGAGGCCCTAAAAAAAATCCTAGTATAAATGATATTTTAGAGATAGTTAAAAATATAAAATCTAAGAATATAATTATTTTGCCAAATAACCCAAATATTTTAGTGACTGTAAAAAAATTACTCGAAATATCTGATCGAGAAGGGATTGGGATTTTAGAAACAAAATCTATACAACAAGGCATTTCAAGTGTTGTATATTTTGATGACTCTAAGACTTTAGAAGAAAACATTAAAGTTATGAATAAAGGAATTGCATCCATTGAAGAAGCTTCAGTAACTATGTCTACTAGGGATGTAAATTTAAATGGAAAAGATATAAAAAAGAATGAATATATTGCAATCTTGAATGATGAAATTTTAGATTCTTTTAATAATCCTAGAAGAGCACTAGAATATTTGTTAAATGATATGTCTTCAAGAAATGAAATTTTGACTGTAATAATAGGCCATGATTCCATAGAAGAAGATCACGAAAAATTAGAAGAATCTTTTTATGAACAAAACAATGATAACGAATTAATGATTGTAGAAGGCAATCAACCATACTATAATTATTTCATATTAGGAGAATAGGTTTAAAATATGTCAAAAATAGCAATAGTTACAGATAGTACTTGTGATTTACCAAATAAAGTAGTTAAAGAAAAAAATATTACAGTCATCCCATTAAATGTTCATTTTGGTGAAGAAACTTTTTTAGATGGAATTGATATAAAGCCAGATGCATTTTTTGAAAAATTAAGTACCTCCGAAATTCATCCGCAAACTTCTCAGCCTTCAGTAGGAAGATTTGTTGAATCTTATGAAAAATTATTGAAAACTCATGATTCAATAATTTCTGTTCATATTTCAGGAAAACTAAGTGCTACATATAGCTCTGCATTGCAAGCTCAAAAAGAAGTAGGAAATGACAATATAAAAGTTATTGATAGCATGAATGGAACTTTGGGTTTAGGAGCAATAATATATAAGCTAGCAGAATTAAATCAAGAAGGAAAAACTTTTGAAAATATAGTTGAAGAAGCCGAAAAGCTTATTCCAAACGCAAAATTTATGGGATTAGTCCCTACTCTTGAATATTTAGCTAAAGGTGGACGAATAGGAAAAGCTCGTGAATTTATAGGCTCGTTATTAAAAATAAAACCTATTTTAGGAGCCGTAGATGGAGAGATTCAGTCTGTTGGGAAGGCAAGAACTCTAGTAAAAGGAATGGATTTTATAGTAGATGAATTGAAAAACCATAATATAAAAACTCTTTTTATAGTCCATGCAAATCATTCAGAAAGAGCAGATTTACTTAAAGAAAAAGCATCAGAAGTCGTAGATTCAAAAAACATAATTATTGCTGAATTTGGACCAGTTGTTGGTACGCATCTTGGCCCAGGAGCTTTTGGAGTAGGATTTATTTCTTCGGAGTAAATAATTGGATACTTCAAAGAAAGTAAATAGACTAAAAATTTTGTCCTCTATTCTTTCACAAGAATATGATTTAGGACTAAATGATCAGTCAATAGAACTTGGGCTAGACAATTTTATTGAAAATTCATTTAAGGATTTAAGTTGGATTAGAGATGTTTATCCAATGCGCTCAAGAATGTATAAAAATTTAGGAATTGGCGAGAGGCACATTTGGGTTAAAAATCTTTTATCAAAAATATTTTATGAAATAAAAATTATTGAAGAAAAGATTTCTCATGAATTGCTCTTAAAAAATTTACCATTGGAAACCCCTTTAGATCAACTTCCTTTTATGGAAAAAAGAAATGTAATGAAATTTTCTAACTTAGGAATTTTTAATCTTGGCGATTTAGTTTTACATTTTCCTTTTAGATATAAAGACTACACAACAAAAAAATCTATAAATCTTTTAAAAGAAAATGAGGATGCCACGATAGTTGGAAAGATTACTAAAAAATTGTTGATCAAAAGAATGAATGCCCCACAAATTATTGTCTCAGATGATACGGGTTCAATTACAGCTACATTTTTTAATATGGCCTTTTTAGTGAAAAAATTTAAGGTAGGTCAAAAAATTGCTTTAGCTGGATTAGTAAAACGCTTTAGAAATTCATTACAATTCAATAACCCAGATTATGAATTGTTTGACTCAAATATTAGAAGATTTGATTATCTTCAACCAATATATCATTCAACAGATAAATTATCTCAAGAAGTAATTAAGACAAGAATTTCAAGCGCAATAAAATCTAATGTTTTGGAGAAATTTGAAGATTTTATTCCACAAGACGTTCTTGAAAGAAATAGCCTTTTTTCTCTAAGAGATTCAATAAAAAAATTACATTTTTCAAAAAAGTTAGATGAAAAAGATAAGGCGTCTCGTAGTTTTGCTTTTCATGAAGTCTTTGAGAATCAAATTTCTGTAAAGTATAGAAAAAAACAGAGAGAAAAAAATATTTCTTCATATACCTTTAAAACTTTCAACGAAAACTATAAAAATATAATTAAATTATTGCCATTCAATTTAACTAAAGACCAAAAAACTACTCTTGAACAAATTGAAAACGATCTTTCTTCCAATCTTCCTATGGCAAGATTGCTTCAAGGGGAAGTTGGGTCGGGAAAGACAATAATAGCTTTAATTTCTTTGCTATGTAGCGCGATGGAAGATGAACAAGGTATTTTACTGGCTCCTACGGAAGTTTTAGCAGAACAGCATTTTTTAAATTTATCTGATTTAGTTGATGCTTCAATTGAGTTTGGAAATGATGAGAATATAAGAGTTTGCGAAATAAA
>Ga0315326_10001672_pt1 | contig 11634 bp, 11 predicted proteins | sample M180m32315metaG_FD_203457 | JGI IMG/M metagenome (GOLD analysis project Ga0315326, IMG submission 203457) | Ammonia-oxidizing marine archaeal communities from Monterey Bay, California, United States - M1 80m 32315 | ecosystem: Environmental > Aquatic > Marine > Coastal | place: USA: California... | reverse complement strand
AGTTAAAGACAAATGGGGCATTCCCGTTTTGAAATTCCATTGGAAGTGGAGCGACTACGAAATTCGTCAGGCCGCTCACATGCACAAGACCTTTGCCGAACTGATCACCGAAATGGGTGGGGCAGTTACGAGCGAGATCGATACGACCGGCAAGAAAGCCATTCTTCCAGGCGGTATGATCATTCACGAAGTTGGCGGCACCATTATGGGCGAAAATGCCAAGTCATCCGTAACCAACCAATACAACCAAACCTGGGATGTGAAAAACCTCTTCATCACCGACGGTGGCCCCTTCTGTTCTAACGCCGACAAAAACCCGACGCTCACCATCATGGCTCTCGCTTGGCGATCCGCCGACTACATGATAGATGCCATGAAAAAAGGAGATCTTTAAGATGAACAATTCAAACGATCCAAAACGTCTAGATCGACGGGTAGCCATTAAATGGATACTATTCGCATCCGCGAGCGTGCCCTTTCTCAACTCAAACAGCTTCGGCCAGTCTGGTCCCTCTATTCCCACTCCCAGAGGTTACGGGTCCGATCCGAACCTCCTCATACCGGAGGCCGCTCCTTGGGAACGCATCCTGACTCCTGAACAGTTTAAGACAACCACCACACTCGCCGACATCATTCTACCGGCCAACGGCGAATCGCCTAGCGCCAGCGGGCTGAATGTCCCCGACTTCATCGACGAGTGGATCAGCGCCCCTTATCCGGCCCAGGAGAAAGACCGCAAAACAATTCTCGAAGGAATCGACTGGATCAACGCCGAGTCGCACTACCGTTTTGGTAAAGCCTTTCACGATCTCGATTCCAGCCAACAGAAAACGATCTGCGACGACATTTGCTACCAGCCGAAAGCGAAAACGGAACACCTAGCCGGAGCCACGTTCTTCGCCACGTTCCGTAATCTCACTATGGGCGGCTACTACACGACTGATCACGGCACCCGAGAAGTCGGCTACGTCGGCAATGTGGCACTCGCCTCCTTCGATGGTCCGCCACCCGAGGTCCTCAAACACCTTGGCCTCGAAAAGCATCCTTGGTAGTTTTTCCCTAATACGGAAATAGCCCTTCGAGCGTCTATGTTTCCAACATCCTATTCGGCATGATCAAAACCCTGTCTAATCTTCGCTAAGTCGCCGACATGGCAAGAATAGAACTGCCCAAATATTTCCGCGAAATCTCGGAGACTCGAGCAACCCGTCGATTAGCCGAAACTACGTAAGCATTTTGAAAACCCAAAAGAGGGCCCAAGCGGTCCTCTATTTTATAATAGCATACCCCTACCCGACCGTATAATGAATCGTATCATCATCCACCGCGAGCCTTAGCTCCAAGCTGCGTTCTTCGAAGGGATGGCGGTCTAGAGCAAAGTGAGTTTTAACTACATCTCCTTTTTTCACGTCGCGTGGTGGAAACATAAAATGCGTTTGTCCCCAATGCGTTGGAACGCAGTCAGGCCCTGTATCCAAAGTTATCTCGGGTGAAAGATCAGATACGAACCAACCGACGAACCCGTCCATTTTACCGTCTTCTTCGATTACGAATTCAAGATCCCCGCTTCGCCAAGGATCGTCTTTCTTCACCGTTTTCAGATCAAACGCCATCAACGATTCTCCCCGCGACAGTAATGCATCTACGGGTACAACTGATTTCCCCGCAATCGCTTGTTTAAGCTCCATCGCCTCCAAGGGCGCATAGTCGATCCCACGAACCGGAAAACTCCAAAACCCCGGCCCGGTCTCTCCGTAGATCCAAGGAACGCTAATCGGCGCCATAAATAGCTCAATACTAGATGGCATCATCTTACCATCGGGTTTCAAATTCCTATCCCGGGCCAGGATCACATCATCTAACATCATTTCCACAAAGCCAAAGTGCCCCAACCACTCGCTCACCAACAAATCAACTTTCTCAGGAAGCTCAAAATTCTTCGCGTTGCCTTTGGTGATTTGCACCTTGTCCGACAATCCGTTATGTTCGACTAGCTTGGTCGCAAGCGCTACCACCGATGCTTGGTCGATTCCATAGACCTTCTTCGCCCCGGCCTTCGCCGCCAACATAGCAAGCAATCCTGTGCCCGTACCTACATCGAGAACGGTGTCCCCGTCCTTCACTACCTCGGCAATCGCATCGGCAAACGCATCCGTCCGCACCTGGTCTGAAACCATTGCCCGCTGAAGCGTCAAATCCCCATAGGAATCGAAATAAAAATCCATCTACCCCGACTGATCGCTCAAGGCTGACTGAGCAATCAAAAAACGCCGGTGCGATGTCATACATGGAGGTGATCGGTTTAGGTGATCCGCGTGATACTATTTTATTAACAAGACACGCCCATCACCCCAAGTCCGTAAATCCTTCAGGCGCCTCGTCCGTAAAATAGACATCCCGATCTGGGCGAGAACCTGGACAATGTAAATCGAGCATCACCAAAGCAGCCTCTCCCGTCTCGAATCGATGCCGCGTCCCAGGTGGCAAACGTAGAAAATCCCCGACCTCGAGGCGATACTCTTGATCATCCAATACCGCCAATCCCGAACCCTCGATCACGTAATAACATTCTTCCGCAATCTTGTGATAACTCTCGTTTGTCCTTTGCTCTGGCTCGATGCGCACGCGATAAGCAGTAAGTGCTCCCTCCTCCGTTGGCGAAACCAACGATTCGATTTGATACGGACCCAATTCCCGAACTTCCCCGTCACCTGACTGCTTACTATGCAGAATTTTCATGAGAATCGTGATACGGCGATCACATCAATCACTCAAGGCTCATGTCAGAGACTTCGGAATGAGTAGGTGTAAGAGCGGGTTTACCCCGCGATTGTGTTGATGCCCTTAAGATGGAAATGAGGAATCACGAGATAAACCCGCCCCTATCAATTGACTCTCCAAAGGCATTCTCGAATAAATCCTCCCTTCCCACTCGTCGATATCCGCGCTGTCCGGCATATTCCCAGGAAACGTAAGGTACCTACATTCCTCGTCTAAAACGAACCCGACCGGAGGCGTTTTCATCCCATTGGGAATCACCATCATCGAGCTCGCCCAACCACCCTTAGCCGCTCGAACCTGGATAGAAGTATAGTCTACATACTGCGGATCGAACCGTCGAACAAGCGTAAAATCGGATTCCGGGTCTTCGCCGATCACTAATCCATTCCACTTCCCCTCTCGCACTGCCCGCTCCCCTAGCGATGCCTTCTGTATCTCAATTCCAATGACATCTTCAAGCTTCATGATCGGCGAATTCTCGGAACTCAAGGCAACCGGCAAAACGCCAACAACCAAGATCAATGAACCTACTAATATTCGATCGAACAATGACATAATTGAGAAGGAGTGTCACTTAGCACGCTCCACGATACCCATGGCAGCAGGGCATTGAACTAGCCAGACCAAATTCGAAATATCGAACGCACCCTAAACGCCGGCCTTCGACTCAATTCGACTCATCGCGAAAAGCGATCCAAGTAGGATCGCTCCACCAACGACGATACCCATGCCAATCGACTCGGATTCCAAAAACACCGAGGATTCGATGACCCCGCACAAGGGAATCATAAATCGAAACGCCGACAACACATTCACGCTGTAACGCTCAATCAATCGATTCCAAATAGTGAACGCAGTCGCCGACAAAATCGCCAGATAAACAGTCACTCCCAGTGTCACCCAATTATAATCCTTCGAAAACGCTTCCCACTCAAAAGTGCCTACTACGACAAGCATCGCACCTCCTAAAAACAAAGACAGCGCCGTAATCGAACGACTTCCGAAACGAGGCGCTACCCGTTTCATGCCGATTGCCCCGAAAGCTCCCATCAAGGTCGACATCAAAAAAGCGATCGTCCCCTGGAAAACATCGCCGCTACCCGCGCCCGGCGCGTACACCGCTATTGAAATGCCTATCGTGCAGGCCGCCAAGGCCGCCCACTGTTTCCCCGATGGAAACGCTGATTTCAAAAACACCGGCGCCAACAATACCCACCACAAACTACCCGAACCAACCAACAACGCTCCCAGTGTTCCGCTCGAAACCCGCAGAGCGTAGTAGAAGAATACATACTGCCCAAAAGTCTGTCCGAGCGTGACCCACATTAAAGCCCCTTTGGGAACCTCACGGAAAACAGAAATTACACTTCGCCTGCAAAACAGCATGACCAGCAAACCCGCCAGCATGAACCGTGTGCCCGCAAACAACAATTGCTCCCCATAGCTCTCCAAAGCCAAATGAGCGAAACTCAGCTTGATAACCGGAAACGCACTGCCCCATAACCCAGCACAAAGCAGGATTTGAAGGTAGAAACTGAGAGGAAGCTTTTTCACAAAGATGCAATCGTTCAGTTAATCATAAGGAAATGACCGCTCGGAGATCGGCCGCGGCCTGTTGAAAAACAATATCGTGTATTCTTACCTCAACTGCACAACGCCACCATCGATATCGTAAGCCGCTCCCGTAATAAACGAAGCCTCGTCACTGCATAGAAACGCCGCCAACGCTGCAACCTCTTCCGGTTTGCCCATGCGACCCAAAGGCTGATACTCCGAAAGCTTTTCGAACATTTCCGCTTTTGTATCCGGATAGTTCTTATCTAAATAATTGTCGACGAACGGCGTATGCACGCGAGCGGGACACAGACAGTTGCAGCGAATTCCTTTATCCACGTAATCCCGAGCCACCGAAAGCGTCATAGCGAAAGCCGCTCCCTTGCTCATCGAATAAGCGAACCGATCCTGGATACCCAGCTTGCTGGCGATAGACGCCAAATTGAGCACAACGCCTCCGCCTTGCTCCCTCATACCAGGAATCGCAGCATGCAAACAGTGATACAGACCCTTTACGTTTACTGTATAGATATTGTCCATCTCTTCCGGCGTGGCGACTTCCACATTCCCGATCGCGGCAATCCCTGCATTGTTCACCAAAATATCAATACGCCCAACAGCTTTCATCGCAGCTCTAACGCTATCGAGCAATGCAACATCTACTTCGAAACATTCAGCCGAACCACCAGCTTCCTTGATCCTTTCGACGACACTTCCGCCGCTTTCCATATCTCGTTCGAATACCGCGACATGAGCCCCTTCCGAGGCGAAGCGAAGCCCAATCGCTTCCCCAATCCCAGAACCCGCACCCGTAACAACAGCTGTCTTATTTACTAACCTTTTCATAATAAAATTCTCTTATTGGTGAGTACAACGGCGATCGAAATGCGTGTAACCACCATCTACATACAAAATTTGTCCAGTCGTGTGCGACGAAAGCGACGAGGCTACGAAAACCACCGTGTCCGCAATTTCCCGAGACGTGGTCATTCGACTTTCAAGCGGGATCGAATCGCAGATCGCCTTCAACTCTGCCTCCGAATCAGGCTGCCGTTTTATCCAACGCTTATACAACGGCGTCATCACCTCAGCAGGAATCACGCAATTCGAACGGATTCCAAATTTGGCAAGGTCCAATGCCCATTCGCGAGTGAGTCCATTCATACCCCCCTTCGATGCCGCGTATCCAGAAGTTCCACCTTGGCCCGTTTCCGCCACCTTAGATCCAATATTCACTATATTTCCGCGGCTAGCCTTCAACGCTCCCAAACAATGGTGCACCAAGGAATAACACTGAGTCAGGTTCTTTTCCAAAGATTCGCGAAACGCAGCTACCCCTGTTTCTAGATCCACGCCATCGTTCACGCCCGCATTATTCACCACAATGTCAATACGTCCAAATTCTTCGAGCGTCTGAGCTACTGCATCCTTGACGTTCTCTTCGTTCGTCATTTCCGCAAAACGAAAGGCTGCCTTGCCTCCTGCGCTTTTCAGCTCGTCTACGAAGGCTTTACCCTCCTCGCGATTGCGTCCGAAAACAACCGCTATCGCACCCTCATCGACAAACGATCGCGTAATACCTTCGCCGATCCCCTTGTTACCGCCGGTAACAATAACAACCTTATCGTTAAGTTTTAAATCCATAAAATACCCTTATCAATCGTCTATTAAAATCAAGCAAACCTTTATCAATCCAATTTAATCAAACAATAAACCTAGCAAGCTGCTGGGAATCAATCAAGCGAACCGAGGTAATCAAAGGGTAGCTGCCGCTACCATGACTAGCAACGAACCACACGGCACGGTGCAAGCGCTGGACCTACGAGCTTCAAATAAACGAACTCCCCAAAGAAAATCAATTCCCAGGAAAGGGGGTCTCCATTAACGCATTGCGACCGGCTTCCGTGTCCAAGGCTGCTCCCCGGTCATGCTGCTCCTTCATCCATTTAAGCAATTCCCCGCGCAGGTGCTGCTTAACGGATGCATATTCAGGATTATCCGACAAGTTATTCGTCTCATAATTATCGATACCCAATCGATAAAGCTCTTCCTCCGGTCGTTGAACATACTTAGCCGCTAGAGCCTTCGCTCGCTTGTCGCCAGCCTGAGCAGCTTTCTCCAGCTCGACCCACCACACGAGTCTCGAATTCTCGACCATAATATGCTTTTCATGGTACTTCGCTTCAGGCTTCAAATTCCACAAATAGTGAAATTGTCCGTCGTTGATCGACCGGATCGGATAGGGCTCTCCCTCCGGTATATTGTTATGAAGCCCGTACACGAACTTTCTATGTCCTTCCGTTCGACCCTCTAGCACCGAAAGAAAACTCTTCCCATCCAAGTCGTAGCCACCCACCTCGCCACCAGCGGCATCTATAAATGTCGGCACGACATCCGCCATCTGAATCAAGGCATCCGTCTTGGATCCCGCTTCAACATGCCCCGGCCAGCGAGCGACAAACGCAGTATGCACGCCCATATTCCAATTGGACCATTTAGAAAACCCTAGTGCCCATCCTTGCTCCGACGAGAAAACAACCAAGGTATTATCCGCCTTCCCCGATTTCTCCAACACCTCCAAGGTCCTTCCGACCTGTGCGTCCAAAGCCGCAACTTCCGCATAATAGCGGGTCATAACCTCGCGCGTCTTCGGATTGTCATGCTGGGTCGGCGATAACGTTATCGCCTCCGCATCGAATTGCGACGCATCGCCTTCCGTCCAAGCTGCATGGGCATTCTGGGAGCAAACGAACAAACAGAACGGCTCCTCTCCATCCTGTCCCATAAAACGCTCCATTCCTTTCCAATTCAATCGTTGGCTCTTGACCGCCCCATCGCTCAACAACTCGAATGGAAACGTCTTTGCAGGCGAAGCATGCTTCTTGCCCGTCAATCCCACTCGATAGCCGAGATCGCCCAAATAGTGGCAGACACTTTTCGTGCCAGGTCGAGCCGAAGAGTGGTTCGACGCAACGCCATTGCGAACTGGATACAAGCCCGTATAGAGCTCTGCCCGAAACGGAGCGCACATCGCCACCGCGCTATAGGCCTGATTGAACTGAATGCCTTGCGAGGCCAATCGATCGATATGCGGCGTTGCTACATTCTCCCCGCCATAACAACCAATCGAATCGTAGTTCACATCGTCCGCCAAAATAAATACGATATTCGGCTTTTGCGAAAACGCTAAGCTAGACAAAATTAAAACAACGGGGATACATAACCAGATCTCTCTCATTGAAAAAGTATCATCCACAATTCCCCAAACCAATCAATCCATTATCCATCGATAGAAATTTCTCGTAATAGTCTCTTCATTAATCTGTAGGATCGGGTTTACCCCGCGATAGCATAGGCTTGAATGGGTTACGATATGATTGATCGCGGGATTAACCCGATCCTACATCTAATATCAACGTAAACCCTCACTATCGATCATTCAACCGACTCTTAAACCACTCTCTCGCTTGGCGATGACTCGGCGCAGACGCTAGATTCGTCGATTCTTCAGGGTCAAGCTCATAGTCGTACAATTCCCGAGCGACGACTTTTCCTTTTCTTTCTCCCTTATAGAAATCTTTCTGGATCCATTCGACGTAGCGATAGCGTTCCGACCGATACGCATAGCCCATCAGGTGTTTTCCTTCATGCTTTCTTGGATACTGGCTGCGAGCGAACTCCCTAACACTCGATTTCGAGCCATCCATCAATGGTGCCAACGACACGCCATCTAAGTCCGATGGCGTCGGCAACCCCGCAAGGGAACATAATGTTGGAAAGATATCGAGGAACTCCGTTGGCGAATCCGTCTTCACTCCCTCCGGCATCCCTGGAGCGGAAATAATCAGCGGGGCCCGCGTTGCCTGCTCGTAATTGGTATGTTTGCAAAAGATCCCGTGGTCGCCGAGATGGAAACCATGGTCGCCCCACAAAACGATGATTGTATTGTCGACGACTCCCGCCGTATCGACAGCATCGAGCATTCGACCGACTTGAGCATCCACAAACGCCACCGTCGCATAGTATCCATGAATCAACTCCAACTGCTTCTCGTCGGGAATCGGCCCCTTCAAAGGAATATCCGTATAACCATTACGCAGCTCGCCTGAATTATGAAAGCTAAACATCGGACTCTCCGACGAGACATCCCGGTAGTCAGGCAACGCAAAATCACTCCGCTCCCAAAGGTCCCAATACCGCTTCGGGGCGTTAAATGGCAAATGCGGCCGCGAAAATCCAAGTCCAAGAAAAAACGGATCGCCCGCCTTAACCCGATTCTCTAATTCCGCGATCGCCTGGCTGCATGAATGATAGTCTTTGTAAACCATATCCGGAACGTCCGCATTTTCAGTCGAAGGCCGCTTGAGCGTATCACGCTTATCCAAAGGAACCCGTCCGCTACTGTAGCTCTCGTTCGCGTACATCGACCCAGAGCCAGTTAACATGTAAGGCCGACTCCAAGAGATCGCGTCCTGCTTTCCCCAACTATCCACGCACCGCCCATCGAAGAGCTTTCCAACGCCAATAGTATAATAGCCATTTTGCTTAAAATGCTGCGGCAACGTGAAAATGTCCGGATTTCGATCCCGCATCTTCGTATTGAGATCCCAAACCTGCGTACGATCCGGCAACCAACCCGTCAGCAAACTCGCCCGAGTCGGGCCGCACACCGCTTGCTGACAATGGTTGTTCGAAAAGACCATCCCCCTCGAAGCCAAACGATCCATATTCGGAGTCTTCGCCATCCGATCGCCGAAACAACCCAGTGCTGGCTTCAAATCATCCAAGGCAATGAATACGACATTCGGACGAGCAGCGCCGCAGAATCCGGTCATCGACGCTCCCAGAGTCATCAAAAAGAGCGACGCCATCCAGCGCCTAGAGTATCGCAGGGTTTTCATAGAACGCAGAGCTTCTACAAAGACCTAAACGAAATCAATCCCAGCCGAACCCTACAGGTGTGTGATTTTTCTGACTTATCATTTGCTTTCCCCACCCGAGCCGTCCTTACTTGCTTCCCTTTACCGCCAATTCAACGATTTTCCATCCGTTAATCATGCCCTTTCACTGTCGCAAGCCAATCCTAGCCAGTCTCGCGCTTCTGTCCGCGAGCTTCATGCTAATCGCCGATCAAACTCCCGAACTCCCCGAAGGCTACAGCTTGCAATACGAGCAAATTTTCCAATCCAAGAAGTCAATCGAAGGCTTCATGATCACCGATCGCTCGGCCTGGAACCTGCTCAAGAAAGACGGTAATACAGTCCTAGCCCTCGAAGGAAAGAGTGACTACGAGCCTCCCCATCGCTCTCCCTACAATATCGCCCTGATCAAAGGGCTGACTTTTGGCGATTTCGTTATGGACGTCGACATCCTACAAAGCGGCGTAAAAGGAACGCCGATCGCCCAGTTCATGAGAGAGAATCCCGACCCGACCAAGGCAGGCGGTTATGCTCACCGCGATCATTGCTTTTTCTTCGGCTTCGAGGATCCCTCCCACTACATGTACATTCACATCGCCAAAACCGGCGACAACAATGCCCACAACGTTTTCGTGGTTAACGAATCCCCCAGAACTCCGATTACCGATTTTCGCACGGTCGGCGTCGATTGGGGCGTCGAAGTATGGCGCAAAATCCGAATCGTGAGAAACACGGCGAAAGGCACCGTTGCTCTGTACTTCGACGACATGCTCACTCCCATCATGATCGCCGACGACGTTCCTTTCGAGCAAGGATTCATCGGTTTCGGCTCCTTCGACGACATCGGCTGGGTCGACAACATCAAGATCTGGGCGCCCGAGTCCAAAAAAGACAACCGAACCTTCTTCGAATAATTCTTTTCACCCGCAGAACCTCCTCGCATTCACGAGTGACTCTAAACCCTAAGAATCAGAGTTCATCTGCGTGATCTAAGGGCAAATAAAACCCTTTTGTTTCCTCTATGAAATTTGCCATCTGCAATGAGACCTATCAAGGCTGGAGCCTTGCAGACACTTGCGCCAGCGCCGCCGCTACCGGTTACCAAGGCCTCGAAATCGCCCCCTTCACACTCAAGGAAGATCCACGGGACCTCACCCTTTCCGAAGCGAAATCGATGGGCGCCATCGTTCGCGACCACGGCCTGGAAGTCGTCGGACTGCATTGGCTCCTCGTCAAACCGGACGGAATGCACCTAACGACTGCCGACAATTCCATTCGTCAAAAGACTCTCGATTTCGGCAAGCACCTCGCCGACGTCTGTGCCGCAATGGGCGGTAAGGTCATGGTTTGGGGTAGCCCCAAACAGCGCAATTTGGATACGGCCGATTCCTACGAAGCGGCCGCCGGGCGAGCCGCCGAAATGCTCCGATCGCTCGGCGAGCATTGCGAGTCGTTTGGCGTATCCGTAGCTATGGAACCGCTCGGAACCAACGAAACGAATTTTCTCACTTCCGCAGCCGAAACCATTGAGCTGATCAAGCGTATTGATCACCAAAACATCCAGCTCCACCTGGACGTTAAAGCCATGAGCACAGAAGGCGGACCCATACCGGACATCATCAGCGCCAGCCGCGACTACACCATTCATTTTCACGCCAACGACCCGAACCTGCAAGGACCCGGCATGGGCGATCTCGACTTCCAGCCGATCGCCAACGCCCTATCCGCCACAGGCTACGACCAATGGGTTTCGGTAGAAGTTTTCGACTATGCTCCCGGAGCGGAGAATATCGCTCGAACCAGCCTCCAAAATCTCAATACCTACTTTAACAAAGTACACACACTATGAGCTCAGATCAACAAGACCAAGAAACTGCTTTGCTAACCGAAGCTGAAGGAGCCCCTCTCCTCAAGAAACTAGGAATCTACACACGCCTTTCCGGCCCCGGATGGATGCAAGGAGCCATCACCCTTGGCGGCGGCTCTCTAGCCGGTGCTCTTTACTTAGGAGTAATCGCCGGCTTCGGACTGCTCTGGCTTCAGCCCCTGGCCATGATTTGCGGCATCATCATGCTATCCGCCATCGCCTATGTGACGCTGTCGACGCAAAAAGCGCCTTTCGGGCTAGTCAACCAACATCTCTCCCCAGCCTTGGGCTGGGCGTGGATGATCGCCACCATCATGGCCAATGTCGTCTGGAGTATGCCTCAGTTCAACCTCGGACGCGCCGCCATCCAGCAAAATCTTTTGCCTGCGGTAGGCGACAGCAACGGCTCGACCGCAATCATCTGTGTCATCTTTTTCGCGATAGCCTTCTACGTCAACACGCTCTACGAATCGGAAGGAAAGGGAGCCAAAACCTTCGACACGATCATCAAAA
>Ga0315326_10001662_pt1 | contig 11666 bp, 9 predicted proteins | sample M180m32315metaG_FD_203457 | JGI IMG/M metagenome (GOLD analysis project Ga0315326, IMG submission 203457) | Ammonia-oxidizing marine archaeal communities from Monterey Bay, California, United States - M1 80m 32315 | ecosystem: Environmental > Aquatic > Marine > Coastal | place: USA: California... | reverse complement strand
CAAGCACAACGTCCACTACCAGAAAAAACATGGCGTTCGGATCGCGACGGCGAAAAAGCTACCGGAGGGCATGGCCGCCGCCCTCGACCGTGTGAGCAAGCGGATCTACCGCATGCTCTCGCTCGAGGGCTATGCACGCATCGATTACCGACTCTCGGAGGACGGAAAGCTCTATTTCCTCGAAGCCAATCCCAATCCGGAACTCGCGAACTACGAGGAGCTCGCTTCCGCAGCGGCCAAGGCCGGGATCTCCTACGAAAACCTCGTCCAGCGAATCCTGAACCTCGGACTGCGACGCTAGGCCCCGCCGCGCGTTTTCTTCGTGGGGAGGCCATCGATGCTGCGGGCATTCTCTTTCGTCCAATACGCGCTCAGCCCCTCGGCACCTTTCTTCTCCGCCCATTTCGTGAGCGCGCTCCGATCCTCGCGATAATCCATCAACGGGACCTGATAGCCGCAGGATGTCTGGACCCGCTCGATCGCGACCTCGAAGTACTGGCGCGCCCCCACCGAGGCCGGGATCGTCGCAGTGCACGCCTCCCAGGCGGGGTCTTCGGGGTGGATCGCTTCACCTCGACCATAAACCCTCAGGATATTTGGCGGTCCCTCGAAAGCGCACCACATCAGCGTGAGGCGGTTCTGATCGAGCAAGTGCGCCGCCGTCTCGTTCCCGCTTCCCGTCAAATTCAGCCAAAGCAGCCGGTCGGGGGCGAGGACAGCCACGCTCGCACCCCCCTTTGGAGACAAATTCACGGAGCCCTCGGCCCCCGCCGTCGCGACGAAGAAAACCTTCTGGGCCGCCAAGAAGCGCTGATGTTCGTCCGAGAGGACGTCGAAGGATTCGCTCATCGCAAGGAGCTCCGGCGCGCGGCGCGCGCGAGTCTGGCCGCGCTCCTACCGGATCCTTTGACCGGGTTTGGCGCCGCTGTCCGGGGACAAGACGAAGAGGTCCGCGTCGCCCGGACCCGCAGCTAAGACCATGCCCTCGCTCATCCCGAACTTCATCTTTCGCGGCGCGAGGTTCGCGACCACGACGGTCAGCCGCCCCTGGAGGGCCTCGGGCTCGTAGGCCTTCTTGATCCCGGCGAAGACGGTCCGGCGCTCGTCTCCACCCAATGAGAGCGTGAGTTCGAGGAGCTTATTCGCCTTCGGGACCGCCTTTGCCTCGACGATCTCGGCGACCCGAAGATCGATCTTCGAGAAGTCGTCGATCGTGATCTCTGGTGCGAGGGGCTCCCCGGCGAGCGCCTCGGAGGCGCCGCCTGCGCCCGGCGTGACCTCGGCCTCCACAGCTTCCCAATGAGCGCGACTCGCGTCGAGCAGGGCCGCCACCTTCTCCGGGTCGACCCGCTGCATCAGGTGCTTGAACTTGCCCACGGTACGCCCCTCGACGGGGCTGGCCGCGTCCTGCCAGGTCGCGTCGTCTTCGAGCCCGAGCAGCCTCGCCGACTCCCGCTCGAAGCGCGGTAGCACGGGCGCCAGATAGATCGTGATCTGCCGGAAGAGGTTCAACGCGATCGCGCAGACCGCTTGCAGTTCCGCTCGCTTGGACTCGTCCTTCTTCAGGTTCCAGGGCGCGCGCGACTCGACGAACTCGTTGGCGCGGTCGGCGAGGCCCATGATGAGGCGCATCGCCTTATTCGTATCCTTCGCCTCGTAGGCCGCCGCGATTTCCTCCCCTGCTGCGACCCCCGCCGCGAAGAGCCCCTCGTCAGAATCCTGCGGATAGACCGGAAGCCCCTCTCCCTTGACGAAACGAGCGGTCCGACTCGCCAGATTCACGACTTTCCCGACGAGGTCGGAATTCGCCTTCTGAACGAACTCCTCGAAGTTGAGGTCGATATCGTCGACCCGCGCCGAGAGCTTGCTCGCGTAGTAGTACCGCAGGTACTCGGGCGACAGATGGTCGAGGTAGGTCCGGGCCAAGATCGCGGTGCCCGTCCGCTTCGACAGCTTCTCACCGTTGACGGTCAGAAAGCCATGGACATGGACGGAGGTCGGCAGGGTGAACCCCGCCGTCTTCAACATCGCCGGCCAGAAGAGCGTGTGGAAATAAGCGATGTCCTTGCCGATGAAATGATGGATCTCGCAATCGGGGTTCCGCCACCAACGGTCGAGCGTGTCCCCGGTCTCGTCACACCATTCCTGGGTCGCCGCGATATACCCGATGGGCGCATCGAGCCAGACGTAGAAGTAGTTGCCGGGCGCGTCGGGGATCTCGAAGCCGAAATAGGGGGCGGGGCGCGAGATATCCCAATCTCGCAGGGGTTCGGAGAGAAAGGCCCCCTTCAGCCAGTTTGCCGTTTCCGTAGGAACCCGGCCGGGCGACTGGGTCCACTCCTCCAGGAATGCATGAAAGGGCTCCAACTTCACGAAGAGGTGAGCATGGCTCCGCTGCTCGGGCGCGGCACCGCTGATCGCGCTCCGGGGCTCGATCAGATCGCTCGGCTCGTAGGTCGCACCACAATTCGCACAGTTGTCTCCGTACTGATCCGGGGCCTGACAGCGCGGGCAACCTCCGAGCACGAATCGGTCGGCCAGGAAGATCCCGCTATCGGGGTCGAAGAATTGCGTGACGTCGCGTTCATCGACACAGCCCGCGGCGCGGAGCGCTGCCCAGAACTCGTTGACCAGGGCCTGGTTGGCAGGCGAGTCGGTCGATCCGAAATGATCGTGTACGACGCCGAAGCCGTTCAGATCGGCGACATGCGCCGCCTGAATCTCGTCGAGCAAAGCTTCGGGCGGGCGCCCCTCGCGCTGAGCCCGGAGCATGGTCGCGGTTCCGTGGGTGTCGTCCCCACAGAAATAGCGGACCTCGTGGCCCTGCAGACGCTGATACCGGATCCAGAAATCCGTCTGCAGCGCCTCGACGAGATAGCCCAGGTGAAGCCCTGCGTTGACATAGGGCAGCGCGCTGGTGACCAGGATCTGCCTTCGACTCACTCTCGTCTCCCCTGTACTCGCCGCGAGCGCGACCGTCCGCGAGCATCGCCTTGCTCCGCCCGCCCAGCGAGCGCCGGAGGATAGACGATCACGCGGATTCGCCTGCCCCGTGTTCCACCCGACCATGGCGGGTCCATTTTGCCCCGCATCGAGCAGGGAGTCTCCCGCAGCTTTCGACCCCAGGATCGCGAATTTCCGCTAGATTCCGCGTCGCGCCCCGATAGAATTGCGCGCGTAGGAAATGCCTCTGGGATCCGTTTGGCGACTCGATCCGAGTCCGTCAAACCCGAGCCGATCGGGCCTGCGGCGTGCCGCAGCTCGCAACCGCCTCGGATAGAGATAGATAGAGAAAGGGAAATCGCCCATGGACCTCATCACGACCGGAAGTGGAATCGAAGTCATCCTGCGCTGGATCCACGTGCTCGCGGGTGTCACCTGGATCGGCGTGCTCTACTACTTCAACTTCATCCAGACGCCCTTCTTCGGCAGCGAACTCGGCGGAACGGCCAAGGGCGCGATGACCCGAGGGCTCGTCCCCAACGCACTCTGGTGGTTCCGCTGGGGCGCGATGTTCACCTTCCTCTCGGGCTGGACGATCGTCTTCTACCGATGGGGCCACCTCGGCGTCCCTCTGACCGACGGCTACATGACCAAGGTCCTGACCGGCGGCATCATGGGCACCCTGATGTGGGCCAACGTCTGGTTCGTGATCTGGCCGGCCCAGCAGGTCGTGATCCAGAACGCGGAGCAGGTCGCCGGCGGTGGGGAACCGATCCCCGAGGCAGCGGCGCGCGGTGGCAAGGCCGGTATGGCCTCGCGGACGAACACGCTCTTCTCGATCCCGATGCTCTTCTTCATGATCTCGGCCGCCAACCTGCCGGGCTTCCTCTCCGGCACGAATGATCTGGTCTACTGGGTCGTCGCCGGAGTACTGATCCTCGCCGTCGAGGTGAATGGGCTGATCGGGCCGGGCGCTCCCACCCAGAAAATGCTGACGAGCGTGTCGGGCACGATTCACGGCGGCCTCGCACTCTGGCTCTTGCTCTATCTGGCCGGCTTGCTGCTGAACAGCTAGACGAGGCCCTCGAGCCCCGCATTGAGAGCGGGCCCGTTCGACGAAAGTCGAACGGGCCCGTCTTGTTTCTGCGCACGGTGATGGCCGCGCTCGAACCGCCCGGCCCCCGCTAGAGCGACTGCAGATAGGCCGCGAGCGCGGGCAGCTTCCCCTTCAGATGAGGCAGCGGGACCATCACCCGACTCGGACGCTTCGGCGTATAGCCCGCCGGATATTCTCCCCGCAGCACCCTCGCCTCGAGCAACTCGAGGGACGAGCCCGCGACCGCCGGCCCGAGTGCCCCATCGATCGTCGGATCGATCGCGTGGCACGCAATGCAGTTCGCGTTGTAGGTCGATCGGCCGATCTGGACGAGTTCTGCCTGGGTCGGCGGCGGAGTCTGGGCCGCCTGCGGCGCTGGAGCCGGGGAATCCGCTTCGCTTGCGGGCGCAGCCGGCGGGGCCGACTTCGATGGCTCCTCTTCCGAACAGCCGGACGCGAGCGAGAGCCCGAGTAGTGCCGTTAGGACGGTCGCACCTCGAGATCTGCGGCCGCGCTCACACTGGGATTGTCTCAACACCCTCTCCTTTGGTGCACGGGCGCCCGGAGTCTATCCACGCGATCCGGGCCCGCCAATCGCAGAGCGGTCGACCCACAGGGTTGATTCTGCGCCAAAGGCCCGAGGGACTACACTCCGGCCGCGAACGACGCCGCAATCACTCGCCACGGAACCCTCCAGCATGTCCCTTCGCCCATTGATCAGCGGCCTGCTCTCCGTGATCGCGCTCCTACTCGCCCCTGCAACCGCTCTCTCGGCTGAGTTCGACCTCGATCTCTACGCCGAATTGCTCGAGCAACACACCCGCGCCGTCCCCTCGACCGTCGGGACGGTGGTCGACTACCGTGGGCTGCGCGAGTCGGCAGACTGGCGTCGTTTAACCGAGCAGGTCGGCGCCGCTCGGCCCTCGCGACTGTCCCGACCCGAACGTCTCTCGTTCTGGATCAACGCGTACAACATCCTGACCATCGACCTGGTCCTCGAGCACTACCCGGTCCAGAGCATCCGGAAGATCGGATCCTTCCTCTTTCCCGTATGGAACCGAGACGTCGTCACCCTAGAAGGCCGGAGCCTCTCGCTCGGAGAGATCGAGCACGAAATCCTGCGCAAGATGGACGAACCCCGGATCCATGCAGCCATCGTCTGCGCCTCGACCTCGTGCCCTTCGCTGGCACGGGTCCCGTTCCGATCCGATCGGATCGACGCGGATCTCGATGCCGCCATGGGCCGCTGGCTCGCCGATCCGCGCAAGGGCGTGTCGATCGACCGTGAGAAGCGCACCGTCTGGGTTTCATCGATCTTCAACTGGTTCGAGGCAGATTTCCAGGCCGCGGGCGGCGTCCTCCAGACGATCGCCCCCTACCTGCCCAAGGAGGATGCCGCCTGGCTCCGAGAGATGGGGCAGGAGGTCCGCATCCGCTATCTCGACTATGACTGGTCCCTCAACGACGACCCCCGACGCTAGGAAACCCGATCGTCAGATCGCCGCCGCGGGATTGGCGAGCGCGATGAGTTCATGCTCGAAGTCGCCGGTCGCACGACAGACGAGACCGCCCTCACGCCGATCTCGCCCCGGCTCGAAGGTCGTGAAGTGGATCGACTCCAGCCGCGGGCCGAAGGACGGGAGCGGCCGCGGCTCCTGACTCGCGTCGAGAGGTTGAAAGACAGCGGTACCACTCACCTCGAACTCGACCCGGTAGCGCGTCTTCACCGTGACACGCGTACGCCGGCTACCTTCGGGTTGCAGCAGAATCGTGGCGCTCGCATCGAGCACGACACGACGGAAGACCTCGCTGACCCGAAAGCCCCCTTCCACCTCGCGCGACTCGCGGTGGCGGCTCGAGTCGGCGACGGCATATTCGAAGCGTTCCTCCCGCGCCCCGAGGCTCATATCACGCAAGGCCCGCGCGGTCCGACCGCAGTCGACGTAGCGGGCAGGCTGGTTCACCGCGCTCGCCCCCTCACTCGAACGAACGAGATCAACCCGGACGAAGCGTGATGCCTTCTCGAGAAACTCGACGCGATAGGCGCTCTCGGACAACCGGCGGATCAGCTCATCCCAGGCCGTCTCGAAAGGCAGATCTACGACGGTCTCGACCACGATCACACGTGCCAGAGGGGTTTCGTAGTCGACGTCGGATTCGAATCGCCGCACCGAATCGCCGCACGCCACCCCCCAGAAGAAAAGGACCGCCGCCCCACACGACACGGAGCGCAAGGTCGGCCAGGCCAAGGGACTGGATCGTTGGGACAATTCGGGCTCCTCGCGGCGCATCCTGCCCGCGCCTGACCATGATCCCGGAATTCGAGCCGCGCAGCTAGCGAGCGCGGTCGCCGCGGCCTCGAGATCTCATCGCTGCCACGCCATCCAGCGCGCAAAGAGCGCCGCGATGGTCGGCGTGAGCCGGGTTCGGGTGTAGGCCCCCGCCGCCCGTTTGATCGCCTCTCCTTGCGTCGGATAGGGATAAATCAGCTGACTGAAGGCCCCCAGGCCGATGCCATGCTGGATCGCCATCGTCAGCGGGGTCACGAGATCCCCGGCATGCGCCGCAACGACCGTTGCCCCGACGATTCGGTCCGTGCCCTTTTTGACGTGGACCTTGACCAGCCCCTCTTCCTGGCCATCGGTCACTGCCCTATTCGATTCGGCAAGCGCCACCTGGAAGGTCTCGATGTCGATCCCATTGGCCTGCGCCTCGCCCTCGTAGAGACCTACGTGCGCGATCTCCGGTGCGGTGTAGGTACACCAGGGCATGACCAGATCGGAGACCTTCTTGCGACCGAAGGGGCCGACCGCGAAGAGGGCATTCTGAACAGCGATCTTTGCGGCGGCATCCGCGGCGTGGGTGAATTTCCACTTCATACAAACATCGCCTACGGCCCAGATCCGCTTATTCGTCGTCCGGAGCGTGTCATCGACCCGCACACCCTGCCTCGGATCGTATGCAACCCCGACGGTGTCGAGCCCCATGCCCTCGACGTTTGGCGCCCGTCCCGCGCCGACCAGGATCTGGTCGACCACGAGCTCACGCGATTCCGACCCAGAGCACGAGATCCGGACCACACGTTCGTCCTCGTGGCGTGCAATGCCCTCGATCGTGCACGTGGAGAGAATCTCGACCCCGTCCCGCTCCAAGCTCTGCTGAACGATCTTCGCCGCGTCCGGGTCCTCCCGCATCAAGATCTGATCTCCCTGCTCGAGCAGCGACACCTCGGAGCCCAGGCGCTGAAACGCCTGCGCCAGCTCGCAGCCGATCGGACCGGCGCCGATGACGGCCAACCGGCGGGGTCGCTTCGTCAGCGAGAAGACCGTCTCATTATCCAGGTATCCCGCCTCACGGAGCCCCTCGACGGCGGGTGCCGACGCCCGTGCCCCGGTCGCGATCACCGCTTTGCGGTAATCGAGAACCTGCCCATCGACCTCAACTCGCCCCTCGGCCACGAAGCGTCCACTTCCCAGATAGACGTCGATTCCAAACTCCTCGGAGTAGCGCTCAGCCGAGTCTTCCTCACTGATTCGGGCGCGCACCTCGCGCATCCGCCGCATCACGGCCTCGAAGTCCGCTTGCTCCGCCGCAGCGGCGGGCATCCCGAACTCGCCAGCCTGCCTCGCCTCATGGACGAGTTGCCCCCCCCGAATCAACGACTTCGAGGGGACACAGCCCACGTTCAGGCAGTCGCCCCCCATCAGGTGCCGCTCGACCAAAGCCACCCGAGCGCCCAGACTCGAGGCCACCAATGCCGTGATCAGCCCCCCAGTCCCCGCTCCCAGGACGACCAGGTTATAGGGACCCGTAGGCGTCGGGTTCCGCCAACTCGGCGGGTGGACGTTTTCCACGAGGCGAGTGTTCCACTCATCGACAGGGAAGACCTCGATCGGGTCGCTCATCGGCGTTCTCTCTTATGCTGGAGGCGGGCGGGGCGTGCTAGGTAGGGCTCGAGGCGTCTTCATCCCGATCGCGCGTCGACGTATCGAGCTCGCGGCGGGCGAGTCGCGTCACGTAGACGGTCACGACGAGCGTCGCGATCAGCCCGATCCCGAGGATCCCCCAGTCGGCGAGTCCTCTCTCGATCTCGGCGCCGCCGACCGCAGCGGCCACATCGCCCGCTAGCTTCCCCGTGTAAACGAACAGGAGCGTCCCCGGCAGCATACCGACCCCGGCGACGAGATAATCGACGAGCTTCACCTGGGTGAGCCCGAGCACGTAGTTGAGCAGGTTGAAGGGGAAGACCGGCGACAGCCGCAGCAAGAGCACGATCTTCCTCCCCTCTCGACCGATCGCGCGGTCGATGGCCGCGAAGCGCTCATCCCCGTCGATCCGACGTTCGATCGACGCCCGCGCCATGTGACGGGCGATCAAGAACGCCGCCGCCGAACCCATCACGGCGGCGATAAAGACGTAGATCGTCCCCTTGACGAGTCCGAAGATCGCCCCTGCTGCCAAGGTGAGCAGCGAGCCGGGAACAAAGGCCACTACGGCAAGGGCGTACGCCAAGACGAAAGCGGCCGGGCCGAGCGGGCCGAGGCCGGCGACCCAATCCGCGAACGCCGGCACGTAGGCGCCGGCCACGCGGCCCAGCCCAAGGAGCAGCAATACGAGCCCGATCCCCAACGCGAGACGGGCAACGGGAAAGCCGGCGCTCTTCTCTCCATCGTTTTCTTCGGAAGGGGAAGCTGCCATGGGTCCATTTCTCGTTCAGTGAGGGTGGGCCGGGCTCCGCGAGTCGTTGTCCCCAGGAGGATTACGCCGAGTTCGGTGTTTTTGGTACCGGCGGAACCGAAAAATCTCGCCCCTGCCTGAGCGACCCGGCGTCCGTCATGGCCGACAGGGGTACATCGCGATCGCGAGGAGCTCCCTCCCTCCCGGGGTGGGCTCGACCGACACACACCAGTCGATACGCTCGAAGGCTTTGGCCAAATCGATCATCGTTTTGGAGGCGGCGATGGAGGCGGCCCCGCGGACATCAGGGCGGATCCCCACGATTCGCCCCCCCTCGGATTCAGCCACGGGGTCGCCGACCTGCCAGCGAACCACCACCCGGGCGGCCCCCACCCTTACCAACGCATCACCCGGCCGGGCGGCGGCAACGTAGATCTCCCCGCCCCGCGGAACCGTGTCGGCGGCAACTCGCAAGAGACTCCTCAAGAGCGTTCGCAAGACTGGCCCATCGCGAAGTAACAGGTCGGGGTCTACCTCGACCCGGAGATTTACCCGCTCAACAAAGCCTCCGGCGACGAGGGCCTCGCAAACCGACTCGATCGGTCCGCTCGCAGCCACCTCGGTTTCTTCCGAATCCGATTCCCCGAACACACCCCGCCCCCCTGCCCGACCGAACGCGAGGGTAGTCCAAACCAACGCGAGGGGAGTCCAAACGAGCGCGAACGCGGAGGGACGGCGCCGCCTCCCGCCCTCTAGCGTCGGCCTCCTCGCCGAGGGCGTGGACGCCCTCTCCCTGACGTGGTTTCACCCGGAGCTGAGCGGGGCCTCGTCACCTCCGAAGAGGACGCCGCGGGCGCATCTTCGGCTTGCCCCTGCCCGACCGCACCCGCACCCGCACCCGGCCGAGGGGCACCCGGAACACCCTTCTGGGGATTGAGCACACTGCCAGCCATGCGATCAGGAGACGGGTCCGCCAACCTAAAATCACGTCTCCCCTCCTCGGAGACGCTCTCCACCTGATTGCGTGCTCCCGACTCGAGGAAGGGATCCAGAGTGTTTCCCACGAGACCCGCGACGCGCACGAATCGAATCGCCTCGACCATCCCGCCGCGCCCGTCCCGCGCCCGCGCGACCAGCCTGAAATCCCCCGGTCGATCCGCCCGGAAGACGAAGCTCGTCCCTTCTCCGACAACGTGCCCCTCGAGCAGATACTCGACCTCTACGCCGTCGCCATCGGGGTCACTCGCCCGCGCCGCAAAGCGACGCACGTCTCCGACCTCAAGTTGAATGCTGGAGGCCGAGGGCACCAGCCCGAGTCGGGGAGCCCGGTTTGCCGCTTCTAGCTTCCATGACTCCAGCCGCTGATCACCGCGACGATCGGTGATCGTGAGCTCGACACGCGCGCTCTGGTCACCGGTGTAGACATAACTCGGACCCAATGTGCCAGCCGCTCGACCGTCGACGCGCCATCCATAGAGAACGTTACCGGCCGCGGGATCGACCTCGACCGAAAGCGTGACCTCTGTATCGGGGTCGAGCACGACGAGCGCCTCGGTCGGCGAGCGCGAGAGCAGGCGCGGACCGGGTCCTCCTCCGAACTCCGAAGCGCCCCCCCCACCGCCCACGCTCTCGACGGCTTCGGGTTGGGCTTCCGTGGCCGAACCCAGCCAATGACCCAACCTCTCGACGATGCGATTCGGAGCGACCCCTTCGAACTGAGCCACTGCAAAGGTCAACCCGGCGAGTCCCGCAGCCACGACGAGGGGCAAGCTCCGGGCGCGACGGCCAGCGCTTCCCCGCGCCGGATCGCGACGCGCTCGCCGGAGCGCCGTACGCATGGACAGTGCGTCTTGATAGCGCTGTTCCGGGTGGTAGCGGCATGCTCGCTCGACGACCTCCCGTATCCCGGTCGGGACCTCCTCGGGCATCGCGAACCCGACCTCTTCACCTGCGTGCTCGAGCTTCGCGAGGTAGAAAAGGATCGAGGTCTCACTCGCGACGTCCACTTCCGGGACCGCCGCGTAGGCGGAGCGCCCCGTCACCAGCCGATAGAGCAGAAGCCCCGCGGCAAAGAGGTCGCTCCGGGCATCGATCTTCGACCCTCGCGCCTGCTCCGGAGAGGCGTAGAGGGCGGTGCCAAGAAACATCCCCGTCGAGGTCAGGGTCTGCTGACCCGTCTGTCGCGCGATCCCCAGGTCCATCAGCACGGGGGTCTGGTTTCGCCCCAGCAGCACATTGGCAGGTTTGACGTCCCGATGGACGATGCCCCTCCGATGCAGTTCGGCCAGGGCGGTCAAAACCCCGTCCACGATCCGCATAGCCTCCCCCGGATCGATCTGACCGAGTTCCGAGAGCAAAGGAGAATCGAGGAAAGGCATCGTGTAGAACGACCTGCCGGTCTCCGGGTCGATCCCCGTGTCCATCACGCCCATCAAGTTCGGGTGATCGATCTCGGAAAGAATCTGGGCCTCCGTGCGGAACCGGAGCAGCTCTCCCTCGCTGCTGATGCCCGGCTTCAGTGCCTTCAGCGCGAGCCTCTGGTCGGGCTGGTCCGCCCGCTTCGCCTCAAAGACCCAGCCCATCCCGCCCTCTGCAACGAATCGGACGATCTCGTAGTCGCCCACCCGCGTGATTCGCTCGGGCTGCAGGCGACGCATTGCCTCGGCCGCGACTCGCGTCGGGGACTGCGGTCGAATCTCGACCGGGCGAGCTTCGAGCACCCCTGCGAGATCGTCACGCAACTCTCCGGCCGTGGCGTAACGCGCATCGGGGTCGAAACGGCAGGCTCTCTCGATGATGTTTCGAAGGGCCTGGGGGACGTCGTTGGGAAAGGGGAAAGAGAGTTCCTCGCCGCGGGTCACGCAGCCGGCCAGGTGCCTCAAAATCGAGTGGGCATTCCGTGCGTCGACGCCGTCGATCACCTCGTAGAGCGTCCCTCCCGTCAGCACGC
>Ga0315326_10001659_pt1 | contig 11672 bp, 4 predicted proteins | sample M180m32315metaG_FD_203457 | JGI IMG/M metagenome (GOLD analysis project Ga0315326, IMG submission 203457) | Ammonia-oxidizing marine archaeal communities from Monterey Bay, California, United States - M1 80m 32315 | ecosystem: Environmental > Aquatic > Marine > Coastal | place: USA: California... | reverse complement strand
ACACTGGATCTCTTTCGAACTCCAAAGTTAACCGTTGCAGGGCCCGGTCAGTACTGGGGTGGGGGACCGCCTGGGAAGTCCTTTGGGTGCTGCTAGCTTTTGTTTTAGAGAGCTGCTTTGCCTTTTGCAACTGCGCTGAGTTTGTGCAAGTGTGCACTTGCTTACTAAAGCGCATTGATAAATGATGAACTGACTAGGCTTATACCATACCTTCTCGGCCTTTTGGCTCAGATCAAGTGTAGTATCTGTTCTTATCAGTATGACAACTGATATGCTACTTATTAGTAGCAGAATCTGTCATCAAATTTTTGGTGGGGCTGACGGTTAAGTAGCTTGCTGCTTGCTCCAGCAATGTGGTTTCGATTTTTCACTTTAGTTGAAACTGCTAACCCTATGAAAACGAAGATACAAGTTGCGTCTGCTAATGATGCCACTGCGTATAGTGACTGCTCTGACAAAAGTATAGCATCGCAGCACTCATTTCATAACGAAACAATCTTTCGCCTTTTACTAAAGGTTGCCGTGGAAGGGGTGCGCTAATGCGAGTACAGAATTTTTTGATGGATGATATTCCAAATTTGCAAGGCGTTACAAGTTTGCACTTGCTTTACATAAGACTAGTGCTGATGTGTTGGCTGATCTCAGTAGTGCATCCTTGTGGAAGGGGCAATAGCACAATCGATGACGCTTTGCGGAGGTGTGCTGTTTGCTAGTTGAAAACTACTCCGATTCCCGTCAAGTTGATCCTGTGGGTCTTCTTGCAATTTTTGATTAGGCAGCAAAGCCTGGAAAATTAGAGTTTAACTTGTGCACCCGTTAAACAAGTTGATACATACGGCATCGGAAATGCAAATCAATGATTAAACTTACCTGGCTGGCGCTGGGCGAGGATCAAGTAGTTCGCTCTCGTAGGGTCGAGCAGCTCATCGCACTCTGAGGCCTGTAAAGCCCTAGGAGACTCTTCTAGAGTCGTCCACAGCAAAATTTCTGTCTGCTGCAGCTCGCGCAAGCGCGGCTGCTATATAAACAAGAACATTGAAACGGTCGCTTAAAAGCTCTCTGACCATAGAGCTTAAACCGACCTCTTTGTGATGTCGATTGTGCTCGAACAGGGTCACTTCTGAAGTGATGTCCTTTGTTTGTAGCGACAGTGGTGACAGACTCTCTATTACGCGTTGATGAACTTGCGAATGCACAATTTGCGTTTTTGGATGGTCGTTCGGTTTGGAAAGCTGCAACGTCGATGACTTGCGCAAACGCAATGTGCTATTCTGAGCGTAGTGTAGCTTTTTTAGCCGGACACGTTTTTGATCCCTCTACGTACAAAAAGTCACCGACGATCATCCAATGCGCAAAGCTAGTCTACGTGCCCGTCTAGCTCAGTTGGTAGAGCGCCAGCCTTTTAAGCTGGTGGTCGTGGGTTCGAGCCCCACGGTGGGCATGCGTTTTTGGCCTTTATAGTTTTTTTAATGTAGCTGGTCTGTAATTTTAGGACTCTTGCGATCGCCAGAAATTGTAATGGCCCCGTGGCCTAATGGATAAGGCGTTGGTCTTCGGAACCAAAGATTGTAGGTTCGAGTCCTACCGGGGTCACTTTGTAGTTATAGTTTGGTTTAGCACTAGCTTTGCATATTGCAAAGCGGTATTCATGTATTTTCACAGGGGTGTATAGCTCAGCGGTAGAGCGGCTGACTGCAGATCAGCAGGTCCCTGGTTCGAACCCGGGTGCGCCCTAATTTTAGGTACACTCGTTGCACTGCTCGTCTAAAATACAACCTTGTGAAATTATCAGCTGCCGGACATAGCTCAGTTGGTAGAGCGTTCGACTGTAGGAGCTGTAGGTATCGAATGGTCCCTGGTTCGATTCCGGGTGTCCGGAGTTTTCGCAGATGTAAGTGGCTCGAAGCACCAAGCATTTTAGTAGTGTTTGTGTTCCGCAGTAGCGTATAGTAATTTGTCAACGGGGATCTAGCTCAAATGGTAGAGCGCTCGCTTAGCATGCGAGAGGCACTGGGATCGATGCCCAGGTTCTCCACTTTCGACTCTATTTATTTATTGGGGTCTATTTTGTGATCTAGTGTAAGCCGAGTAGAGTCAGATAATAAGTGTATCGGCGTTGTTGGTCTAGTGGTTAGGATATCTGCCTTCCAAGCAGATGGCCCGGGTTCGATTCCCGGACAACGCAACATCTGGTTAGTTTCGTATTACGTTTTTGGTTGCATGTACATCAGCGTGGCGTGGATTAGGAAGTTCCATTAGCTCAGTGGTTAGAGCGCCGGTCTTATGAGCCGGATGTCGCGGGTTCGAACCCCGCATGGAACATATTAATCCGACATCATGCAATTTTCAGTTTGACGTCACATAAAATAGTAACGCATAGCATCCCTAATGTTGGCGAGCTCTCATAGCTCAGTTGGTCAGAGCGTAGGTCTAATAAACCTAAGGTCCGCGGTTCGAGCCCGCGTGGGAGCATTTTCGCACGCTTCAATGACGCGCCGTTTTTGGACGGCCAATGGCGTAGTGGTATGGAGACTCTGCCAGCAGCACATATACAGAAGGTAGCATATCTAAGTCTGCCTCGGCGAACATAATTGAGTTTTTTTTTAGTGTGATGAGAGCTATCACACCTTATACTCTTTTGAGTGTTGCGCAGGCAGCTTGGCCGAGTGGTCTAAGGCGGTAGCTTCAGGCGCTATTCCGTTAGGGCGTGGGTTCGAATCCCACAGCTGTCAATGTTTCTAATGGGCTGTGTAAGACGCGCCATACTACGTGTGAGTGTGTCGCGTCGGCGAACTACTAATCACATGACACTGTGTCCGAGTGGTTAAGGAGTTGGACTAGAAATCCAATGGGCTTTGCCCGCAGGGGTTCGAATCCCCTCGGTGTCGTCTTTTTGCAAACGCTTGCCTCAGCAAATAGCTATTGCTGGCCATATGCGTCTATACATTTTGTTGCCACTATAGCTTAGTGGTAGAGCGTCAGCCTTGTAAGCTGAAGGTCCTGGGTTCAATCCCCAGTGGTGGCTGGTTTTGTCCCCTTTCAGGGTGCCCAAAGCATCCAATTAGATAGTTCAATGGCGCTTTCTTACGTTTCTGAAGTCAGTTTGCCCGAGTGGTTAAGGGGGTGGACTTAAGATCCACTGCAGGTAACTGCGCGTGGGTTCGAACCCCACAGCTGACACTTTCGAAAGCTGGGACGTTGTTGTTGTTGTTTTTCTACCACAACTTGCTGTCAGCACATGTGCCGCGATAGCTCAGTTGGGAGAGCGTCAGACTGAAGATCTGGAGGTCCTCGGTTCGATCCCGGGTCTCGGCAGTTTTTTATTTGAGCGTGCTTCCAGCGGCAATGTAATAGTCGCCTCATAACTTAAAAAGCCACGTGACACTTTGGCCGAGTGGTTAAGGCGCCGGCCTGCTAAGCCGGTGGGCTCTGCCCGCGAGGGTTCGAACCCCTCAGGTGTCGATTATTTGCTGACTCCCAGGATCGCATCTCATATTATATATTTTTATGTTACAGCGGCAAGCAGCATTGGTCTAGTGGTTATGACGACTGCCTAACACGCAGTAGGTCCCCAGTTCAATCCTGGGATGCTGTACTTTTTATATTTTCTAAGTATTACGCGCCGATTAATTTACGGGCCCAGCTAACTCAAGTCAAGCATCGATTGGGTGAGCGGTCGTGGGTGAACGGTTGCTTAATGTCTCACTTATTGCGGGCTCATGGTGTAGTGGTATCACGTCTGCTTCGCATGCAGAAGGCCCTGGGTTCAAATCCCAGTGGGTCCATTGTTTTTGCTGCGCGTGCAGTTAGTTGCGCGTCGCAAACCGCACAAACGGTACACTAAGGACAGTATGGCCGAGTGGTCTAAGGCGCCAGCTTAAGGCGCTGGTCCGTAAGGGCGTGGGTTCGAACCCCACTGCTGTCAAGTTTGAACATATGAATATTATTGGTTTCGTTTTTCGGCTAGCGCAAGAAATCTATGTAGACACTGTGTCCGAGTGGTTAAGGAGTTGGACTCGAAATCCAATGGGCTTTGCCCGCATGGGTTCGAATCCCATCGGTGTCGTATTCTTGCGCTGTGAGAAGCGCAAGTTTCAATTGCTAGAGCGAGTGACCAAAGCTCTACTAGGAAGACGGCAAAAAATAAATAAATAAAAAGTAGGTCCAAGGCGGATTTGAACCGCCATCGCTGGATTCAAAGTCCAGAGTGCTAACCGTTACACCATTGGACCTTTCTTATGCGTAGGGGCACTCACCTTTCTACTACGCATGTAAATATGCGCTTGTAGCAGGGATGGCTGCGCTTGTGTCCCAGGCGAAATTGTATTGCCTCTTTGGCGCAGTTGGTAGCGCGTAGGTCTCATAATCCTAAGGTCGTGAGTTCAATCCTCACAGGGGGCAATATTGACCTGAGCTACGTGCATCAGCTAACTTATTGAAAGTGCGTGACAGCCTTCAGAAATAACAGTTAACAAAATGATGCCCGTCTAGCTCAGCTGGTAGAGCGCAAGACTCTTAATCTTGTGGTCGTGGGTTCGAGCCCCACGGTGGGCAACGTAATAAAATTATAATTGTTTTTCCACTAAGATGTGTTAATATTCGTAGCGCAGTTGTATTACCACAGCGCATTCTTAGTTGAATGCGTTGTTGGTCTAGTGGTTAGGATATCTGCCTTCCAAGCAGATGGCCCGGGTTCGATTCCCGGACAACGCACTATATTAGTTTTGTATTGTTCTGTGTTTAGTCATTGCTTAGGTGATTCATTTTGTGCTATATGTCTAGGTAGCGAAATGCAAAAGCTTCGTTGGTCTAGCGGCTATGACGCCTGCTTCACACGCAGGAGGTCGGCGGTTCGATCCCGCCACGAAGTACGTTTTTATACGACTGGTATCAGTTGTTATGCTGCGCGTTCAGTATCTTGCGCGTCCTCTGAAAGTGTAAGTCAGTTTGGCCGAGCGGTCTAAGGCGCCAGACTCAAGTTCTGGTGGAGTGATCCGCGTGGGTTCGAATCCCACAGCTGACAGCTTTTTAAACCCTTGCATGAGTTATGTTTCGTTTGCAAGCCCGCAAACGCTGTCTATAAGCGCGCGTCAACAAGAGCGGCCGTTTGGTCTAGTGGTATGATTCTCCGTTTGGGTCGGAGAGGTCGGCGGTTCGAATCCGCCAACGGCCCCTTTTTACAATATATGTACTGCAGCTGCCTCCACTGATTCGGTATCTTAAGCTACGCAAGTACACAAATTCCGATATAGTCTAGTTGGTTAGGATACTCGGCTTTCACCCGAGCGACCTGGGTTCGAGTCCCAGTATCGGAACTTTTTTAACTGTTCATTGTTTTCGTTTAAGAGTTTGGGAAGCGCACTTAGAAAAGCAATATCCGATATAGTCTAGTTGGTTAGGATACTCGGCTTTCACCCGAGCGACCTGGGTTCGAGTCCCAGTATCGGAATATTTAGTAATGCAACAACTGTCACCAGTATTCTGAGGGCGATATAAAATGAAATTAGCGTTGGCCTATGTAGCTTAGCGGTAGAGCACTCGCTTAGTAAGCGAGAGGTCGTCGGTTCGAATCCGGCCATAGGCTTATTTTAAGACAGAGGATATTTACGTCTATAAGTAGGGACAGATGGCCCTTTGCTTCAGCGTATCGCCATTTGATATTATTGCTTAACTGAGTGTAGATAAGTTGGATAGACAGTGTGTCCGAGAGGTTAAGGAGTTGGACTTGAAATCCAATGGGCTTTGCCCGCACGGGTTCGAACCCCGTCGCTGTCGGTTTTTCAGTGCGCTGAGCTGTTTTGGAGCTGATAAAAGTTCCCACAGCGCCGAGCTTGCGCTAGTGTGACGTTCGGGTGCCTCCTTAGCTCAGTGGTTAGAGCGTTCGGCTGTTAACCGAAAGGTCGCTGGTTCAATCCCAGCAGGGGGCGTCTTGCTATTTGAAGTTTCTGTCGCGCCACAGCGCAGTTTAGCGTGGCATGTCACAATTCAACCACACATATATGTAGTGTTTAGATCCATAATGCATGTGAGGCCCTGTGGCCCAATGGATAAGGCATCGGTCTACGGAACCGGAGATTGTAGGTTCGAGTCCTACCAGGGTCATTTTATTCTACGTGGCACTATGTTAATGGTGTGTGCCGTGTGCAACAGTACAAAAAAGTTGGAGCCCTTGTGGCGTAATGGATAACGCGTTGGACTTCTAATCCAAAGATTGCAGGTTCGAGTCCTGCCAGGGGTGTGTAATTGCTTCATTTTTTTCTGTTTATGGTGCAGCCTGGCTTTACTTCCTTGATGTCTCCGTGCTGCAATGCTTTTTGCACAGGGGCTATGGCGCAACGGTAGCGCGTCTGACTCCAGATCAGACGGTTGGGCGTTCGAATCGCTCTGGCCTCAACTTTATGTATCCCGGTGTCTTTTTGGGAGTAGTTTGCGTTTGCTATTGCGCGATGTGAGCAACCCAGTTTAAAATATATCAAGCATCAGTGGTTTAGTGGTAGAATACGTCGTTGCCATCGACGTGACCCGGGTTCGATTCCCGGCTGATGCAGAAACTTTTGCACTGCTGGAGTATTGTATGTGCTTGCTTTGTTCGCTTATGTTACTGGCGATGTGAAAATGTGCACTTGCGGAGTATTTAGGTGGATCTCTTTAGGGAGTCATCCGTTAAAATTGGAACGATACAGAGAAGATTAGCATGGCCCCTGCGCAAGGATGACACGCACAAATCGAGAAGTGTAACCAATTTTTTTTCTGTTGCTTCACTGCTGCCTTTATTAGCTGCGTAGCCTCATCATGGCGCCACCGCCACATGCAAATTTAATAAGAAGTGACACTTTGGCCGAGTGGTTAAGGCGTCGGCCTGCTAAGCCGGTGGGCTCTGCCCGCGAGGGTTCGAACCCCTCAGGTGTCGTTTTTGCATGGCGTGCGCAATTTAGGAAGCGTAATTGTCGCCGCGTGTAGTAGTGTTATGTTGGGGATCTAGCTCAAATGGTAGAGCGCTCGCTTAGCATGCGAGAGGCACTGGGATCGATGCCCAGGTTCTCCAGTCTTTTTCATTAAGCATGCGTGCTTTCGTTTGTCAGTTTGGCCGAGCGGTCTAAGGCGCCAGACTCAAGTTCTGGTGGAGTGATCCGCGTGGGTTCGAATCCCACAGCTGACAATGTTATTTCGCTGCCCACAGAACTGAAATCAGTGTTAATAGCTTACGTTACTGTATAGCGTCACTGAGCGGAGTGGCGCAGTGGTTAGCGTGTTGGGCTCATAACTCAAAGGTCGGTGGATCGAAACCACTCTCCGCTACTTTTTTTTAGTGAAGGCATCGCGCATTTATTACTTTTTGCAAGTGCTAGTAGAAGGACCGACGCTGGCTACCTATGGAGGCCGCCCGTCTAGCTCAGTTGGTAGAGCGCCAGCCTTTTAAGCTGGTGGTCGTGGGTTCGAGCCCCACGGTGGGCAATTTTAACACACGCAGAATGCGATAAGACTACTAACTAAGGGTAGCGCACGTCATTAAATATTGATAGTGTTTGTTTAGCTTTTTTTTTGCAAAGGCTATGTCGGTGCCGCGATAGCTCAGTTGGGAGAGCGTCAGACTGAAGATCTGGAGGTCCTCGGTTCGATCCCGGGTCTCGGCAATGCGCTTCCAAATGAATAGTGAAATTCGTCTAGTGGTTTCAGTACAGGTATTTGCGTCAGTAGACAAAGTGCCAAGTTTTTTAGTTGCCGATGTAGCTTAGTGGTAGAGCGTCTGCTTCGTAAGCAGAAGGTCGCGGGTTCGATCCCCGTCGTCGGCTGTATTTGAGAAGCAAGGGAAACTTGGCAAAGTCTCTATTTCCATTTGGGAACTCACAATATGCCCTACAATCGTAAATGTGGGTGTATAGCTCAGCGGTAGAGCGGCTGACTGCAGATCAGCAGGTCCCTGGTTCGAACCCGGGTGCGCCCTGTTTGGGTGAGTAGAGCTGAACTTGGACTACGTTGGGCGACGGCGCAAGCACTCGCTACTACTTCATTGAGCCGGACATAGCTCAGTTGGTAGAGCGTTCGACTGTAGAAAAAGCTGTTATCGAATGGTCCCTGGTTCGATTCCGGGTGTCCGGATTTTTTGGCGATGCACACTGTGGGCAGACTTCTTAGCCTGTGACTTATCCTGGCATTGCCCTGTTGTCGAATCAAATGGTGTTCGATTCCGGGTGTCCGGATTCTTTGGCGATGCAAACTGTTGGCAGGCAGTGCCCTGTTCGCAGACGCATCAATTTGCTATTTGCTAGCTTTGGGGCTTTCCCGACATGTGGTTTTCCTGCTTATGTGCGGCATAGCTCGTAGTTCCGTGATAGTATAGTGGTTAGTATATCCGCCTGTCACGCGGATGACCCGGGTTCGATTCCCGGTCGCGGAGTTTTTCCCACTCTGTGAATAAGACAACTAGATTTAGTTGCTTCACCTCAGTCGCTCAATGAGCCAGTTGTCTCTTTCGTCTAGCGGTTAGGACGTCACGTTGTGGCCGTGACAACCCCGGTTCGAATCCGGGAAGGGACATAACAATTTACAAGGTTTACGTACGTATATCAACTGCTGTAGATTTCGAAAGGCACACTTGCAATATTTTGTGGCCCGTCTAGCTCAGTTGGTAGAGCGCAAGACTCTTAATCTTGTGGTCGTGGGTTCGAGCCCCACGGTGGGCAGTAGAGTTAAGAGAGTAAGCCATCGTCAAATAAATATGCGTAGTCCCATTTTCAATGGCATATAGAACATTCTTAAATGTGCAAGCATCAGTGGTTTAGTGGTAGAATACGTCGTTGCCATCGACGTGACCCGGGTTCGATTCCCGGCTGATGCAAGTTTTCGCACATACAATTACTTTGGACATGCGGCTTTTCATTTTGCAACTTGCCACACTGCACTGAGTCTAGTCACTATTTAGTGTGACTCCGTGATAGTATAGTGGTTAGTATATCCGCCTGTCACGCGGATGACCCGGGTTCGATTCCCGGTCGCGGAGCGTTTTAGTTACGCCATAAAAGTTGCGTATTAATAGCGCGTGCGTTGTCTAGTGCTTGGTATAGGGTTCGTGGTGTAGTGGTATCACGTCTGCTTTGCATGCAGAAGGCCCCGGGTTCAAGTCCCGGCGAATCCATGTTATTTTTTGTTCTCTGAGTGCAGCCGGTATTTGAATTTCTACAAAAGGGCTGTTGTGGGAATTGAACCCACGACCTCTCCCACCCTAAGGGAGAATCATACCACTAGACCAAACAGCCACACAACAAAAAAAGCAACATTGACTGAGGTAGTGGTGGGCGTTCCTTCACGCAGGTGCGACGACTCGAACCACTAATCATAGAATAAAGGCTCTCATAGCTCAGTTGGTCAGAGCGTAGGTCTAATAAACCTAAGGTCCGCGGTTCGAGCCCGCGTGGGAGCATTGCTTTTGGAATATCGCGACCTACATAAGTATCAGGATATAATCCATTTTGAGCTGCAACCAGTTGATGTTGAGGCAGGATGGCCGAGTGGTCTAAGGCGCTGGCTTTAGGCGCCAGTCCGTAAGGGCGTGGGTTCGAACCCCACTCCTGTCAACTTTTACCTCAGTATGGCCCGGGCGACGACAGCCATTATAGAGTGATATATAGCGATGGAATACGGTTGCCTGTGTGGCCTAATGGATAAGGCGTCTCCCTCCTAAGGAGAAGATTGCAGGTTCGAGTCCTGCCACGGGTAAATGAATTTGGGTATTCTTGTGCCACTGCCGCAAAGTATTAAATTTGCTATTGCCAGCTGCAATCATGAGTAAAGAAAAAATAAGGTCCAAGGCGGATTTGAACCGCCATCGCTGGATTCAAAGTCCAGAGTGCTAACCGTTACACCATTGGACCACTACAACTGAGAAGTAGCGCAGCGCGCATCACGGATGATCATACTGCGTTAAGGCATTGGCAGCTTTTTACACTGCGCTTCTTTAAGTGTTAGAAGCCTCTTTGGCGCAGTTGGTAGCGCGTAGGTCTCATAATCCTAAGGTCGTGAGTTCAATCCTCACAGGGGGCAGTTCATTTCGTTGGCTTTTTGTAGTTTTTGGTCAAGCTGGCGCAAGGTCACAATAGTCGATACGGCCGTTTGGTCTAGTGGTATGATTCTCCGTTTGGGTCGGAGAGGTCGGCGGTTCGAATCCGCCAACGGCCCTTAAGTTCCGTCTCTACTTCTTGCACTCTACAAATGTTGCGTCTTCAAGTGCGCGACTGGCAGCATATGTAAAGGTCCGATATAGTCTAGTTGGTTAGGATACTCGGCTTTCACCCGAGCGACCTGGGTTCGAGTCCCAGTATCGGAATATGTTTGCTTTTCGATCTGCCAGTGTAACGGAGGTAGCTCGTGGGGCGCACTGGAAAGAAAATAATCTATTTTTTTTGTGACGCCTATGTAGCTTAGCGGTAGAGCACTCGCTTAGTAAGCGAGAGGTCGTCGGTTCGAATCCGGCCATAGGCTACTTTTGCATTTCGCGCGGCATTGCATTTCGCGCCAAATTAGGCTTCACTTATATGAAGTGCTGAACGACGTTGGGCTTCGCTTATACGAAGCGCTTAATGCGTTCTGGTCAGTCCATTCGGCAGCTTAGTCACGTGACTAGTGCTACGTTCAGTTGGACTCATTTTATAGTTATTCTGCGAGCGCGCATTGCAATAGCCTCCTTAGCTCAGTGGTTAGAGCGTTCGGCTGTTAACCGAAAGGTCGCTGGTTCAATCCCAGCAGGGGGCGTATTTTAAGGTAGTGTGAGTTCAGAGGCTTACTACGAAAGTGAATATGCTATCGTGCCAGGGTGCCCCGACTATGCTCAAGTAGCTTCGTTGGTCTAGTGGTTATGACGCTCGCCTTACACGCGAGAGGTCCCCGGTTCAATCCCGGGACGAAGTACTTTCGCGTTGCACTTTCATGTTTTGGCGTGATTCGTCTAGCTTGCTTACGTGAGTACGATTGAGCCCGGATAGATTCTGCGTTTGGTCAGACAACTAAGGTAACCGAGGTGTGTTACGGCATCTTGTTACTTGAGTAAGGGTTGGTCAGTGAAGTGTCGGGGCAGCTTGACCGCACTCATCGCGGCAGTGAAGATGGTTCGTCCTTGTCCGAGAGCCCGCTCTGCAAGGGTACACTAGCGTAAGCTGAGGTATCCTGGCAGATGCTGAAATGAGTATCGGCTTAGGCTGGCAACAGAGCAAGCAAAATTGTTCACCGTGCTCAGCGGTAGGATTGCGAACCGGAACTGACCGATTGGGAATAGTGGTTCTGGCGCGCAGCTGATGCAACTCCTGACCGCTACTTTATATTTGGGGATTTGCTGGTCTCGGTGTGACTTCGTGGAGTGGTCGTCCTTTTGCAGCGCTAGCGGCCATACCGCAACGAATACACTGGATCTCTTTCGAACTCCAAAGTTAACCGTTGCAGGGCCCGGTCAGTACTGGGGTGGGGGACCGCCTGGGAAGTCCTTTGGGTGCTGCTAGCTTTTGTTTTAGAGTAGGGCGGACTAAGTTGGTATGCGGAGGACTCGTCTTTTCGTAGCGCTAGCGGCCATACCGCAACGAATACACTGGATCTCTTTCGAACTCCAAAGTTAACCGTTGCAGGGCCCGGTCAGTACTGGGGTGGGGGACCGCCTGGGAAGTCCTTTGGGTGCTGCTAGCTTT
>Ga0315326_10001658_pt1 | contig 11673 bp, 8 predicted proteins | sample M180m32315metaG_FD_203457 | JGI IMG/M metagenome (GOLD analysis project Ga0315326, IMG submission 203457) | Ammonia-oxidizing marine archaeal communities from Monterey Bay, California, United States - M1 80m 32315 | ecosystem: Environmental > Aquatic > Marine > Coastal | place: USA: California... | reverse complement strand
CCCGGCCCCAACACATGACTGAACCGTTGTCGAGCAGAGCACACGAGAACTCCATACCCGCCTCAACGGCAACAGCAGGACGAGGTAATGCTACAGTAAGCGTTGGAGAGGTGCGAGATGTAGTTGTGTTGTCTCCGAGTTGACCGTAATTATTTCGCCCCCAGCACATAACTTGCCCGTTGTCAAGGACCGCACAAGTGTGCTCTGCTCCTGCGCTAATGTCAACGGCCGTACGGCCGGAGCCCAGTGTGTTAGTGGCTACTGGTGAAGACTTGTCATTTGTCGCTCCATTACCTAGCCGCCCATAACTACCTTCGCCCCAGCACCGAACGGTACCGTCATCCTTGATTGCGCAGGTGTGGTCTTCACCCAAAGCCATCACATCTGGCTTAAGTTCAAAATCACCAATAGGCGTCAACGTTTGATTATAATCGAGAGTAATGTCTTCACCAAAGTAATTGAGAGGGACAGGAGTGTAATCGTTGATGGTGATGTTGATTTGATCGGAGATGGAGCCGCCCGAGTTGTTGGCCCAAACGGTATAGGTGACTTTCGTTGTTTGTAGTGTTTCAGGTGTTCCAGAAACGGCACCAGTTGCCGTGTTGAACGAAAGCCCAGTCGGCAAGGTTGGGTGGATTGCCCACGAAGTTGCCGTACCACCTGTTGTGGAAGGCGTAGTCGTGGACATGGTGTGATAAAGGGTCAGAATCTGATTCTCCGGAGTATAGGTGATGCTCGATACAGCAACATCGTTGATGGTGATGTTGACAGTTGTGGATTTGGAACCTGCTGAGTTGTTGGCCCAAATCGTGAACACTGCCCCGGTAACAGCAACACTTGGTGTACCCCAAATTGTACCGTTGCTAGTCTCAAACGTTAGACCAGAAGGCAATGAAGCGTTGATCGCCCACGTGGATACGCTACCGCTGGTGCTATTGGTTGTGATTGATGGCGCTACTGAAGTGATCGCCGTACCGTAAGCTCCTGAGATGTCGCTGTATGCAATATCGCCAGGTGCGCCGGTCACATAGAGCGTAAAGGTCGCTGTAGTCGTGGTGTTAAGAGCAGTGACAGTCACGGTGTGCGTGGTGTTGGTGTGAACTTCTGTGGGCGTTCCTGAGATGGTTCCATTGCGCCAATTCATGGTCAATCCATCAGGGAGCATTGGAGTGATGTCGTAGATTGGACGTGCTGTAAGTCCTTGACCTGAACCTTTGACGGTAGTCAATTGAAGTTTTGAAGTTCCAGGAGCAATATTCGGAATGAACACATCGTCATTTTCATCAATCACCATATCGCTGCCCCAACCACCGTAATTGTGAATCGACGTTGCTGATGACCACGAACCCGAAGCGTTGGTCATGTACATCACATCATCCCAAGAGGACTCGTGATAGGAGATGTGCACAGCATCGTTTGAGTCAACAGCAACTGTTGGCCAGTAAGCATTCCCCCCAGAGAGACCTGTCTGTGAAGTCCAACTTCCAGGTGAGCCTGAAAACAGGTAGATTTTCTGGTTGTTCAAGTACTGCGACACGATATGAATCGTTCCCTGTGAGTCAATTGCGATGTCGGGGTTGTTTCCAGTGTTACCTGAACTGGAAACCGTTTCGTTTTGCCAAACGCCGTTGATTCGGCTTGACAAACGCAAGTCGCTACAACCGTTATCGCAGTAGTAAGCGACGTAGAGGTTCCCATCGCCATCCATGGCCATGACAGGGTCGTGCCCCTCGTCCGTCAATGTGTTGGTGATGGTCGTATTCACCCATGAACCAGTTTCATCAGTATGGTGTTGCAAGTCTCGGTACGTATTGTCGTTAATGGTCGTCACAATGTGAACTGCATTGGTAATTGGGTGAACGACAATCGCCGTACCACGACCGTCATCGTTGTCATAGGTTGAATCCCCCAGCGTCGTCAAAACCCATGAGCCAGAAGCGTTAGTAGCGTAGCGAAGTTTGTCGTTCGCATCGTCAATGTAGGCGATGTGAATGAAACCATCTCGGTCAATAGCTACCGATGGATCGTTACCCGTATCAGAGCCGTTATCAATAATGGTCTCCGTCCATGCCCCCCCCCACCTATAGAGCAAACCAAGACTATGCGTGCTGGCCCCCGAATCGTTGCGAGGATAAACTACGGCCATTTCTCCATTTTCACCAGAATCGGCGGCCAACCAGCGGTCCTGTTCGGGATTATTGAGGTTGTTAAGCAGGTTCGAGGTCGCGTTAGTCACACCTGAGGTCCAGCCATAGTTGCTGGTTTGATGCGTGTAAGACATGGTGATGTTTGAGAGAGAATTGTTCACACTGCCCTCGGTGTTGGTTGGTGAGACGGTCAGGGAGCCGCCAGCAGCATTCACGCTTATGTACAGCGCACCTGACAAAGTGTACGAGCCACCTGAATTTGAGGAAGTGACCGAGTAAAAAGTGTATGAACTCAAAGCGGTTGGCGTTCCTGTAATTACGCAGGCTGAACTAATAGACAACCCTGTTGGAAGAGAAGGAGAAATACTGCACGACGTTGGCATGCCGCCGCTCTCAATGGGGACTACAGGGCTGATTGTAACATTCTGTACAAAAGCCCTGGCGACCGAATTACCGCCAGATATGTAGGTAAAAAACGGCGCTGCATCGTTGATGGTGATGTTGATTGATGCAGAGGTCGAACCGGCCGAATTATTCGCCCAAACCGTGTACGTAGCTGCTGTTATTTGTAAGACTGAAGGCGTACCACTAATGGCGCCCGTGCTTGAACTGAACAACAAACCGCTCGGGACGGCTGGGGTGATTTCCCAACTCGTTACAGCCCCGCCGCCAACACTGGGCGTATTGGTACTCATGGCCACGCCCTTAGTCAAGGTCATGTTTTCAGGTGAATATGCAAGGCTATTCGGTGCAGGTGGAGTTACCCAGAGGTTGAATTCTCCAGTCTTAGAGATGCCAGTGGACGCTGTGGCTGTGAGGTTGTATGTGGTATTAGAGCCGGCAACCGTTGGCGTTCCACTGATGGTGCATGTTCCTTGATTCAGTGTTAATCCGCTTGGAAGTGAAGGAGAAATACTGCACGTTGCCCCAGTAACGTCGGTACGCGCTACAGAACCGGCGTTGTGTCCTTGAACGGTGGCGACATAGAGATCCTTTCCTGTATTGTAGCGATATGCAATGTGTGCATCATCGTTGCTGTCCACTGCGATAGCCGTGTAAAGCCCTGCAGTATTCGTGTCGACTGCCGTTGAAACCCAAGAGCCCGTCTTGTCTGAAGTATAGTACAAATCATCAGCCGAGTTTCGCTCATGAGAAATGTGAACATTTCCAAGGGAATCATACGCTATTGAATTGAATCTACCATAATCATTTGAATTTTCTACGGTTGCTGACGACCATGAACTACCGGTGTAATAGGTGTACTTCAACGAAGTTGCATCTCTATCAAAGTAGGATATGCCTGGTTGATCGGTAGTTGGGTCTATTGCAATATCCAAATCCATTCCGCCTGTGTCAGCACCTATGTCTTCGAGGAATGTATTGACCCAAAGGCCAGAGGTGTTGGTGTAGTAATCCATGTCGTCGTTATTGGAATCATAATAGGCAATGTGGATGTGGTCATCTGAATCAATGGCGATTGATGTAAGGATTACATCACCGGCGGATAGGAGGGGCGAGTCTACTGACCACGAGCCGCTGGTCTTTTCTGCGTAGGCAAGGTCGCCTCCATAAGAACCACCGTCTCGATAAACGATGTGGGGCTTGTCATTGGAATCAATAGCAATAGAAGTAAACTTTCCACCAGTATTGTCAACAGTTGTTTTTGCCCAATTGGAGGACCAAGATGACCCAGATGCCTTGTAGGCGTACTTGAGGGTGTTACCGGTGTTGTATTGATATGAGACGTGCAGTCCATCGTTTGAATCAATGGCGATGGAACAATATTGTCCAACATTCCCACTTGTGTCAATGTCATTCGTCTCCCAGTTTCCAGAAGCAGTAGCGTTTGTCGAATGATAGATATTGGTATTGTCATCTCGATAGAAGACGATATGGGCTTTGCCGTTGCTGTCGATGGCAATGTCGTTATAATTACCGGAATCTCCAGGAGTATATACGATTGAGGTGTCGTTCACAACACCTGAAGACCAGGCAGTCCAGTTGAATGTCAGGTCAGAAATCGCGCTGTTTTCCGTCACTTCAATATTTGACTCGCTTGGAATCAATTCCCAATCAGCAGGGGCAGAATACATTGGCTCTGGAATTGAGGGGTCAAGTTCGCTTGGAACTTCTTCGATGAGCCAAGGCCCTCGGCTAACTTCGATGATCCCCGCAGATATAGACATTGAAATCATTAATACTACGAGAATAATAGATTTCATGGATTTAAATCTATGTTTAAACCCGTCTTTGTGGAAGTATAATCTCAATACAGAACTCCCCTCCGCGCACCAATAATAGCAAGACCATCAGATGGACATGCGTTATGCCGTGTAACATTCTTCTCTTGAAGTCTTCCATAGTATTCTGCCTCTTTATTGAGGGTAAATTTCAGGCCGATTTTTGCGAAAAATACTGCTCGGCGGAATTAAAGCAAATGATGCCTAACTCACCTAGAATGCGCACTCATGGTTTATCTCATACCTTCACATAGCCTAGTTGTGAGCGGAGAGTTGCATGTTGTCACCGGCGCTTTCGGTTATTCTGGAAGATGGATTGCGCATCACCTTTTGGAAAAGGGAGTTCGCGTAAGAACACTGACAAATGCAGTTGGAAGAGACGACCCTTTCGATGGCAGAGTGGAAGTGCATACTCTGGATTTTGAAGATTTTGACACACTAGTGGATTCACTTAGAGGTGCGGCTGTACTCTACAATACCTATTGGGTTCGTTACAACCATCCTCGGCGTAATTTCGACCATGGAATAGCAGTAGAAAATAGTAGAATTCTATTTGCTGCAGCTGCAGAAGCCGGAGTGGAAAGAATCGTTCATTTCTCGGTAGCACATCCCGAAAAAGCGCCTGACTGGACCTACTTCAGAGGTAAGGTCGCTGTAGAGAAGATACTCAACGAATCAGATTATTCATTCGCTATTCTAAGGCCAACTGTATTGTTTGGTGGAGAAAGAAATGTTCTGATTAACAACATAGCCTGGATGCTGAGAAAGTTCCCAGTCTTTGGAGTATTTGGAATGGGAAATTATCCAATTCAACCAGTTCATGTCAAAGATATTGCAAGGGTCGCAGTCGAGCAAGGACAGTTGCGCGAAAATGTCACGATTGATGTGACTGGACCTGAGACTTTCCGCTACAAGGAATACATCGGGCTAATGGCCAAGTCAATGGGGCTCAGACGAATTATCCTCCCTATGCCCTCGCTTGCTGGGTGGATGTTTGGTAAATTCCTAGGGCTATTCTTGCAAGATCTCGTGATTACAAGAGCTGAGATACGCGGCTTGAAGCGCGGATTGATGGCTTCTGACCAAGAACCATTAGGAGAATTAAAATTCTCTGAATGGATTGCTGAACATGGGAATAAATTTGGTAAGAGATACCAAAATGACCTCAAAGAAAGGAAGTACCGTCAAACAAAATAATTCGGCGGGATAATCCATTCACTTCAGCGGCGCTTGCGTTGCTTGGGGCTACGCTGAGCACGAGCTTGGGCGGCTCTTGCTTTATTTGCGCCTTTACGTTGGGCACGAGCGCGCTTATCACCTGTAGCAGGGCCACGCTTTACCGCCTCTTTCTCATCTTCACGCTGTTGCTTTTGCATCTCACGCCATTGGCCGCCAACCAATTGAAGAATTTCTTCTTTGGAAGATGCACCAATACTCTCCTTCGCGCCACGGCAACTAACCCACAGGCGACCTTCCTTGGCATGAGGTCGGTTTGGATGACTGATTTTCTCTTCGCGCTTGACCTTCTTGAGGCCAGTTGCTCGAGCAGCGATATAGAGTCCTTCGAGATCTGGTTTTAGGACTGAAGAGTCCCTTGGAACCCTGCGACCACTACGTCGTGATACCTTCGCGTTGAAGTATCCCGGCCACAGAGCAATGCGGTCAGGATTGTGTTCCATGAAATCACCTCACAAGGTGGTCTCCAATGAACCCTTTCTCAAAGCAGAACGCCGTTAATCACACCATCGTGACCCGGGCGACTGGTAATTCGTACACGACCGAGGTCGGTTTCTACGACTGCACCCTTTGTCAGGATGTTACGACGAATGTAGTTGGGATTGCTATCGTTCTCGACAACATTTGTTAGAGTCGCAAGAGTAGTCTTGCCGGATTTTGCATCGTTTACAGAGACTTTGTTCTCTGAAAGAACACGAACGAGAGTGTTTCCACCAGCCTTGCGGTATATCTTTCGCTTTGGCTCGCCGATGAGAGCGAATTGCTTCTCAGAGGAGATTTCAGTGCTGCGCTTGCCACGTGCTTGAACGCGACGACCGCCTGTGGGCTTACGACGAGATATTCCGTGCCATTGTGCCATGTCTACTGCCTCTAGCGCCACGGCGACCAGCCGTTCATATTTGAAGGGTATGGGTCAGACACAATCGATGGAAAAAGATGCGACATGCTCTTCATTTCGATTTAGAGTAGCAGTTAGCCGGTCTCCATTCTGAAGTGGCCCTACACCTGCGGGTGTGCCTGTAAACAGTATGTCACCAGCCTTTACCGGAGCCCAAGCGGATAATCTGTCTATCAATTCTTCAGGACTCCAGTGCATTTCCTGAAGAGAGCCTTGCTGTACAAATTTACCATTTTTCATCAAGGAAAATGAAGCTGATGAATCATATGCGACCCATTCGCTAACAATGGCGCTCCCTCGAAACGCCTTGGCCTCAGCCCACGGTAGACCACCGGATTTGAGGCGGTCTTGGATGCTCCTCTTTGTGAGGTCCAAACCTACAGCCATCTCTACAGGTGAGAGATCTTCTCCGAATTTCAAGACTAGTTCTACTTCGTGATGGACATCACCATCACAGGTATCTATTGTCCCGGGTGAAGCCAAACAAGATGTGGCCTTGAGAAAAAATGCTGGTTCCTTGGGCATCTGATTACCTAATTCGGCAGCATGTTTGGGGTATGTCCTGATGGCACACCAGATATCCATGAATCTCCCGAAACCGCATCTATTCATCAATACGAAGGGTCATGAGCGTCATACCATAGGAGCAGACATGGCCAAGGATTGGCAAATCAAGAAGCGGAGGCCCGTGCGACGCAAACATATCGCTCCTCTACTCAAGGATCTTGAAGCCGCTTTAGGAATTGACTTAGCCGTTGATGGAGCATTTTTGGAAATGGCTGACTATGGGCCATGGAAGATGGTATTAGTCGACCGAGTGCCCCTAGCAGTTGAACTGCAAAACCCTGAGGGAGAAAGAGTGGTCTTCCTAACCTTGAGGGGTTTCCTCTCATATCCTTGCGAAAAACGCTATGTCGAAGTTGACCATGGTGCGATCCCATTTCTGATGAAAGGAGCGGATTGTATGGTTGCAGGCATACATGATGCCGACAGCGAAATCGCAGAAGGTGACCTGGTTTGGGTCCGAGATCAAACACACAAAAGGCCTCTAGCAATAGGTTGGGCTGTGATGGATGGCAACTCTCTCAAAAACGAAACCAAAGGCAAGGGTCTCAAGAATATCCATTGGGTTGGTGATGAACTATGGGAGATGGAATTATGATTGAATTGCCGACTGGACACATTCAAAAAGGAATAGGTGGAAAGAAAACCATGCGAAGAATTGTTGCAATTCTCATGGCCGTGCTGCTTGCAAGTTCTTTGACATCTGCTTCTACCACTGGAGGGGTTGACAAAGACCCGGTCGTCGAGGAAACTGTATTCACATCAATTACACACACAAGTAATACCCATGATGGTGGAACTTGGTCAATCGATTTCGCATTAAATTCTGGTGCTACTGACAATGGTACTACCTTCACATTAACCACACAACAGTGCACAAATGATGGCGTATGTGACCCTCCTGAAAGTAGAGAATTAGTTGATGGTGAACAAGCAGGGACTTTTTCCAGTTCGGTTGTAGCAAAAGATGACCATTCCTATGTGAACTGGAGATTAAGAGTAACATATCCCGATTCAGAAGAGATTGAGAAATTACCCGCTGAAGGTTTCTACAAGTCCTGGTCAGATTGTTGGCATTACGAAGGCGCGTGGGGCGGAGATGGATGCAATGATGATGGTGCGGAAGAACCGGCTTTGCCTGCAATATCTGCAGCCCTGGGAATTATCACCATCGCTGCAGCTGCTATTACTCGCCGCCAATAAATTCGACTAGGCGTTCGATAAAGCGGCGTTGTTCTGGACCGAAATCGGTAATGATTACTTTGACACCTTTAGTATCGAATTTTCCATTGAGGAAACCGCGCCTTTCAAGATCTGATTTTACCAGAGGGAGGCTTGCGGCCTTCATGGTGAATTCCACGCCCTGCTCGACTAGTTGAGCCGCCATTCCCTTGCATATCGCTTTCTTCACTAAGGCCAGTAATTCCTCTGCGCTCTCTCCGCCGCCATAGGCTGAAAGAAAGCCGAGGTCGGCCTCGTTTTGTTCAATCAAGTGGTCAAGACCTCTTCCAGTCACAGTTCCACCTCATGCTGGTTTCTGATAAAGGTTCCATCCAAGAACCTGCCCCGAGGTTGCATCCATCGCCATAGTAAGGCGGTTATCCCAACCATCACTCTCCCATTCGCGGCTTAAATCAAGACTTGTCGCTCCTTTGTCGCCACTATTGAATTGGTTAATCCAATCGGTATAATCACCATCAGGAGTAACTACAATATGGCCAACTCTGGTTTCTGGGTGGTATTGTCCAGTGGAATCAAAGAAGGCATCAGCACCGTGGAAATGACCGAACCGTACAGTATTAGTCAAATCTTCTTCAAGCATTGAAATATTGAGTGCAGGAGGTATTTCTTGCCTATTATGGGCTGGACTATCGTTGTGGGAACCGTGATTGACATATGTGCACGTCTCGGAAGAAGGCGCACCACTTACATCCAAAACGACCCAGCCCGAATTTGGGTCTGTAGATACCCACGATAGATTCCATCGTGTTGCTGTACCGCTACGGTCATCCTGAGCTCGCCAAATATATCCATCCTCATCCAAGGCTCGGTCCGCAGCAGTTGCATTTGCTAAGAATGGTACACATGCAACTGCATCCTCTAATGTGTGGGTGCGTAGACTACTTCTATCGGGTAGATGCAAGTCGTTCTCGCCCCAATCGCTAAGTTGAGATGATGAGGGAGCATATGCTCCTGAATTTGGCAATGAAAAGTAAGAACGTCCCATATCTGATGTCACGAGTTTATCTCCTCGACTCAATGATATCATGCTCATATCTAATTTCAAATCAAGTGTACCTTCTGGTAAGATCATATCACCTAGAATCTTGGTTGCTGCTCCACATTGAGAACGGTCTCCTTCCTTACCTGAAATGTGGACCTCTACTTTTTGTTGTACTGCCCATGGGGATTCATCGGTAACCCACATTGTAATTCTAGCATGCCCTAAACAGTAATCTTCAATCTCTGAATGGGTTAAGGAAACGCGCCAACCCGTATCTTCGGCACCAATTACATTCCATCGCCATCCAAGATGTGTGCCGCTTGCTCCTTCCTGAATAAGGGAGGAACCCATCACTTCGTGGACTTCGATAGGCGAGAATACCATCGCAACACCTGGTGCAATGCTCTCTAGTGCCCCAAGTACTCCGCCAACTCCGTAAGATACGGTCTTCCCTTTGTGGGATTCAGTGCCAAGGTTGAGAGACCAGTCTGCATCGGTTGCAAGAACCACTTGTTCTGATAATTCGGTCCAACTGGTTGTAGTTAATTGGAGTACACCCGATTTTGAGCCATTTTCAACGCAACCCACAATTGGCACAGAATTGGAGATAGATATTTTGAATTCTTCATCATCCTCTCCAAGTGTTTGAGAATGGGATTTTTCAACGGCAAGCCAATCGAGACCCAACGCACCCTTTGCGCTAACCGCACCTTGCATTTCATTATCCGGTTCACGGCTTAACTCACTAAGACCACCTTCAGCGACATTGGCAGTTCCTGTACCTTCAAACTCCAATTGTAAACGACAGTATTCGTCCTCAGTATCAACATAATCTTGAAACATTTCGATGAATCCATCTGTGACATCCAAATCACCATTTGTTATTGTGTATGACATCGTGTCACCATAGCGCAAATCGTCTGCAGTAAATGGTTCAAGTTGGCTATTTACGTACCAATACCATCCACCCGATGCTAGGAGGATTGTAATCAAAACCGCGGCAACTTTGGGATTGCTAATCTGATCACGGAGAGTTCTTGGGGATGAAGAAGTGACTATGTTGGCAGGCCTATACTCAAGGATTTCAGCCTCGATTACCTCAGCTATCAATACCTCATTGGGGAGCGGTACACTCTCGGCTTCAATCACAATTGAATCATCAACCTCAATTTCAGGTTCAGGGAGGTCTTCTTCCAAAGAAATTGTCTCTTCTTCAATATCTTCATCGAGTGAAAGTGATTCTTCAACTTCAGGTTCTTCGAGACGGGCGATAAGATCCGCCTTTCGACCAGAGATTGACAAGCCTGCTTCCTTGCACATAGCCTTGAGAGTGGCTACGGTCAGAGAGGACAAGTCGACTGGCATGCGCACACCTTTCATAGATACGGGCCACCCACCCTCTTTCAAGGATGGGGCGATATGCGGCCCTTATAGGGCCGTTCAAGCATCAGGTTCTTGGTACGGAACATATTCTCCGTTTTCAACAACATATACCGTCTGGTCATAGGTTCCATCAGGTAATTTCCTGAAGAACCAACCGTCTCCTTGGTCCTCATACACATCATCACTGACTTCTGATTCTGGTGCCGGTGCCGCTTCTGGCTCTATGACCGCTTCTGGTTCCGGCTCTACAGCGAGAGGTGGGCCACTTGGGCCTGCGAGTGGCGGACCACTTGGGCCTGCGAGTGGCGGACCGCTTGGGCCTGCGAGTGGCGGACCACTTGGGCCTGCAGCAATAATTGCAGTACTTGTTTCCGCCAAAACTCGTTCTTCAATTGTAAGATCAACCTTTGGCTCAGTCATCGCCTTCATTGCTCTGCCATGCTTCTGTGCCCCGATAAAAGCGAATAATGAGAGGAAGAGGCACAGCATTGCGGGAATGCCAGCAAGAATTTGATTTGGATAGGTAGTTACCTCAATTTCGATATTTACATCGCCGCCATTTCCTGAAGCGGTTTGTAACTGAACTTCCCAACAATATATTCCTGGGTCTATTGCGAAATTATATTCATATTCGGCTCCAGGTGTAACTGAATTTTCAACTCTGTATTGACGCATATGATTAGCTTCACCGGTACGTGCTAACTGATGTTGTTCAGCAATTTGGAAATCAGCGCAACTATTTGCCTCTGCTGGTAATTCAATAAAGAAAACCTCGAGACGCTCGGTATCGGCTGGAATGGAATTTATCATTAAAGACACAGTTACTGGAACATCGGTGAAATCTTCACCATCCAGTGGAAGGCCCCAAACATAACCCGTATTGTCTCCCTCAACCCCTGTTGTCATTTCTGCTGAGTGACTGAAAGGGAATAATGCGAAAGCAAAGAGCAATGCGGCTATTCCAAGATACATGAATACATT
>Ga0315326_10001655_pt1 | contig 11678 bp, 12 predicted proteins | sample M180m32315metaG_FD_203457 | JGI IMG/M metagenome (GOLD analysis project Ga0315326, IMG submission 203457) | Ammonia-oxidizing marine archaeal communities from Monterey Bay, California, United States - M1 80m 32315 | ecosystem: Environmental > Aquatic > Marine > Coastal | place: USA: California... | reverse complement strand
AGTAGTTTAGTTACAGCTCTTGTGAATGAGTTTTTACCCAAAAATACCTTGGAAACATATAGTATTGGACTCGCGGGGTCAGAGGACTTACGATATGCCCGTAAAGTAGCGAATTTCCTTGGAACAAAGCATACAGAAATTGTATGTACTGAGCAACAATTTCTCAGTGCTATTCCTGAAGTGATTGAAGCAATTGAAAGTTATGATACTACAACAGTGCGCGCCTCAGTAGGTAATTATCTTGTTTCCAAGTATATTAAAGATCATAGCCAAGCAAAAGTAATTTTTAATGGTGATGGTTCTGACGAGGTTTGTGGTGGATATATGTATTTCCATGCTGCCCCGGATCCAATTGCCTTTGATCAAGAATGTCGCCGATTGCTTAAGGATATTCACATGTTTGATGTATTGCGGTCTGATAGATCGATTGCGAGCAATGGTTTAGAAGCTCGTACACCATTTCTGGATCGTCATTTTGTAGAGACTTATTTATCCATTCCAACTCATTTGCGAGCATTGGGCAATGGTAAATGTGAGAAGTATCTGTTGCGCCATGCTTTTGAAGATTTGAATCTTTTACCCAAGGAAGTTCTTTTTCGAACCAAGGAGGCGTTTAGTGATGGGGTTAGTACTGCTACCAAATCGTGGTTTGAGATTATACAAGAGTATGTAGAGACGCTGGATTTTCCTGTCGATACTACGATTAGACATAATTATCCTCAAACAAAAGAGCAACAATATTATCGTTATCTTTTCGAGACCAAATATTATGGCTGCGCTAAGGTAATAGATTATTTCTGGATGCCCAAATTTGTCGAAGCAACTGATAGTAGTGCTCGAACATTAAAAATATATAAAGAAAAAAATCTAGTAACTAGTTATGGATGATAGATATATAGTCGAAGGTTGTTCCGTATGCAACGGCATAGGTCTAAAAAAAGCCAAAAAAACAAAATGTTTAAAATGTATACCTGTTCCCTGTTTTACATGTAGCCGGCGCAAACGGAATGGATTTTTCGAGGAGTGTAGTGAGTGTTGTGGCGTCGGTGTTATTTTTAAATGCCGTGCAACGGGAATGAAAACAATTGCACCACTTTATACGAGCTTTACTGACCCCCATAAGTTGTAAGAAATAGTCTAGCCTAATATAAATGAAGTGGTATGAAACTACATTTATATATGCAAGTTATGCTGTATATACCTTATATATGTTGGTATTTCTAGGTGTATGGTCGGAAGCGCCGAAATATTTAAAAATAATCGAACATGGTCGCGCAATCTTAGTCTCCCTGATCTTGGTATACTTTTTCAATCCTTGGCGCAAGCGCATACGTTTTAGCGAATTTCATAGGCGCGTGGTATTCACAGCGGGTGTTTTCTTATTTATCTCTGCCATTGTTGGTGGCGTATTACATTATAAACTCCCTAGTGAGAAATAAATTGTTTTATATATGTTTCTAGTGCTTTTCCATTGCTAATATTTGCAGTTTCGCTCTGAAATCCGGGATGTCTTCCTCCCATATTTCTGGTCATTTGATTGAAAAAACGCTGTTTATCTGTAATAAGTTCGCCTCCCATAGGCGACGAGAGAAATCTTTTCAGCATTTCACTCGGGCGATATTCATACTGATACTTTGGAATATTTATATAAAATACATTGCCACGCTGCATTTTAGGATGTACAAGATCATCTACAAAACATATTTCACATTGCTGCGGTAGGCGCCCACAACGCATCAAATCATTATATGTTTTATCATATGTGGTTCGGAGCGGTTCAATTTGGTGTCCGCGGGCTCTATATGCTGCGATTGTGCGATCAAATAAGCGACTACCAATCTTATATTCCAAATAACGCTTAATCATAAGCGGCCACTTCTTTTCGCCATTATTATTGGTGTATATGAGAACCCGCGAACACTCGCCGCTTTCCTTTTTATCGTCCAAATACTTAAGTATGCGTAAGATATTGGGTCGTAACACTTCGGGATAGAGATCCATGAGCTGATAGAAATCGGGTTCGGTTAGTTTTACGTTTGTTTCATCTTGCAAGTTAAACCACAACATGCTTAGTTGTCCAAAATGTCCTAGTGTTTCATCTAAATCAAATACAACTATCTTTTTCGGCTTCATATAATCTTATTTTATAATTATTTTACAATTAAATTGAAATTTAAAACAATAAGATTATATTTACCAAATGAATATTCACGAAATAGTTAACCAACTTAACACCGATTGGAAGGATCTGATTCTTTCCTACCCTCATTTAAAAGATATTGAAGGGTTTCTCTCGCAGGAGCAAGAAACATATGGTACTGATATCCCAACTTTCCCCCGTCCCGAAGATATATTTCGTTGTTTCTCCTTCTTTAATATTTCCGAGACGAAAGTGGTATTGTTAGGACAAGATCCTTATCATGGCGATAATCAGGCGATTGGTTTATGTTTTGGCGTAGGAAATGCAGAGAAAACGCCACCATCCTTGAGAAATATTCAAGCAGAATTGGTGACTGATGTCGGCGTTGATTTGAAATCAAAAACACTGGAATATTGGGGCAATCAAGGCGTTTTGTTATTAAATACAGCACTCACTGTGCGCCGAAAGTCACCTGCATCTCATATGTCTGTTTGGCTCCCCTTTACCAAGTATATTATTTCATCTCTCAATGCACAAACAACAAAGATAGTATTCGTAGCATGGGGTGCATTTGCCTATGACAAACTAAAAGATATCGATCAGACCAAACATCATCTTCTGGTGAGTTCACATCCATCCCCATTTAGTGCTCGGCGAACCTTCAAACAATTTCCCGCCTTTTTGAATTCGCGACCTTTCTCTCAAATAAATAGCGAATTAGAGAGTAAAATCAGCTGGTAATCAATTATCTTTGATATTTCCCACATCTCCATCTTCAAGATCAGTAATCATGGCATCGCGCAATTCTAACTTTTCACTAATAGTTTTCTTTATCTGTTCTTTATTTTTATCACGTTCATCTTCAGCACTCCCTCCCATAATTTCTCTCAATAAACAATGCCATTTTTGTAATAAATCCTCATCTTCTAGATATGTCGGATTTTGTTCCTCCCACACCTTTAATTTTTTTATCTGCTTTACACTAATATCTTGTATGGATTTGTTGATTTTTGTATTTGTTTCATCTTTCTCCCATTGATCATCCTCCTTTATATAAAATTGCAGGCGTTTCTTATCACAACAATGAATTGGGCGCTCTGTTGGCTTCATATGAGTAAGATGTTTAGTAAAGATATTGCTGATCCCCTTTACATAACCATGGGTCTCTGTATAAGCCAAATCTTGGAGAGAAACTTCTAAGCGATTCACAAACTCTGTTAAATTCATCGCATCTTTGCATTTCTCATTCAAAAAGACATTTATCGTCATTTTCTTATTTCCACAATTTTGATAGTTAATCACCTGTTGCCGATCTTTACAAAGGTCTACAAGTTGCTGTTGTAATGTCAACTGATTTTTCAACATTTTTACTACAAGATCGGTAGTAAGTTGGATGTTTTCAGCATCGTTTTCATTTAATTCACCTACATCTTCTTCGATTTTAATACTTTTTGGTTGTTCTTCTTCCATCGCTTCTACTGCGGTTTTTTTTGTGATTTTGCGGTTTTTTGCGGTTTTTTTTTTTTTACAACTTTTCTTATGACGACTCAAGCCACTAGCGTACTTATAACTTTTAAAACAGCAGTCGCAGATGTAGGCGTTACCATGCATTACCATTGAGTTACCATTTTTATGCTTTGTAGTGGAACAATGACGCCTAAAATCTTTTTTATCCCTAGAAGTAAAGTCGCAACTTTTGCAGTAGTATTTTTTATCGATTTTTTTTGCGGTTTTTGCCGGAGATTTTTTTATCATATATAATGATAACTGAGAAGTTTTTAAGCGAATTGTTTCGAAAAACTGAAAAAAAGGCTCCTTACATAAGCCAAAAAAAAAATCAACGAAACGTACCTACAATATTCTAAAGGATGACGCCTAAATCGGCGGCGTTTCTTTTTTTTTTCAGATTCTCGTCCAGGAAAGTTGAATTTGGACATCTCAAAATTGTCCAAAATCGCTTGGCCCCCCACCGGGGTAGGCCGAATAAGTGCAACGGTGCCACTTGTAAATTATTTTCTAAGCAATTAACCTTTAAAATTAGAAAAAAAATCGCGAAGTTGGATGTAGAGGCTCAGTCTCAGCGACAAAATAAATTTTGATGGCGTTTTCACGGATGGTAAGCGTTTTTAATGAATGTTCTGTTTTTACTCAGACCAGCTGGTGGCAAAGAATGAAATTGGCGAAAATAAAAAGTATTTTTTGGACTTTTTTCAAAAAAAGTTCATTTATGCCAATGTTAGTTTGGGATAAAAGCAAAAGTGGTTTCAAAATAAAAATTTGCCAGCTTAGAATTTGTGACGATATGGTGTCAGCAATACTTTTTTGAAAAAAAGTGCAACGGTGCCACTTGTAAATTGAAATAAGACCTTTTTCAATCACATGAAGTGCAAATTTTCAGTACTATTTTTGTGAGCATATGCTCTCATGGAAAATCGGAATAGAGAGAATAACTATTTTATGCCATTATTTAAATAGTGGCAATGTATAAGTATAATGAGCTTGAATAAATTATATGATGCACTAGAGAATGAAACAAATGTGTCAATTATGGACAAAACTACTGGAAAGATCAAGGATGAAAAAAATAATATTTTGCAGAAATTAATAAGTGAAAGGGGGAAACTTAAGTCATTTCATAAAAAATTAAAGGATTATCGATATTGTAGTGATTTGCGCGATATTCAATATGGTTATTATATCCGTTGGATTCCTATTAATAAAGGAAATAACATTAAATTAACAAATGGCGGACACCTTTGCGATGTGCTTCTTATTAATAAAGTGCTTCATGTGCGTTGTCGGAATAATTTTGGAGGATTAATGCAGTTTAAATTTGATGAAAATATAATCTTTCAGAAGATTTCTCCTCAAGAAAAGGTAATATTAAGCGTCTTAGATTATCTAGAGAAAGACTAGTTTAATTTTATCTTTTAAAAAATAAAATTAATATATAATGTCATTTCTACATGCTTTTTTAAAGAAATATGACAATGATTATAACTTTTTTCATGAACTATTTCCCGAGGCTTTATCACTTTTGCAAAAATCCCTACTAGTTCTAGATAAAGCGGTTGAGAGAGGCGACTGGAATGAATGGCGCCAAACCATCAAAGCAATACAATCGGTCGCAGAAGATATGTGTTTTAAGCGACTTATTAAGTTAAAAGTTGACCCAAAGAAGCCGAATCGCAAGGATTATTATACTATTATGATAGAAGTAAATAAAATAGCCAATTTTCAATAATTTCTTATTATATAATATAATGGCCTGGTTTAAAGGGTTTCGTGCCACAACATTAAGAAAAGCGTTTATTTTAAACTCTATCGCTGCAGCACTGGTTGCTTCCATCGCTGTATTAGTCAAAGATAGAATAGATGCTAATTATCCAAAATTACGCTATCAAGATAAATTTTATGCCGTATTTATTGTAAGTTTCATTTCTTCCTTTATCGTTTATATAATACTATACAGAATGTTCGGTTTTGGAGGTAGTATGATTGTAAGTTAGCTTATAAGTTACTTAAATATTCAGCCATATTTAAATAATATAAATGAAGATTCTTATTGCTTCCTCTTTACAAGGATCAAGAATAAATATTGAGTATGTTCAAGAATTATTTAAAGTCTTGTCGATGAAGCCACCTAATTATGTCATCGATATAAATTTTAGAAGTGGGACAGACACCAATCGGACTAAGAACGAATTGCTATCCTTTTTTTTAGGCACTCAGTATGATTATGTCTTTTTAATCGATGCAACCATCACAAATTTTTCTCAAGCTTTTTATCAAGTAGCCAGTGCCTACGACCGAGCAGAAAAAGTTATTCCGATGATCGGAATTGGGGCAATCCATCCAAAGCCTGCATATCTTTTTGAATCTGTTAATAATATTAAGAAATCATGCAATTTACGTCATAATATATTCGATTTCGATATCACTCCCGCATTTGAAAGACAAAAAATTCCACCCGGTTCTGCTTACTCTGATGCACTTATTCGAGAAGGTCAATGCAATAATGGTTTAGTTGAATGCAAACATCTTAGCACTAACTTCTTGATGCTTTCACGAAAAGTATTGGAAAAAATCATTGAGAAAAACCCGGGGATTAAGTATTCTAGGAATCCTGAGGAAACTTATTTGCCGGAATCTTTGTATAGATTTTTAAAAAGCGACATCAATGCTGATACGAGCAAATATGAAACTGGCGATGTGTATATTTGCGATACGCTTCGAGATATGGGAGCGCTCTTGTTCGTGGATGCGAGATTGCAGATAGGTGTCAAGGGATATGAAAATTTTGTTGGTAGTTATATGGAAAATTTAGTGAATCGGCGTGGCGTGGTGGATGACCAGGGGATTGAAGGTAAAGGTATGCTCTCGATGCCGCAACAACAGCAAAGTCCAGCGGTTCCTGAGACGCCACCTATTTCAGTTGTTGCAGAGAATGTTATTTTGACGAAAGAAGACCCAAGTGGTGCTACGACTGATGGAGAGAAAAAAAAGAGGAAAAGAAAGAAGAAAAAGAAGAAGAAAAAATAGTAAATATAAAATTTGATAATTTATTTTATATTTGTTTACTTAGCGTCTACGACGTCTCCGTCTCCCACCTGTTGTCTCTCTTGGTATAGCAATTGCTACGCGCGCCGCTGTGGCAGTAGGAGCGGCTGCTACTGGCGCTGTGGTCGGCGCTACAGGCATGGCTGCCGCTAAATCGGACGCCGCGAATAGCGCCGCAACATCTTCCGGGGGTGTATCGTAGACTGCCTCGCCACCTCCACCACCGCCTCCGCCGCCGCCGCCTGCGTTAAGAGCCGCCGCGGTTGGGAGTGCGGCAGCCCTGGCCGTAGCGGTGGCAACGGACCTCCTATTAAGATTGTCAATAAGATTTTGTATTGTGCGTGTTTGCAAAACATGTACACTATTTAAAATTTTCTCGATTCTTTTGGCACCAGCAATACCATTCGCGAGGTTCGTGTTATCCTTGCCACCCATAGCCCTTAGTACCCGCCGAGCTGTTTGTCTTTGCAATTTTTGTATTTGCGCATCTGTGAGCTTCGCAACAGGGTAAAATCCCTTTTTACTCCATGCGACAATCACGGCGTTGGCGATTTTTTGGAATGGCTTCCACGTGATGAGAGATGCTTCGCCTGGAGTCATACCATTGCCCGCGCCGCGGCGGCGGCGTGTTCTACGACGACGAGTTCTACGGCGCTTGTGACGTCGAGTTCTACGGCGCTTGCGGCGCCTATTATGTCTTCGTTTTGTCTTCATTTTATATTATATGAAGAAAAAAAGGGGTGTGTAAATATTATACATAAAGCGTATAAATATATAGATACACAGATGATTAATGGAGCGAAATAAATTTACATCCGTGTTGCTAATTGCACTTCTAGCTTGTTTGTATAATCAGTATACTATGGTTCAAATTTCAGAGAAATTATTTATCAATGACTATTTTGATAATACTACAAAAATTCATATTTATAACCAAAAGTCGGCACACTTGTTTCTAAATAACAAAACGATAGCGAATCACTTTATAGCTATTCAAAATATGACGCGTTTCGATAATCTTCTTGCAACTAAAGGATTTCAATATGAAGTATTGCATAAATATCCATATGTACAAAAATTCATGGAATCTAGTATGATGCTTTTTTTAATGGGTTTTTTGTTTCTACGCGGACGAAATGTTTTCGGATTCCGCGGTAGCATTTATTCCGAAGATAAAGTAACGACTCGCTTGAAGGATGTCGCTGGACTTGAATACCAAAAACAAGAGATATTTGAGTTCGTTGATTTTCTCAAAAATCGAGAGAAATATATTGCTGTTGGAGCAAGGATGCCCCGTGGAGCACTTTTCCATGGGCCACCCGGCACAGGAAAAACCCTGCTTGCAAAAGCAGTTGCCGGTGAGTGTGATGTTTCATTTCTCTCAGTAGGTGGACCAGATTTCAGCGAAATGTTCGTGGGTGTAGGCTCCGCCCGCGTTCGCGATCTTTTTAAGAAAGCCCGAGAGAAGGCGCCCTGTATTGTCTTTATTGATGAAATAGATGCTTTGGCAAAAGCAAGGAACAATCATCCTGCATTAGGACATCATGAAAAAGAGAATACATTGAATAGCTTCCTTATCGAATTGGATGGGTTTAAAAAGAATGACAAAGTACTGATTTTTGGTGCTACGAATCGATTGGATATGTTAGACAAGGCACTGCTGCGCCCTGGTCGCTTCGACCGGAAGATCCAGTTCGAGCTTCCCGAGAGAAAGGAGAGGGAAAAGATCTTTAAACATTATTTGAAGGATATGCAATTGGATGATGAAGTAGATATATTGGCATCTACACTTTCTAAGCAGAGTTTTGGATTTTCTGGGGCAGATATAGCTAACATTTGTAATGAGGCAAGTATTCTTTCTGTGCGGAGAGATAACCCGTGTATCACGCAAGCGATTTTAGAAGATGCTGTTGATAATGTTCTTTTAGGGCATGAGAAAAAGACCTTTAGGTTGTCTGAGCGCGAACGAAGGATAGTAGCCTACCATGAGAGTGGGCATACACTAGTATCGCACTTGCTGCCAAATGTTAAGGCACCCATTAAGGTATCGATTATGCCGCGGGGCAAGAGTGCACTGGGTTTCTCTCAAACGGAGGTATCAGAAACGAAACTTAAAACGAGGGAGGAAATACTAGAGAAAATATGTGTGCTTCTGGGTGGGCGAGTTGCGGAATTAATTTTTTGTGATGGCATTACAACGGGTGCTGCCGATGATATTGAAAAGAGCACTGCACTGGCATATCAGTATGTGGCGCAATTTGGGATGCATGATGAAATAGGACCAATTAATTGTGTGAAGAATAACAAAAATAGCGAAAAGTTGCGAGCGGCAATTGATGATTGCGTTCATGTTCTCACAAAGGGGTGTTATGAGCGAACGCAGAAAATAATAGAAAGCAATAAAGCGAAGATTGAGAAGATGACGGAAGCACTATTGGAGAGAGAGACACTTAATCAACGAGATATCGAAATCTTGTTTGAATAAAATTATTTTAACTACAAATAATATAAATGGACAGGAAAGAGCCTATTAGAGAAGATAGTGCAAATATTATTATTCGAAAAAATTCGGATTGGTCAGATGGTGCAGTGGGATTATTGGGGAAGTGGGAGAGAATATGCACATTCCGTAAAAAAGCTCATTATTCTGCCTCGAATGATTATGGATGGAAAAATAAATTTCTTTCTATTCCAATTATTGTAATTAGTACAATTTTGGGAAGTTTATCATTTATCCATCCATCTTTTATCGATAAAGCCGCGTGTTCCCGTCGATTATCTCCTGATGGATATGTTCCTGATCTTTATAATGGTCCGGCAGATTGCTGTACACATTCAGCTCCTTGGGATGACCCATTCACCTTAATGTGTCAAACATGTGCATATGATGTTTTAGGTGAGGGTCAAACAGGTATAACTTATAAATGGTATGATGATGATGCTATACAATTTCAACTTACGTGTTCAGCCAATAGTGAATCTAGTGTTTTTTGTTCTGGACAAAACAATCAAAATGGTGGAAGTCCTTGGTATACGGCAAATTGTGAGGAGACCTGTTTGTTAACCCCTACATTTAGCCCAACAAAAACTCCTACAACGGCAGCCCCAACCACTGCAAACCCCACGGCAACCCCAACGCCATCCCCGACTCCGACGGCTTGCGCAAATAATTGCTGTATATCTGGACCTGATATGTGGAGAAGCGATGCCTCACCCACCATTCCGGGCTGGTCCGTGGAGTCTCCGTATTTGGATCATACAAATGGAGGATTATGGAAGAAGGATCAATGTGAAGATATGTGTCGCACTGATCCTCAATGTAATTCTTGGATGTGGCGTAATTCTGCATCTTCATGTTATTTATCAACTTATGCGGAATTAAGGGAATACCGCCCCAACCCCGGATATAATGATCACCATCCACATGAATTCTGGCGCGGGTGCATCACGCCGGCATTTAGTCCAACGAAAGCACCAACAAAAACACCTACAACTTTTTCTCCTTCAAGTCCTTCGGAAAGGTGCGAAAACTATTGTCAGAATTCTTGTGCACAATTCGGAACTCCAGAAGACAATGTAAGTGAGTGCCAAGGCTGCGATGACTCAAAAGCGTGCCATCCCGGAGCATCCAACTACAATAGTTTGGAGGCATGGTGTACCTTTTACGCATGTGAGTCTGTCAATAGTAGGTGCGATAATTGGCGTTGCACACAACCATCGAACGCGCCGACAACTACCAAAACGCCTACAACGACACCAACAACTTCGCCTACAACTTCGCCTTCGCCCCCATTTGAAGGAAAATCAGGCAAATCAGGGGATAGTGAAGGCGACGGCGACGGAGACGGAGATGGTGATGGCAGTGAGGAAGAATGTGCGCCAGGATGTCCTGACGATTGGCCTGGCGATGGTGTTTGTGATGAGTCGTGCTTTAACTCTGCTTGTAACTATGATGATGGTGACTGCCCAACCACAGCCCCAACTAATTTGCCAACAACATCTTCTCCAACGCAGCAGCCGTCGCGACAGCCAACGCAACAGCCATCACGTGAACCTACGCAGCAGCCGTCGCGGCAGCCAACGCAACAGCCATCACGGGAACCCACGCGGCAACCAACGGCGCAGTCCGCTTCATATATGCAAGGAGGTGCAACTGCCAGATCAATAGAAGAAAACGGAGCAAGCAGCACATTGTTATTCCCCTATATAATTGGGGCATTCAATATGATTATTGCCATTTTATCTGCGCTGCATACCTTTTTAAAATACGATGCATTGGAGGATCGTCATCAACAATATTCCCGTCATTTTGGGAATTTGCAAGTGGATCTGGAAACATTGTTGGCGAAGCCAGTGGAGCAGAGAGGAAGTGCGGGTACGATGGTGGAACGATATAAAATTAAATATGCTGTATTGATTAACAATGCTCCTGATTTACCTGAAAATTTGGAGAGAAGATGTTGCGGAACAGAAGAGATTCACGCCATTGAAATGACATAGTTATGGAAAATATGCCCACGATCTACAGAGTTGATATTTTATAGGGGGTCGATGTCTGAATTCGGCGTTATTGTGTTGCCACAGAGGTGTAGGGACATAGAACTTGTACTTTGTAATTCCGTTAATTGTTTTCCGGAATTACAATTTTTGATATTTTTTTTTCTAAACTATGGTTATAAATATGAGTGGTTCCCAAAAAAATGATGCGAGTGCTGGGTCTGAGCCATTTGTGCCATGTTATAATAAAAAAAATTGGAGGGAAGATGGTTGGTGCCAAGAGGATTGTATTCAACGCATCCTTGATAATCCTGATACTTGCGATTGGCATTGCGTTGACCCTGATATGGCACGGCAGACAACGACAAATACTGGTTGGGCTTGTACGAGTGGCGGAAAGTATTCACGCTGCACTAATTCATGTGGATGTCGCGGATCGCCCGGTGATTCTGCTTGGTGCTGTGGTGCAGAGAGCACCGAT
>Ga0315326_10001648_pt1 | contig 11700 bp, 18 predicted proteins | sample M180m32315metaG_FD_203457 | JGI IMG/M metagenome (GOLD analysis project Ga0315326, IMG submission 203457) | Ammonia-oxidizing marine archaeal communities from Monterey Bay, California, United States - M1 80m 32315 | ecosystem: Environmental > Aquatic > Marine > Coastal | place: USA: California... | reverse complement strand
TCCACGTCACCGCCGTGACGATGCGCAAGCCGGAATCAAAGCCGATCATTTTCTGCCTCGGCGTCCACACGCTGGACGATCACAATATCGACACCACCGTGCGCGAAGCGGCCATGTTCGCCCTGTGCGAACGCATGCAGCCCGGCATCATCCAAGACGTGGTTATTCCGTACTGCATGACTGACTGGGGCGGGGCCGTCATCCAGGTGAAGAAGCGCAACCAGATCGACGAAGGCTGGCAACGCAACTTCATGGGGGCGATCCTGTCGACCTCGCAGGGCGCGCGTATCTGCGTCGCCGTGTCGGAAGATGCCGACCCATACGACATGGACGACATCATGTGGAACATCACGACACGCGTGAATCCGCATACCGACATCCTCAACCCGATCCCGGGTGGTCGTGGCCAGACCTTTATGCCGGCGGAACGCATGACCGCGGGCGACAAGGAATGGACGGCCTCCAACACCCGCTTCGAAGGCGGCATGGGCATCGATTGCACGGTGCCGTTCGGCTATGAGAGCGACTTCCTGCGGCCGGTATATGCGGTCGACAAGGTCGATCTCTCGAAATGGTTCGACGATGCACAGATTGCCAACGGCAAGGATCGCATGAAAGGCTGGGTCAACAGCCTGGCGCGCACCGGCCGATAATCCGGTTCGGCAAACGCCGATAACTGACAACGGGAAGGGCGGTCCCCCCCCACTTAGACGGAGGGGCCCGCCCTTTTTGTATGCGGGGTTCGGCCACGGTATTGCCTCATTTCCGACAAACCGGCGCCGCAACGGGAAACTCGCCAATGGAATCTCAATGTTCGTATTCGAAGCTGTTGGTCTGTGCGCCGTCCATATCAGCCATCTGCATCACTATCTGTCGAAGGAGCAGCTTCGGTCGCTGGGCCTGATCGACATCGCGTTCGCCCCTATCGACGGGATGTGGACCATGAGCCATGACGAACTGTTCCGTGTTCTCGGTGATATCAAGGCACGCATGATTATTCCGATGCATTTCGGGTCGATGTCCGGGGTCGAGGCGTTCGTTGCCCGGGCGCAGATCAATTGGAAAGTGCGGCGACATAACTCGAATTCGATGCCGGTCGGCCTGCGCAATATGCCGAAGACGCCGGAGGTGGTGTTTTTATAGGGGTATTAAGGGCCGCGCCCCGCGGTTAGCCGCCGTAAGGCGGCTTGTCGTAACCTTTTGGTGACAGCGTAAAGATTTCCACCCCGTCGGCGGTCACACCCAGAGTGTGTTCGAACTGAGCGCTCAGCGAGCGATCCTTGGTGACCGCGGTCCAGCCGTCCGACAGAATCTTCGTTTCCGGGCGCCCGGCATTCACCATCGGTTCGATCGTGAAGATCATCCCTTCGCGCAACGCCAGGCCTTCGCCCGGATTGCCGTAATGCAGCACGCTCGGCGGGGTATGAAACACGCGGCCGACCCCGTGGCCGCAGAAATCGCGGACGACGGAGAACCGGTTTCCCTCGACATAAGACTGAATGATATGCCCGATATCGCCCAGCGTCGTGCCGGGTTTGACGATATCGATCGCCATCATCAGCGAATTATAGGTGACATCGATCAGACGCTGCGCCTTTACGCCGATCTTGCCGACCGGAAACATCCGTGATGTATCGCCATACCAGCCGTCGAGAATGGGTGTCACGTCGATATTGACCACGTCGCCTTCGCGCAGCGTTTTATCGCCGGGGATGCCGTGACAGACGACATGGTTGACGGATGTACAGATCGACTTCGGGAAGCCGCGATAGCCCAACGGTGCAGGGACCGCATCGTGATCGAGGGTCCACAGGTGGCAGATCCGGTTGAGATCGTCCGTCGTTACACCGGGGACGACGTGTTCGGCGATCATATCGAGGCATTCCGCCGCGAGCTGACCGGCCTTGCGCATGGCCGCGAATTCATCGGGGCCGTGAATGACGATTCCTGCCGGGGCCCCGACATCGGCTTCGTTAAAGGCTGTGAACGTTTCGTTCATATCGTCCTGTACTGCGTTTTCACCGATTATGCGGCGTCGGTGACTGTTTATACGGTGTCTGGGGCATCAGGGTCCAGCAAGACTGTATATAGACCCTTGACCTCGAAAGACGATCGCGGCGGTCGGGGCCGGGAATTGCACTTCTACGCGTGGGCGTGCTTCGACCACGGTCGGATTTCGAGGAATTCGGTCAGCCGGGCGCCCGAATAGAAGGCTTCGGCAAAGGCGGGGCGCGCCTGTATCCGGGCATACCAATCGGTTACGCGAGGGGATGTGTCTTCCCACAGGTGCGCAAGACCCAGATCGGCCATCCGGTCGATCAGCGGTGCCACAATTACGTCGGCCAGAGAATACATATCGCCCAGCAACCACGGGCCGCTGGCCAGCGCCTCGTCCATCCGTGCGGTGGTTTTGGTGATCTGGTCGAACGATTCCTCGATGTCTTCATCCGTGAACCCGGTTGGGCCCATGCGGCGAAAGAAGCCCTTTCGCAGCGGGCGGACATTGGCCTGTTCTTCAATGAAGGCACTTTCGTCGAGCCCGTGGAAGCGGGGCAGGAACGCCATGTTGAACGAGGGGAACCGTACCGCAGCCGTCGGAACTTCTTCGATATAGCGCATCCATTTCCGCATCCGGGCGCGGTCGAACGCGTTATCCGGGGTGAGTGGATTTTCCGAGAAAACTTCGTTGAGATATTCGCAGATCACGCTGGAATCGATGACTACGCTCCCGTCATGCACGAGCGTCGGTACAACACCGTTCGGGTTGATTTTCATATAATCGGGGTCGAGCTGTTCCTTGGTTGCCAGATTGATCAGGTGACTTTCGTATTTCAGGCCCTTTTCCGCAATGCACAGGCGGACCTTCTGGCTGCAGGTCGAATGATTGGCGTGATAAAGCTCGAGCATTGGTTCGCTCCCGTCTCAGTATTTTATGTCAAGGCGCCGTTCGGTGGTTATGGCGGTCGGCGTTAGGTTGCAGGCGTAGCACAGCGCTTCGACGCCTGTATCGCGCGCGGCCGCGGCGGCAGCGGCGTAATCCGGGTCTATGTCAGCTGCCAGCGCAAAGCTGCCACAGTCTTCACGCTGGCACAGATACATTATGACCGCGCGCGCCCCCTGTTTGACCATGTTGGCAAGCTCATCCTGGTGCTTGGCCGCCCGCGTCGAGACCGAGTCCGGAAATTCCGCGAGGCCGAGTGTGCGCATCAGGTGCACATTCTTGATTTCGACATAGCAATCCGGCTTGTCATCATCTGACAGCAGAATATCGATGCGCGAGTTTTCACCGTATTTCACTTCGCGTTTCAGGGTGGCGTAGCCAGCAAGCTCGGGGATGCGGCCGGATTCGATTGCATCGGCGACGATTTTGTTCGGGTGCGCGGTGTTGATGCCGACCAGGCCATCGCCGATACGGATCAGTTCCCACGTGAATTTCAGCTTGCGGTCGGGATTGCGCGCCGGCGACAGCCAGACTTCCGACCCCGGGTCCTGAACGCCGAGCATCGCGCCGGTATTTGCGCAATGCGCGGTCACGGTTTCACTGGAATCAAGGATCACATCGGCCATGAAACGCTTGTAGCGCTTGACAAGGCGGCCGCGGATGAGGGGATCGGGAAAATCCATTGTCGCACCCTAGCGGCCGGTTCGCGTGCTTTCAACGGCGCCGCGTCTCGGGTATACAGGTCACAGCAAATACCGGAATATTTTATGGCTGATGCAGACACCGTTACCGCGTGCCTGATCCTGATCGGGAATGAAATTCTGTCGGGCCGCACGCAGGACAAGAACCTCAACTTCCTGGCGACGGGGCTGAACGACATCGGCATCCAGATGCGCGAGGCGCGGGTAATCCCCGATATCCGCGAAAAGATCGTCACGACGGTCAATGAATGCCGCGCGGAATTCGACTATGTGTTCACGACCGGCGGCATCGGGCCAACCCACGACGACATCACGTCTGAATGCATTGCCGAGGCCTTTGGCGTTGGCATGTACCGTGACCAGAAAATTGTCGATCTGCTGAATTCCTACATGACAAATCGCGGAAATTCCGGGATGAACGAAGCCCGTCTCCGGATGGCGACCTTCCCGGAAGGCGCGGTTTTGATCAAGAACGAAGTCAGCGCTGCGCCCGGGTACATGATCGAAAACGTTTTCGTCATGGCTGGCGTGCCGCGCATCATGCAGGCAATGTTTCAGGAAGCGAAAGTCCATCTCAAAGGCGGCAAGACCGTTCAGGCACGCGGGATCGCCGTCGATCTGCCCGAAGGCACGATCGCGGAACCGCTGGCGCTGGTACAGGCGCGCTTCAAGGAAGTCGATATCGGATCCTACCCGCAGATGCGCGAAGTCGGCTTCCGGGTGTCGGTGGTTGCACGCGGCACGGATCCTGACCGTCTCGATCAGGTGATCACCGAACTGATGCAGTCGTTGCGCGATATCGGCGGTAATCCTGTAGAAGAGGATCTGGCCACCGCGCAATCGACGTCCCACGTTGACGACTAGGCGCGGAAGCGATGGAATACGCGGCGCCGTTGATGGGAGCCGGCCTCGGGGCCGGAGTTTTGCTCGTATTTATGGGCTTTCGTACGCTGAACAACAAAAACCTCGATGACGCCGGGCGCAAGCGCGGGTTCTGGCCGCTCAATGCCGGGCTCATTCTCGCTGCTGTCTCGATGTATCTGTTCGCGACCGCCGGATAACCGGTCGGATAAACGCGTTCAGGCGTTCAATGCCACCATGTCTTCGTAGCGCAGGCGTGTCTTTGCGCCGTCGCCGTGCAGTCCGTTCAGTTCGAAGGGACGGTTCTGGAAATCCTCCCCCGCGAGATGGACGATCCCGATCGGCTGATACGGAGCGTGCGGTTCGACCAGCATTCCGCGGTCGCGGTCGAACCTGGGGGCGGCATGGGCACAGAACCAGTTGCACCAGGCAGGCAGCAACGTGGCCGGTGGCTTGTCGGCAAAAACCACATAATTCATGGCGGTTTGTTCTATCAGCTTGAAGTTCAGGTCGGGCCAGCCCTTGCGCCGCCGAAGCGTGCGCCGGTTCAACGCCCTCTTGATCGCCGCCGCCCAAAGATCCCAGTGGGGCGCGTCGGCCGGTAGCGCAAAGACCCCACAATTCAGGATCGGATTACGGGCGACGCGGTCGGCCGTAAGCCAGCCATAGGACCATTTGAATGTTTTGTAGTTCTGGGTGCGGCGGTAGCGCCGCGGGCGCTTGTAAATTGTGTTGTAGGACCGGTCGATCTGCGGTGTGATGGCCAGCATGCCATCGGCGGCGGCTGCCAGGTAGATGTCGATTGCGGACCAGTCCTGGACCCAGGCATCGGAATCGATATGCAGGTATACGTCGTGCCCTGGGAAATAGTGCGGCAGAAACGGCCGGGCGAGCAGGGCGCGAAAATGTGCCGGTGCATTCATCGATGCCGGGATGTCGAAATCCCACCCCGGTTCGACAATGGTTGCCCCCCGATCGGCAAGCCAGTGCCTGTGGTCGCTGTCGAGTCCCACATCGAGGATCGACAGGGCGATGTCCTTGCCTTCATCCTTGTCGCGGATCGAACAGACAAGCCCTTTCAGAAGGTCGAAATACCCCGCATCCGCTGCCGAAACGATGGTTGCTGTCACTCGGCCGCCGTCGTGTCTGATGTATCGTTCGCCAAATGCCGGTCGAAAAATTTGACCGACAGGTCGAGCGCGCGTTCGGCATCCGGCTGCGAATAGGGAATGCCGCCCTTGCGGGCAAACGCGTGTTTTGCGCCGGGATATTTGTGGATTGTCACCAGTGGGTTCTTACCCAGTATCCGTTCGAGCATGTCGTTCACCGGCGGCTGCACCCATTCGTCGTTCAGCGCCATGTGAAGCATGAACGGGCGATGCAGGTTCGGCGCTTCGCGGATGTGGTGTTCGATATATGTGCCGTAATAGGCCACCGCGCAGTCGATATCCGTGCGGCAGCAGAGCATGTAGCACAGCTTCCCGCCAAGACAGTATCCGACCGCACCGGTCTTCACATTTCCCGCATAGCTGCTGAGAAAGCTGAGGGTTTCATCCATATCCTGGACGCCGTAATCGTAGTCGAACTGGTAATACAGATCGAACGCCTTCGGGATATCGTCGGGGGTGGAATCCGACAGCACGACACCCGCTTCCTGACGCCAGAACAGGTCCGGCACCAGGCACACATAACCCGCCTCGGCGAATTCGTGTGCGTGATGCTTCATCGTGTCGTTTACGCCCCATATTTCCATGATTGCGACGATGGCGCCCTTGATCGGGCCGTCCGGTGTCGCGACATAGGCCTGCATGTCACCGTCCGAAAGCGGGACGGTTACCCATTCGGTCTTCATGCTGGTGGTCTCCTAGTTACCTTCGACGACGATCATGTTGAAATCTGCGCCGCCTTCGCGCTTTTTCTTGGCCGCCTGGTATTCGGGAGAGTTGTACATCGCCTTGGCCTGGTCAACGCTGTCGAATTTCACAACGACGATCCGGTGCGGTTCCCAGTTGCCCTCAAGAATTTCGGCGGCACCGCCACGGGTCAGGAACTCGCCACCGTATTTCTTTATCGCATCCGGTGCGAGTTTGCCGTATTCGCCATAAGCGTCGGCGTCGAAAACTTCTACGTTGGTGATGATATATCCGGGCATCGGCTGATCCTATGTTACGATTTAGAGATCAGCATACAATCGGTACCGCCCGGGACAAGTGGGGATACAAGTGGTCTGGAAATTGTCGTGGTCAGTAACCGATTTCTGCAATTCTGATATGGTCATGCGTCCATGCGGTGTCATGCTCTGTGGCAGCAACGCGGGTGTTGGTAATCTGTACGAGGTCGCGATCGATTCCGACCGGGACCGGGCTCACGGTAAAACGCATTCCGTGGGCAATGGCGAATACAAGGCTGTCGATCAGGGCGTACAGATAGGGCGGCATGTAATTGATGTCCGGCCGATCTAGATTACTCCTACGCTTTCTGGCCGGATGAAATGTTCGACCGGTGTTGCCATGGCAAGCAACCTCAGGACGACGGTCTCCGTCGCCATCTCCGAGGAAGCGCTGTGGATGGCATAGACGTCGATGAGGTTTTGGACGCCGCCGGGGCCGCCGAGCGACTAGTCCAATCGAGCGAGCGTCCGGCTCTCTACCCAATCGTCCTCGACGCCCGGCGGCCACTACCCGTAGACCAGCGCAGCAATGCGCCCGTCATCCAGTTCAAATGCGAGGCCCGCATCGTCCAACGCGGTTTCGACCGCGGAAAATTGTTCATGTGAATTCATAATGCTGGGAAAGATTTCGAACGTGAAAACGCTGAGTCGCGCATTCACTGTATGTAACACGCGCAGTACACGACGCAGTGATTTGTGCGCCGATAGTTCACCTTCCGGGCCGATAGCCGAAAGGCACGGTGTTATGCTCGACGATCTCGAGCGGATTTTTGAACGTTATTTCACCGACCGCCCGACGGTACAACTGGTCGCGAACGGCGAGGAACTGTCCGCGCATTACGGGATCGGCCTGTGGATCGTGCGGCGTAATCTCGAAGCCCTGGGCGGCAGCGCCGAAGCCCGAAACCTCCCGGATTACGGTTTTGAGATGACGTTGCGGATTCCGTTGGCGGCAAAAAATATCTGCCTGAATTATCTTTCGTGGTCGCGTGTCCTGTCCGGCGCTATTCTGATCCGACAGGAGATTGGGATTGAACAGAGGGAACCGAACATGGCTGACGTTGCAACAAAGCCGGAACGTAAATCCGCCCGCGCCAAAGGGGCTACTCCGCGTGTGCCGCAGAAATTCGTCTATATGAAGCCGGCGGACCAGAAAGACGGCAAGGCGATTGTGTCACTGTGTCAGACCGACATCATCCGGGGCGCAGTACAGGTCGTCAAAGAGGGCGGTGACAACAACCTGCATTCGCATACCGGCATGGACGGGTTTTGGATGGTGCTGAAGGGTGCAGTGCGGTTTTACGGGCCGGGCGACGAGGTGCTGGGAGAGTTCGGCGCGCATGAAGGCATCGTTATGCCGCGGGGCGCCGAGTACTGGTTCGAAAGCTGCGGCGATGTCGATCTTGAGCTGTTGCAGGTCGTCGCCTTCGACCGCGACGTGAAGAACGAACGGGTCGACGTGAACGAACGGAAATTCGACGTCGACGCGACCGAGCGTTTCGACGGCCGCATCCGCGACTGAATATCACAGCGCCATAAAGCTTTCCGGCGGTACCCATGTGTCCGGATAGTGCTTGTTCGCCCACCGACACATGCCCTGCAGTACAGGCGTGAGGTCGTGCCCAGCCTCAGTCAGCCGGTATTCGTTGCGCACCGGATTGGTTTGATAGGGCGCTTTTGAAATAATCCCCAGTTGCTCCATCCGGCTCAGCCGGTTGGCGAGAATGTTGGTGGTGATGCCTTCGGGTGAATCCAGGAATTCACCGTAGCGCGCCTTGCCTGTCAGCATGTCGCGCACAATGATCAGTGACCAGCTGTCGCCTAGGCAGTCCAGCGTCGTGCCGATCGGGCATCCGGACCGGCTTGAAGGTTCATTCATCGTCTAATTCCCCGCGCCACGTATTTGTCACTTGCATAATGAAAGTGAGCCTGTGAATGTGTCACTTGTAATATGCAATTGATTAACCCCGGGAGCAAACTAATGGATAAATCGATTACCGGGCGATGCCTGTGCGGCGCCGTCAGCTACGAAGCCAACGCTGAGCAGGTGATTGGTGGGCATTGTCATTGTGTGGATTGCCAGAAGTCGAGCGGGACGGGCCACTAGTCCCACAAGGGCGTGCCCGCCGCGGCGGTGTCGATCAACGGTGAGACCATTGTGTACGCCGCGCCAACCGATGCTGGGAACACTGTGTCGCGGCATTTCTGCCCGACCTGCGGATCGCCGATTTATTCGTCGAATTCGTCGATGGAGGATCTGTTGTTTCTGCGGGCATCGTCACTCGACGATCTGGAAGCGTTCCAGCCCGGCGTCGTGGTCTACACCAAGTCGCGCCCAAGTTGGGATCATGTCGGGCAGGGTCTGCCGGAATTCGACGGCATGCCGCCGCCTCAGGCGATGGCGGAAATGAGCGAATAAATGCCACAAAAAAGGGCGGGTACTGGACCCGCCCTTTTTAGAACTCTGTTTCAGGCGCCTATTTTTCCCGCGTATCCGGCAGCCAGCCCGGGCCGGCGAGCATCGGTTCCAGGTCGCCCTCGTAATCGGGCGCGTTTTCGATCTGCTCCAGCCAGTTCAGGCCCATCGCCTTGAAGATACGATTGGTGATCACGATCAGCCGCGCCTCGTTTTTCGGGTCCGAGTTGAAATGCTGCTGGATGCAATAGGCCGGCACGAAGATGAAGTCGCCGCGTTCCCATTCGAACTTGCGGGGCTCTTCTTTCCAGGTCCAGTCGAATTCCACGTCGACTTCGAATTCCACATCCCAGTGCAGATCGTAGCCCGTGCCTTCGGCAACGAACAAAATCTGTTCCGCCAGAATACGCCGCTTGCCGGTGTGGCTGTTGGGCTTGATGAACTGCATATAGGCTTCGACGCAGTTTTCGGTGGTGTTCTGGTTTTCGTGCACAAGATGCTTGATCAGCCCGTCGGGCGAATTCTCGAACGGCATGTCCTGCGGCTTCACCACTGACAGCCGGTTGCGGTACGTCTTCCGGAACTCGGCGGATTCCTCCAGTTCCTCGCGGTACCATTCTGCCGGTTTGTCGGCGCCGTTATGGGCTCTGTCTCTTTCGTGTGTCGTCATTTTCTTATCCTAGCTCTATTTCTAACCCCCGTTCGTCATTCCCGCGAAGGCGGGAATCTGTTGGGGGTGTCCTCTTGCAGGCGATCCCCGCCTTCGCGGGGATGACAAACGGTTTACAGGTCCGTCGGCGGTTCCCAATGTTCCCAGCCCGGTGCCGGCTCCTTCGGCGGATATTCCGCGACCTTCTGGAACAGCATGTGCATGAACAGAAACAGCGGCTTGGCCTTCATCACCAGCGAAACTAGATCTTCTTCGTCCGAGGCGTTGAAATGCTGATGAACGCAGCCATTCTCCACGATGATCACGTCACCGGCTTCGTAATCGACGCGCTTGCCGTCGTGGATGTCGAAACCCTTGCCAGAGATGATGTAGAACAGGGCCGAATTCATATGCCCATGGCGCTGACCGGTGCCGCCCGGCGCGATGCACGAGATATGGGTCTCGATTGATTGCGCGATATCGGTACGTTGCGGGTTGATGATCGGCTTGTCGAAAAACTGCGGGCCGCCCTTCCAGGCCCAGTCCGTGGATTTGTACACCCGCGGCTGGTCCATCAGGCCCTGCTGCAACTCGCCATAGGTGCCTTCCAGGGCACGGACGAAGGTACGCTTTTTCTGCCAGCGCTCCCACACGATCTCTTTGGGCTGGTTGTGCCCGGGACCAGCATCGGCTTCTTTTACTTCTGCCTCGGTCGGACCGACATTATCCGGCTTCTCTGCCATGCCGTTATTCTCCTTATTTCTGCGTTGCGCGGAGCATAGAACTGCGATGCTTAGACGTCAAAGTATTGGCCGTTCTATAGGTCCGTGGGCGGTTCCCAATGTTCCATACCGGGGGGCAGCGTCTTTGGCGGGTAGGCTGCGATCTTCTGAAACAGCATGTGCATGAACAGGAAAAGCGGCTTCGCCTTCATCACCAGCGAAACGAGATCTTCTTCGTCGGACGCATTGAAATGCTGATGGACGCAGCCGTTCTCTACGATGACCACGTCGCCGGCTTCGTAATCCGTCCGTTGGCCGTCGTGGATGTCATAGCCCTTGCCGGAAATGATATAGAACAGCGCCGAATTCATATGGCCATGGCGCTGGCCGGTGCCGCCGGGTGCGATGACCGAGATATGGGTTTCGATCGATTGCGCGATATCGGTACGCTGCGGATTGATGATCGGCTTGTTGAAAAGCGCAGGCCCGCCTTTCCACTGCCAGTCCCGGGATTTGTAAATCCGGGGCTGCTCCATCAGGCCGTCCTGCAGTTCGCCATAGGTGCCTTCGAGGGCGCGCACAAACGTCCGTTTTTTCTGCCAGCGTTCCCATACAACCTCTTTCGGCTGGTTATGTCCCGGGCCGGCATCGGCCTCTTTGATTTCAGGTTCGCCGACGTTGTCGGGCTTTTCCGCCATATGCATTTTCTTTCTTTTTCAGCGTCGCGCAGAGCATAGAACTGAGATGCTTAGAGGTCAAAGCAACGGGCCTGAAAGGACAGCGTTCAAGCCGGGGGAAGACCGAAACGGTTATCCCGCATGCATGGCGCAAAGTTTGTTCCCGGACGCATCGCGGACATAGCAAAGATAAAGTTTGCGATCGCCCGTATCGCGCCAGCCCGGCGGGTCTTCAACGCTTGTACCGCCGTTTGCGACGGCAGTGTCGTGAAACGCGTCGACCTGCGCCGTGGACTCGCAGCCAAAGCCGAATGTACTGCCATTTCCGGCCGTTGCGGTGTTGCCGTCTATCGGCTTGGCGACGATCAACGTCCCGGCGGGCGTGCGGTAGTAAACCCGTTGTTTTGCTTCGTTCGCGACGCCTTCCGGCACACCGATCGCGCCCAAGGTGGCATCGTAAAACTTTTTGGCTGCGGCGATATCGTGTGTGCCGACGACAATGTGCGAAAACATGTAGACGCGTCTCCATCTGAATTTGGGTTTAGGTGAAAGTCATTCGAGTT
>Ga0315326_10001641_pt1 | contig 11726 bp, 12 predicted proteins | sample M180m32315metaG_FD_203457 | JGI IMG/M metagenome (GOLD analysis project Ga0315326, IMG submission 203457) | Ammonia-oxidizing marine archaeal communities from Monterey Bay, California, United States - M1 80m 32315 | ecosystem: Environmental > Aquatic > Marine > Coastal | place: USA: California... | reverse complement strand
CCTAAAGTACCATTATTTGCATTTGTAAATTTTACTTGAGGTCGTGAACCTCCTGAACCTTTTACTTCTAATCCTGTATAATTAGATACTCCATCAATTAAAATTGTTGATGCATATAAGTGACCGAACAAAATAGTATTTAAAGAAGCATCACACGCTAATGCAGCACCGCTTCCTACCCTATAAACCCTAAAAGCACCACCATTATTATCAATAGCATAATTAGTTTGACCAGAGGTGGCTAGTATAATATTATCAGATGTTTGTATATTACCTGCAGCAGTTAAAGTACCTGCAAAAGTACCATTACCACTTGTATCTACTGAAAATTTTGAAGATAAATTTGGTGTAGCTTGAGCAGAAGAAACATAATAGGTCAATCCTTGACCACTATACAATCTTAATAATTGCGAATCTTGACTATCATTATCATTTACCCATGCACTACCGTTATAAGCCAAGTTAACAGACATATCAGCAACATTGTTTTCGTGGCTTTGAAATCTTGCACGATTAACATTAAAAGCATTTAATCCACTTGATTGAGTTCCTAATGTAATTGCACCAGAAGAGGTTAGACTTGAAAGAGTACCAACTGAAGTCAATGAACTTGAAACTACTGTGCTTTTAAGTGTTGTATTTGATAAAGTATTTGCATCAGCTGTAACTGTGATAGCTGCTGAGCCATCAAAGTTTACTCCATTAATTGCCCTTGCAGTTGCTAAAGTTGTTGCAGTAGCTGCTAATCCTACTGCTATATTTGCAGTACCATCAAAGGATGTTCCACCTATAGTCCTTGCAGTTGCTAATGCAGTTGCTGTGGCTGCATTTCCAGCAAGATTAGTGGACCAAGAGAATGTACTATCACCGTCACTTACTAATACCTGGTTAGCAGATCCATTACCAGATACTTTTAATTCACTTGCTCCTACAGTTCCCTGACCAACAGAAGCTGATTGCCCGATTAACACTGCATACAGATCTGTTCCAGAAGCTGGCGCTTCTGTAAAAGTAATTGTACTTCCAGAAATAGAATAAGCTGCAGGAGGTTGCTGTAAAACTCCATCAAGCGCAACTAATACATTTGCTGTATTTGGAGTAATATCTACACCGCCTACCTGTAAAGTAAAAGCAACTACATCTGTTCCACTATCACCTGATCCATTAAAGGTTGATGAAAAATCATCAATCTCAATAAAGCTTCCACTATTTGTTGGTGCGTGTCCTATATAAGGCATTATGCGTTCTCCAATGCTTCTACTTTTGCAGTTAAATCGTTTACAACCTCAACAAGACAACTAATAACAGCAGATGCGTCTCTACCGTCTTGACTAAGTTCTTTTTTTACTTCTTCTTTATCAGGAAGCCCTTCAGATACAGTAATTTGTGGTTTTGCAAAATCGTGTAGTTTTGCGTGGTCAAGTTGATGTTCTTTATCATCCTTATCGTAATCATCTAATTTTTTATGTGATGCTAATACATCATAAGCAATTTGAAGTGTTTCGGGATATGGAGTTCTGTCAGTAAACGAGGCTGCTGAAACATCTCCACCAAACCACAAATCTTTACTATTATTTCCACCTGTTTCAAATATAGTTTCACTTGCATTATTAACAAGTTGAAATTTTTTCGCACTAGAAGTTCCATCATTTCTTAGGCTAAATCGATAATTCCCATAAGGATAAAAACTTATCATGGGTTCATCCCAAGTACCACCGTTGAGTGTAATATTTCTATTCCCACTAGCGTTTTCTGCCCCTACAGCTATACTACCATTTGCACTCACAGAGAAAACTTCATGAGCTGCCTCTGCAGTATCTTCTCCAAAACTTGCTCTTGATTCATAACAAATAGAATATCTACCTGTATCTACTGCATACATTGTTCCAGCGTACCACTCTTTATCAGTTGCTGTACTATGCATATAAATACCACAACCCCTATTTCCTGAACTACCTTCATATAATAAATTTACAGCAGCACCTGTCCACCCTGAGCTTCCGTTATTTTTACAAGTTAATTGAGCTGGTGAACCATTACCTTGAGAGTCTATTGTTAATGTATGCCCACTAAGAGTATAGTTTTGATTACCACTTATATAAAACCTTAAATCACCACCATCTCCACTTGAGGCTATCCCTGAGTTTATACCATCTAAAGCAGTACCAGTAAAATACATTCCTGATGTTGATTTTATAGCACCATCAGTTTCAATAGTCATTTTCTGAGAATTGTTTACACCAAAAGCTAAAGGTTGATTTACTCTTGTAACAATCTGAGCAGTTGAAGTTGGATGAAATTCTATTTGACCAAGCCAAGTATCATCATTTTTTCTAAATACTAGATTCTTAGCAGCACTATTATCATGAGCATCTAAGTATAAATAATCACCTGTAATAACATCACTACCTGTGCCATTAACTGTTAAATTACCTGTAACAGTAGCATTACCTGCAAAAGTAGTATCTCTTTGCATATAAATATCACCTGTGCTAATATGGTTTATATACAAATCTCCGTGTGAATAATCACTAGCATCAGCAAGACCATCTATATGTCTTACTCTTGTACGATTTGCTTTTACTTCTTCAGAACCATTACTAGCTCCTACTATAATCGTACTTGAAAAAGTTTTAGAACCACTAAAAGTTTGTGTTCCTGAAAGATGAGCTGTATCTGCATCAAGATAAGCACTAGCAATAGCAGTTCCATTCCAAGTACCTGATGTTAGTGTACCTACTTGTGTAATCCCTGTCTGTGCCCCTGTTACAGTAATAGCATCTGCCACTTTTGCGTCAGTTACGCTGTTATCTGCTAATCCGCCTGTTTTAATTTGTGTGAGAGCCATTATGCGTTCTCCAGTGCTTTAATACGTTCATTTTGCTCTTGTAATGCTTTTAAAAGTATTGGCACTAAATTATGATATAAAACACCCTTTACCTCTCCATCTGAATCTTTATCAACTATATAGTCAGAGCCTTCTACTTCATCCACTTCTTCTGCAATTAAACCATATTCTGTATTTGGATTATCTTCTGTAGTGTTTTTATAAGTTCTTACTTCATCAACATCTTCAAAATCTCTAAACTTAAAACTTCTTGGCTTTAGTGAATGAATCCAATCAACTGAACCCATATCTGCAATATCTTTTTTCATAGCTCTAACAGAACCAGTATAAGGTTCTATTGAACCATCAGTTCCACTATGAACCCAATACAAAGGATATCTACTATTTGTAGAACCTGTTTGAGTGAGTTGTTTTGCTATAATAGCACCACTAGCTCTAACTCTTAATTTTTCTGCATAATTACTACCATTATAAGCTGTCCAAACAAAATCAGCTTGACTACTTGCACCAACTTGAACACACCCAAAATAATTATTCATACTACCATGATTAGCCCATCTAATCATTGTAGCTTCTCCATCATCATCAGCACCATTAAGCCATATTGCAGTTTCACCATTGAGGTCTGTGCCTTGATTGAAAGCTACTTCTGCATCTAATTTTATACATAAAGGGTGGTCTGTATTATTAGTGTTAATCCCAACACAAGACGCACCTGCGTCAACAAATAAAGCATAATCATTAGTATCTGATTCTACTCTAAAATCAATATTTTGTTGGTCGTGATTAATAGCAACTTCAGTTGAACCAATATTTATACAATTGTTTCCATTAGTAGTAAGGATTATTTCGTCTGCCCTCATTCTAAAGTGAGTGTTAGTATCTCCATCATGTGTTATATATTCAGGTATGTAAAGCGTACCTCCAAAAGTAGAGCCAGTTCCTTTTTCTACTACTAATTCGCTATTAGAAAGGTCTACAGTTGAGCCTGTTCCTGAATAATTAATATGTAAAGTTGCTCTGTTTGAATCAGCATAACCATCTGCATTGTAAAAATTTAACTCATTAGTGCTTTCTAACACTAAAGAGTAGTCGCTACCTGTAATTGGTCTTAATCCACCATCAACTGATAATTTCATTTTACCTGAACCTGCATTTGAAAGGTCAAAAACTTTAGTAGAACTTGTACTTGTTGATAATCTTATTGTGCTTGTATCAGGAAATGTAAATTTATAATCAGCCACACCTGCATCTGAAAGTGTTAATACTGAATCAGTAGTAGAGCCTGTTGATGAGCTAATTGTTCCTGATGATGTTAATGAAGTAAGAGTGCCTACTGAAGTAATAGCAGATTGAGCTGCTCCAGTTACCGTTGCTGCAGTACCACTTGCGTTACCAGTAAGGTTTCCTGTGATAGCACCACTAAAAGAAGATGTACCAGTAACAGTTAATTTTTCTGAACCACTTACAGATCCACCAAGCCCAAGACTTCCCATACGGAATCCAGTTCCATCATCATCTACTTTTTGAGCAGTTATTGCATCATCTAAGATATCGGCAGTGTATACCTGACCATCCTGGATTTCAGTTGTAGTAATAACATTCGCACCAACTTTTACTGCAACTTTTGCGGGTTCATTACCCCAATATGCCATTAAGTAATCTCCATGTATGAAATTAGCAAATCAGCGACTCCTGTAGTACTAGCTAATGCTTGTATTTTATCCCCAGTCTCTAAGACCAACTTATTTCCAGACATTATTTCTAAAGAACTTCCAGAGGGTACTGGTGCGCTTTTTACTAAATGGACAGTTTCATTATTCCCAGTTCTACGATTATCTGATGTACTAGATACAATTGCTACATCAATCGTAATTGAACTTGCAGAAGTATTAGAAACTGACATACCCACAACAATACTTGTTGTGGATCCAGGAGTTGTGTATTGATCCACTAAACTGGTAGTTAATCCTGCATTTGTAGTTAGCTTGAAGGTATTTGCCATAATATTATCCTAACGCAATTGCTAAGGCTGTCGCATCTGCAGTTGTAGCAGACTGGGTCGAATCCTTAATTTGTCTTATTACATTGCTGGAATCTTTAAAGTAAAGAGAAGCTACATCTGCATGATAATTAACTACTACTTCTCCATAATCAACATCGGTAGCTGCATCAGAAGAATGTGTTGGAGCAGGATTAGATGTATTACTTCTATTTCTCAATATTATTTTATTAGCCATTAATAGTCACCTCCATCAATATTGAATCCACTTAGTTCAGCGTTTCCTGAACCATCATCATCAATTCCAGTAATATCCGCACATTTAATTGCGGCATAATTATAACCTGAGCCTGAAACATTGACTGCATTAGCTCCTGTTCCTGGCGCTGCAGTTAAACTATCAAAGAAAGTCCATACACCATCTCCAACGCTCGCATCTCTATAAATTCCAGCATATTCTACAGAACTTCCAGAATCATCACTATATGCTCCGTAAACTCCTATGTCAATGTCATCGCTATTTACACTAGATCTTTTAGCAAGCTGGATTAATCCATCTTCGACCTGCATTGTAGCTACTTCTGTAACTACACTATCGCCTTCGACAGTTAAATTTCCTGCAATCGTTAAATTTCCACTAATATTAGTAATTGCTTGCGTAGCATCAATTGCTAGCACTCCACTTGTAGCCGTAAGTCCAGTTCCATCTATAGCAGCTATTAAATCTGCTACTGATTCTTTTTTGGTAGTGTTATCTCCCGCATCTATGATCGCTATGCTATCTGCTGCTACATCAACTGTAGCCGATGATACTTCATTTAAATCTATATCTACAGTAACAGAGCCTCCTAGTGATACCGAACCACCAGTCTTTAATCCGTTACCAGCTGTAACTGTTAATGAACTGTTTACTAACTCTGCATTAGCAACGCCCCCATCTTTAATTGTAATCGCACCTGAACTTGCTGCAAAGTTATCTGCAGAAAAACTCGCTATTCCTTTGTTTGAAGTAGTAGCGTCTTCTCCTGCTACTGTTATTGCTTGCCCACTGTGTGTTACGTCCACACCTTCGCCTCCAGCGAAGGTTAGTACTTGACTGTCTAAGTCTACTGCACTGTTTCCAGCAGTATCTGTAGTAAAGTCAAGGTCTTGTGCTGTTAATTGGGTATCAACATAAGTTTTTATCGCATTTTGCGTTGCTAACTTAGATTGAGAAGTGCCAAGAGTATTTGTATTGTCAATCTCAGCTCCAATCCACTTCGCAGAGGAACCATTAATAGCTACATATAACTTGTAGAGATCCTCACTCCAAAGTGGCTCACCCGACCCAGCAAAAGAGCCAGGTAACGAACTATCATTACCTCTCTTTATTCTGATTGTATTAGCCATTAGGTATTCCTTTTATTTTCATTAGTATGTTCCTCCATCTATTCCGCCATCTAAATTTTCTTGAATCAACTTTGTCCATGTTGAATTTCTTCTTACATATAATATATCATCATCAGTATCGTACCAAATAGAGCCCTCATTAGCACTACTTGGAGTACCATCTTGTGCAAATTTTTCATTAGCCAATGCAGCAATAGCTGTCTGCAAGTCTGTAGCAGTTAAATCGCTAGTTGTTGCGTCAAAAGTTGTTTGAGCAGCTGAAGTAGCCTCAGATACTGTTATATTAGTTGAGTCATCTGGGTCTATTGTAATTGTTACATTATCTGGCATTATAAGCTCGAAGTATCTGTTACTGTGTCAACAACAGTTACAGTTCCTTTTACATATTGATCTACTTCAGTACCATCATTTGCGACTAGATCGTATTTTAATTTTCCAACTGGCAACGTCTCTGTTTGAGCTTGAGTTAAAGCTAGTTTTATTGCTCCAGCAGAGGCATTTGTTTTCGTTACAGTGAAAGTGGCAGCCACACCAGTGCTTTCTTTTCTTCGGATCTCAGACTTAAATGTATAGTTTGTTACATTTATAGCGGTCCCACCATTATCCTTTAATGTCATTCCTAAGGCAAAGTCAGTACCTCTAGATATTGTTATATTGTAAGTACCTGCTGCCATTAGAATTCATGAGGAGCAATCGAGATATGACTGCCATCTCTTCCTTTATTCGTATATTTTTTTGCCATAATTACACACTTTTCATATTCTTTCATATAATATTGAGCGCCTTTATAATCACCTTTACGAGCACTTAGTTGTTCCATAACCCGATACATAATAGCTTTATGAAATTGTTCTGGGACATCTGGTTTCTCACTAAGGGTCGAAGTAAGCTTTGTAGGCTTTCTTCTGTATAAAATTCGAATTTTATCACCTGCTGATATATCATCAGCTCCAAATGATTTAACTTCTCCTTCAATATCATCCCAATAACCAATGCCTAATTTCCCTAATTTTACCCACCATGCTTTATATTTACTTGAACTTGCCATTATGTTACATCCAATGGTTCTGCATCGCTAGAAAGATGACCTATTATCTTCTCACCATCTGTTGAATTCCCATAAGTTACTTGAATAACCTCTAAAACATCCTCCGCATCAGTTATACTTGTAGCTCCAGTAAAATCATAATAACGCTTATCAGCAACTGGATCTGCATCTGGATTTAAAATGTCCATATGAATATTTGTCCTAGCTTCAGCAACAAACTCATCTAACGCATTATTTAACATAATGCGTAATTGCGTCTCACCAATTTCTGGATGGACTTGTTGAATTTGTTCTATGATCTGCTTTTGCGTCATTAATCTATTACCGCATATTCAACTGCAAGATCACTTGCGCAGGAAAGTTTAAAAGTTTCATTCCCTGGTGAAGGAAGCATAATTGCCCCACCTTTAGCTATTACAGCTATTGTTTTATAAATACCTGCTGTTGGACCATCTAAAGTAACTGCACTACCACTAACTGTTGGTGAAGCTGCATTCATATCTGCTAAAGATATGTATATTTGTACAGTTAAATCAGTGCTAATGTCTGCAGCACCAAGAACACTAGCAGAATCCCAAGATTTACCTGTATGTTTTATAAATAACATTTTAGCTGATGTGGTCGCTTTAGTTTCTCCATTCGAATCTGCTTTCATATAAGGACCATAATCAGTTGTATGATCTGCTGCTCCTGTATTTACACTAGCGGATCCACCCAATGATGTTCCTATATCATTAGCAATAACATCATGAGCATCATAATCACCTGAAGCGGCAATTGTTCTGATTGGAGTCATGCTAACAGAATATTCTACTCTACTTGCCATTTTCTATACTCCTTTGGCGTTTTGTTGTGGCTCTTGATAAGAAGCTACAAAAGTTTGTAACCCTCTTTGATATTGCGTGTCTAAGACCTGTAATTCTTGAACCATAGTTTGGTGTTTTTGAAAAATACTACTTAAGTCTGATTGATACGTTTGGAACTCACTTCCATATTTAGCCGAGGCTTGTTGCAAGTCTTGTCCATATTTCTGCAGTCTTTGAGTTTGCTCTGCCTGCCATAAGCCAATTTCTTTCTGTATCTCGTTAATAGTATATATTTCTTTTTCATTTGTTAAATTTGTTTTATAAAGTTCTAATTTAGCAGCATACTCTTTCATATCATCATTTCTTTTCTGCTGCCAAATTGATAAATCTTTTTGAAGTTTATTGGTCGTATATTCTGTTACTTCTTTATTTACTTCTTGTTGATATTTTTCTAACTCAGATTGAAATAATTGAAGTTTAGAAGAATATTCTTGAAATTCCTTACCTTGTTTCATTTGAGCTTCTTGAGTTGCTATTCCAACCTCAGACTGATATTTAACTTGAGCTTCATTAAATTTATTTAGTTCATTATCTACTTTTGATTTATACTCATTTAATTGAGCGCCAATCTTAGATAATTCAGCATTAGCTAATTCTACATCTTCATTCGTCTCTATCTGTGTTGTTGCATTCGCAAATGAAGTAACTAATGCAGGAGCATCATAAGTAGGTGCATTTGCTTCGTTCATTACTACTAGAGTATCTGTAAATGATGGTGAACCAGGTGCAACAGGAGGTGTAGAGCTAATTGATAGGTCAGATAAAGTAGGTTCTGCGCTTAATACTAGAGTAGGTGCAGATTCTGATATAGATAGATCTGCTATAGAAGGTAATGGTACTAAGGACAATGATTCTTCTGCATAACTAGGTGCAGTAAGATCATCTACAGATCTTCTTAAAACATCTAATTGATACAATCTTCCCTTTACTGCCGCTCCCATAACAACTAAATGCTTTACATCATCAGGCACTCCAGCTATATCTGCATCATCATAATTTATTGTAGGGTATTTAACTACTACTGCTGAACCTCCAGCAGGTTCTATATAAATTCTACCAGCTTCTCTATAAAATACTGGGTTTTGAGTTGTCGCTTGATAAATAGAGTCAGAGTCTTCTGCTCTTTGCTTATTTGCCGCATCAATCTCTAAAGCTCTATAGCCTTGATTATGTGCATATAAAAATTTTGCTGTTGTTACTGCTACTCCCTCATCTCCAACTACAGCTGCCACATCTGTACCAGCATAGCCAGTACCTGAACTTACTATATAAGCGGCAATCACAGCACTCCCATTGGATACTGCTCTTATAACAGCTCCTGAACCACCTGAAAGTCCTCCACCAGATTTATTAATAACCACTTTAGGGTCAGAACCATATCCAGATCCTCCAGTTGATACGGTTAATTCCGTTCCTGCAGCAGCTAAAGACCCATCAGTAATACTTCCGATTGCTATAGCAGCCCCAGAACCTCCACTTGAATCTGTGATCGTTTCAGATACTTGCCAAAGCATCTCTGTTGGTAAAAGATTAATAACCTCTCTAGCAACATCAGTAGCCCACTGGGTTACTGCAGTTGCATTATTATCAGGGACTTCCCCGATTAAATCTTCAATTTTTGTTTCTACGGTTTGATTCGCCATAATTTCCTTTAAGAAGGTGGGGCTAATAAAAGCCCCACCAAATTAACGATCTTTACAGATCTGTGAAGGTTATGATACCATGAGTTTCAGGAAGTTGAATCTCAAGACCAGCTTCGGTCATGATCATATCTTTTCTTCCGTCAACATCATTAGCTTGAACATTCGTCATGATATGTGTATCACGATTCTTGCCATTACCTACTAATGGACGATACGCCACATTCTTTAGATCTATAAGAGCCATCTTACCGCTGTTTGAACCGCGGAATAATGGTTCTTGGACCACATGAAGGTTACCAAAGATTGTGTTAATCCTAGTAACTGTGTGGCCAAATGATCCAGGAACAGAACTGATATCTAACTGATAAGAGCTAGCTCCGCCAGTATTATTCCAGAATGAGTTATTTCCCAACTTGTTCATCCATGCAATTACTGGACGAGATGCCAAGCAAAGCTTGTCACCGCTATTGCCTTTTTCGGGTGCGAAAAAGTCTTCCATGTAATCAATGAATGTATCATAAGTGGAGGAAGCTTCTGTAAAATCAGCTGTCTTTCCACCATTAGCTGTAATGTAAGGCATGACACCATGAGTCATACGCTTAGGTGCTGCTGCGCCTGCATCATCAGATGAGCCAACACCATAAAGCATTGCATGCTCGATATCCATCTTGTGCTCCATTAACTTCTCGCGCCATACTCGACGATATTCGTCAGCTACGCCACGATACTCTGTAGCTAGAGATGTTCCACTAAAGAGATCAATAGCAGTTTTAAAAATCTGCGTATATCCTTCTCTATCGGATAATGTATCTCTCCAACCACCTGGAGCTCCAGATCCCTCTTCAAATGCTGTACCAATCACTTGGCCTTTTGCATTATTTGCAACTGCAATTGTTGAAGGATAAGCTGAAGCATCAGTGCTTCCATTCACAGAATGAACAGTACAAGCTAAAGTAGCTTTAGCAGCTGCTTTAGTTACGCCTGTAACTCTAAATACAACATCTACCACTGCAGAAGCATTAGTAGTTGCTGGGACAGAGATTAATTGTCCACCATCTGCCACGAAAAATTCGGGACATGTTGGTGTAGTAAGTGCTTTGCCGTTCGCATCATAAGCAACATCTACCAACATATTTTTGGTTGCTGTTGCTGCTGGATCTGGGTCATAAGCACTAATCGCAGTTTCGACATCGAAATTGCGTCTTGCCCACTGATGACGCTGCTCTAAAAACTTAAAGACAGGGTCATTGGTAGGCTTCTTTGCTACTTTTGAAAGGTAGACAAAGAGAGGGGATTGTTCAGGTGCTAGCTCTGCTACACGCTCGCCAAAGTTGTATAACCGACGATTATTGTTAGTGGATACACCACTAGGAGCTGCGCCTGCGACTGAATAAGTAGCCATTTACTTGTTACTCCTTTTCCCTTTTACCAAGGGTTTTTACTTTTATAATCACTGATCATAGCATCCATTACGGTACTTTCTGGTGACTTATCGGCTCCTTGTTCTCCTCCAGGTGTTACAGAAACAGGTTGCGGCATAGATAATTTCTCCCGCTGACGCTTCATAGCTGCCACAGTTGGATCTGGTGCTATCTGACCTTCAGCATGCGCTTGTGGCGCTTGAGTAGGTGCAGAAGCAGTTGGATTTTGCTGTGTCTTCCATAATGCGACTAGATTATCAACAGAAACGCTCTCAGGAGATGACATGTACTGAACAAAACGATCTACCTCTTCAACGGGCATATTATATTTTGTATGTAAGTCATTTCTTAATTTAACGTCTTCTTGTCGCTGTCGCTGTACTTCCTTTTCGTGAACCATCTGATTCTTTAACATATCATTCTCTGCACGAGCATAATCGACCATTTGGTCTCTATACTCATCCATAGATTCTTTATATTTAAAGGAATCAGAATTAGGATCTGAATAG
>Ga0315326_10001638_pt1 | contig 11737 bp, 10 predicted proteins | sample M180m32315metaG_FD_203457 | JGI IMG/M metagenome (GOLD analysis project Ga0315326, IMG submission 203457) | Ammonia-oxidizing marine archaeal communities from Monterey Bay, California, United States - M1 80m 32315 | ecosystem: Environmental > Aquatic > Marine > Coastal | place: USA: California... | reverse complement strand
TTGGACTTGCGGAGTACGTGTCCTGCCTCATTTTCAGCAAGTATTACTTCGGCTCCGAAGTCTCCAAAAAATCTAGCTGCGAATGCACCTGATAAATTGGTCGATAAATCTAATACGCGAATGTCCGAAAATGGGTGACTCATAAATACCTTTTACATCGTTCTAATGATCGTCATTATAGTTTCATGAAATTAATGTGGTGACTGTTAGGTATATAACAGAACGTCCGCGCTTCAAGCCATACATTCTATGCAGCATGATAAACAGATACTATATCTTTTATCGAGATTAATTTTACTTCTGATTGACGGCTCGATGCGAATGTATTGACGGTTAATTTAAAGAATGGAGCTCAGGCGCTATGCAGTATTTCGTGCACCGTTTAGTCACTCAGATGATACCGGTGATGATCCTGGCATCGTTTCTAGTTTTTATGGTCGTGAGGCTGATACCGGGCGACCCGGCGCTTTTAGCTTCGAGTGGTGAGAATCAGACTAGCCAAGAGGCATATGAACTCGCTCGGGAGCGTATGGGTCTGAATGACCCCTTTCATGTGCAGTATTTCAGCTGGCTTGGGAACGCTATACAGGGCGACTTTGGTATTTCAATGAATAAGGGTATCCCAGCAGCTGACATCATATACAGTGCTTTCCCGGCAACGATTGAATTAGCATTATTCGCATTAACTTACGGCTTTGTGTGGGGCGTGGTATTAGGAATACTGGCGGCCGTGAACAGAGGCGGAGTGTGGGATTATATTGCGTCCTTATGGACTGGAATCAACATAGGTATTCCGTCATTTATCGCGGGTCTTCTGTACCTGTTGATTTTTGCCGTTCAATTTAAGATATTACCGGCATCTGGGAGGGTACCGTTCACTGAAGATCCGTTAGATGCACTTAAGCATCTGGCACTTCCTACGATAGCGTTAGGTAGTATTGTTGCGGCTCAGATTTCCCGATATACGCGGCAGTCTATTTTAGATACGTTGACCGAAGATTACATCCGGACAGCTCGAGCTAAGGGGCTTCGTGAACGTACCGTCATGATTCGACATGCTTTGAAGCCGAGTCTCATTCCGGTGGTCACGATTATGGGATTACAGGTGGGTGGTGTATTGGCGGGTACTCTTGTAATTGAGCAAGTGTTCACTTGGCCCGGTGTAGGCCGAGCGTTAGTGAGCGCAGTACGTGAGCGTGATTACGTAATGATGCAGGGTATCACTTTGCTGCTTGTGATTATATTTTTGGTTGTTAATTTAATAACTGATCTTCTATATGTTGGGCTGGATCCGAGAATTCGTCTCGGTGGAAAAGCGGAGGCGTAAGATGTCAGCTAACACAGTCGATCCTCTGTTTGCGTCCGAGATACCTCAGTCAACTCTGAGCGCCCTGTTAAAAGAAATACGAGCCGTTGGCAAGACAGCTAGAGGATTTATTTCATTATTTGGCTTATCACTTTTATTTTTATTTGCGATTCTAGTTCCATTGCTCTGGGGTGCTGATCCAAATTGGATTGAAAATGTGACAAAAAATCAATCACCTTCTTGGGAACACCCAATGGGCACGGATCATATATCCCGTGATTTGCTTGCGCGAAATGCCTCTGGTTTGGGGCGAACAGTAGTGGTCGGAATCGGGGCCGTGATCTCAGGTTGGATAGTTGGTATAGCACTTGGCTATCTTGCTGGGTGGCGAGGAGGTCTAACCGACATTTTCATCATGCGCGGAGTAGATACGCTGCTGGCGTTTCCGGGCATTTTGATTGCGATTGTAGTATTAACGATTTTGGGAGGCGGGATCATACCACTTGGAATCTCCATTGCTATTTTTAATGTGTCAGGCATGGCACGGCTCGCCCGGGCCGGAGTGCTGCGTGAGCGTGAGCGTGATTATGTGACAGCTGCTCGGTGCCTTGGTGCGACTGAGCGACGTATCTTATGGCGACATGTGTCGGTGAACACGTTTGGTGCGTTTGCAGTAGCGTTGCCGCTAGCGGTGGTCGCGTCTGTGCTAACGATGGCAGCTTTGAATTACTTGGGTCTTGGCACTGCACCTCCGAATGCCACCTTAGGTCAGTTGTTACTGGATGGAGGTCGCTATATGCGATTTGCGCCTCACTATGTGCTTGGTCCAGTTACGCTTCTAGCAATACTGTTGTTATCTCTGAATTTTTTGAGTGACGTGATGTCGGAGAGACTCGATCCAATTCGAAGACGAGATGGCTAATGCCACTGGCCAGCTAACTAAGGCCTACGTAGATTACATAATGGTAAGGCTTGGCCTAAGAGTTCATCTTGCTGTAAAAAAGGGAGCCTAGGATGTCGGCGAGTGTAGGAGATCCGCTTTTTGCGCCTGAGGTACGATCTACGGCTCTCAAATCTTTCCTGAAAGAGATCCGTGCCGTCGGTAAAACACCTAGAGGATTCATCTCATTATTTGGACTTACGACTCTATTATTATTTGGCACATTGGTTCCACTACTTTGGGGCACTGACCCAAATTGGATTGAAAACGTGCCAAAAAACCAATCACCTTCTTGGGAACACCCAATGGGGACGGATCATATATCTCGTGATTTACTTGCGCGAAATGCGTCCGGCCTGGGAAGGACTGTAATAGTCGGAGTTGGTGCAGTCGTAGCTGGTTGGATAGTTGGTATTGCGCTCGGTTATCTTGCTGGGTGGCGAGGCGGCTTAACTGATATCTTGATCATGCGTGGCGTAGATACGCTGCTCGCGTTTCCGGGTATTTTGATCGCGATTTTAGTGGTCACAATTTTAGGTGATTATTTAGGTCGCGGAGTCGTGCCACTCGGAATTGCAATTGCTATTTATAGTGTTGACGAAATGGCACGGTTAGCCCGGGCCGGAGTGCTGCGTGAGCGTGAGCGTGACTATGTGACGGCTGCTCGGTGTCTTGGCGCAACCGAGCGACGTATTTTATGGCGTCATGTTTCAGTGAACACATTTGGTGCGTTTGCAGTAGCGTTGCCGCTAGCGGTGGTCGCGTCTGTGTTGACGATGGCAGCTTTGAATTACTTGGGTCTTGGCACGGCACCTCCGAATGCCACCTTAGGTCAGTTACTATTGGACGGAGGTAGGTATACAAGATTCGCACCTCACTACGTGCTTGGCCCGATAGCGCTTATAGCCATACTTTTGTTATCTCTGAATTTTTTGAGTGATGTGTTGGCCGAGAGACTCGATCCAATTCGAAGACGAGACAGCTAGGCTTGGGGAATTATTCAAATAAATTCTCTGTTATATACCTAACAGACCTTCAACGTTCAGTCAGTTATCGTTTTTCGATACGTTTCTGTAAACAATGTAGAATATAACTAGGATTAAAAAGAAAGTTGAGGGTTTATATGAGTGATTATTGGAATCGCCGAAGTATCTCCAGACGTCGTTTAATGCGTGGAGCTGCTCTTGGTGGAGCCGGATTAGCCGGTGCCGCTCTGATCGGTTGTGGGAGCGATGATGAAACTACATCCGCCTCGAGCTCAGGTGGCAGTAGTGCCTCAAGCAGTAGCTCGTCAAGCAGTAGTGCCGCGACTGCAGCCGCGACTCAGCAGGTAGTTGCAACTTCGGTGGCCACCACCTCTGCAACTGACAGTGGTATTCAAATGGGTGGAACGCTTAAGGCGGGCACCAACTCAACTCCAAACTTCGTGCGGATGCCGTTTAACACTGCTGGTAACAACACATATATGAATCAGAACTCTCGAATATTCGACCGATTGGTCGAGGTGGGACAGATGAGAGGTAAGCGTCAGCTCGCACGTGATCAGAAGGCACCTCTATACGAGTTGTATGACGCAGACTTTAGCGTTTATCCAAGTCTCGCACAGAGCTGGGAAGTCACCGATGGTGGCACTACCGTCATATTTAAATTGATCGATAAAGACGTTCAATTCCACGACGGCAAGCCAATGACTTCCGCTGACGTGAAAGCCTCGTACGAACTAATGATGGCTGGTGAGCATGAGGGTGTGGTGGGAAGCCCGTATAACCTTATGTCAGCTAACTTTACGTCTATTGAGACGCCAGATGACAAGACTGTCGTGGTTCGATTATCGAAGCCAACCGGATATATGTATGACTTCTTCCGGGGCGCAAATATTGGTGATATGAACACACTCGAGCAGGTTAAAGAAGGTGTTCTCAACGGTACAGGCCCGTTCAAGTTCGGTAATTACGATCCTAACGTGGGCTATGAACTCACAAAGAATGCTGATTACTGGGGCGATACAGGTCCGTATCTGGATAAGATTGAAACAACGATTTTTGCGGACTCTGGTGCACAGGGACTCGCATTTGAAGCCGGTGATATCGACCTCTTCACCGGAGGAACATTGCTACCGGAGCATGCTGAGGCGATTGCGGACAATGGTGACTGGGAGCATGAAACATACGGCGGAATGGGTGGTCGAGTATTCCGAGTACGTGCCGATATTCTAGATAAGCGAGTGCGACAGGGTCTTATGCTCCTGCTGCAACAGGACCGAATTCAGAAGGAATACTTTGGTGAGTTCGATCAGGGTGGACGACTTCAGTTCCAGCCTAGTTCTATTGCTTTTGTGCCGGAGCTCGATACAGTTGCGTATAACCCTGCTGAGGCTGCGAAACTTATTTCTGCTGCTGGCGGTGTTGAGGGCAACATCCTGAAAGCTGATGTACTACCTGAAAGGTTAGATGCTCCAGCTACTGCGCAGATGATTCAACAGGATCTAGCTCAGATGGGTATTGAACTACAGATCAATAACCGTGAGTACAGTGAAATGATTTCTCTGCAGACGACTGGTACCTTTGAGCACATGCTGATCGGTTTCGGTAACTGGATTAAGCAGGGAAGTCCCGCACTGACGGTTCTATATGCTGACTCGTATGATGGCCGAATGAATGCTCCAGTTGGCGACGGTAGCGTCGCACTAAGAGATCGCCCAGGTGTTAAGGACGAGCTCGAGTGGATGGACATGATCGAGAAAGCTAAAGATGGTGAAGTTGAAGACTGGGAAGCTTGGAATAAGAAGTTCCTTGATGTGGCTTGGTCTAACTGTGTTGTGCGAACTAATGGAAATAGATTCAGGTCGCCAAACGTTGCGTGGAATGGTGGTTACGATGCTGATGCATGGGGCTATCTCAAGTGGGCAAGTAAGTCCTAATTTAGCCACGTTGACAGTAGCGTCGCGACGATGAGTGGGACGCTATCTAGCAGGTAAATGAAGCTGGCCTTGGAAGCATATAGTTTCCAAGGTCAGTTTTCGTTTTGGCCCGTTTGATTTAAAGTAAATGTAGGAGTGTTTTGTGGCAGACACATGTGACATTGTAGTAATCGGTGGTGGCCCGGGTGGAAGCACGGTCGCCACATTTCTGTCAGATGCAGGGTACGCAGTTACGATTGTCGAACGTGAGCGCTTTCCCCGAGAGCATGTGGGAGAATCACTTCTCCCAGCAAGTATTCCGATATTAGAACAACTCGGGGTGATGCCGGAGGTTGAGGCCGCTGGATTTGTTGTGAAACACGGTGCCACACTGGTATGGGGTTCAGATCCTGATCCGTGGAGCTGGTATTTTTCAGATGATCCTGGACAGCGACCTACGTCATTCCAGGTGGTTCGTTCGGAATTTGATAATATTTTGTTGAAGAACGCCGCTACTCATGGCGTTGATGTGCGGGAGAATGCGCAGGTACTAGATGTATTATTCGATGAAGGTCGTGCGTCTGGCGTTAGATTTTTACAGGACGGAACTGAATCAGAAATTACGTCACGGTTCGTCGTCGATGCAAGCGGGCAGGCTGCAATTCTCAGCAGAAAATTAGGTTTACTTGAATGGGATACCCACTTCAATAATTTGGCTGTATATGGATATTTCAAAGGAGGATCACACCTCGAATCTCCGAATGACGGCAATATTTTTATAGAGGCATTTGAGCACGGCTGGCTGTGGAAAATACCCCTGCATACGGGTGTTGATAGTGTTGGTGCTGTCGTTGATAAGGATATTGGCCATGATCGACTTCGAGAACTCGGACCAGAGGGATTTCTTCAGGCGCAGATTAATGAAGCGCCTCATGTCAAGGAGATGCTTAGTGATGCAAGCTTCGTTGGGGAGCCGAAGGTGGTGCGGGATTGGTCTTATAAGTCCACCGCATTTTCCGGTGATGGCTACATTTTGGTAGGTGATGCTGCTTGTTTCGTGGATCCACTATTTTCATCGGGTGTGCATCTGGCTCTGGGTTCAGCGTCATTAGCGTCGACCTACGTGCAGACAGTTCTGAAAGATCCTTCAGCAAGTGAGCGTGCGGCTGCGACATATCGTGATATCTATGAGAAGCAATATCAATACTTTCATTTGACGGCACAATTGTTTTACGGAACTAATCGTGCTTCAGACTCGTATTTTTGGGAGGCACGAAGAATATTAGGTGATGATTCAAAGACACCACGGGAGGCGTTTGTGAAAGTGGTGGGCGGACAACCGCCGCAAGGTTATGAACGCGCAGTGATTGAGCGGGGCGAAATTCCCGATGGAATTCTTGATGATGTGTCACGAATGGAAGCACATCTCAAGGAGCAAACTGCTGCAACCGAGCGGTTAACTGAGAATAACGGTGAGGATTTACTGAATGGTATTCCAGTGCTGCCAAGCCATATACGGTTGGAGCAGAAGCCGATTCTCTCCGGCAGTGAGTATAAGCAGACATTTCACCTGGTGGTTGATAGTGATAAGAATTTGGCTCATGGATATCCACTTAGTCCGGTAATGGCGGGACTTATCGCCAAAATGGATGGGTCCAAAACGATGTCAGCGATTATTTCAGAATTTGAAGCGGAGCATGGTGTAGCTCAGCCGGGCGCAATTCGATCATTAATTCTTAAAGACCTGCCGCCAATTATTACGATCGGAATGTTGGATGTCACACCACCTGGTAAGACGAGAGCTGAACGCCGCAGATTTGAACGATTGGCTCGGAAATAATTGATGGATTGCCTAGAGATTAATATTCGTGACGCCTGTCACTAATCAGGCGCACTTTTTTTACTAAAGGGCGGTAGCTTACCAAGCCATAACGCCACAATAATGAGCAGAAATTGAATCGCTGCGCGCACGACGTGTCCGAATTGCGAAAGTCGCGTATTTCCGATTTCAATATCATTAATCCACATATTGATATTTGCCCAATAAATACTGATTAACATGACTACGAAACCAACACTTGCATATTTACGTGTGCGAGGAATCATTATCATTATTCCTAAGAGAATTTCAAACACTCCGCTTACCAACACCCAGAATCTTGGCGATCCGAGGGCTTCAGGGACAATTGGTTCAAACCATTCGGGATTTCTAAAGTGGTTAATTCCGATAATGACGAACGGAATACCGTATAACGTTGCGAGAAGATGTTTTAGACGTGCACTAGTAAACATAGATCTAGCCTACCTTGAATTCGCGAAAGGTTTTGGGGTTATAAGGAAATATTCAGATCGGTTTGTGTGAGGCATAAGGACCATATAAAGCCAATTAGATTTTTAGGTTGGATTAGGTACTGAGATGAGTCGTTGCCGGTGCCATCATTTGTGTGAGTCAGGGTGTTTAAAGGAACTAAATCCACCTCGGCTGATATATATGTATTGAGAGCTTTTTGGATGCAATTCAATACGGTACGTGAGGATGTATTCCATTCCTTACTAGTCACATGTAGGCCGCTTGTCTGAGCTTTAGCGGCCGGAGCGAATTGATGTTGTTCAGTAACTGTGCGGGGAAACTGATTTCCGTGATGGTCGACTACTGTGTGCGCTATTTCTTTTGATGGGGTGACATACTGAAGCGGATTTGGGAAGGCGATTGTGGTATTGATCCAATCTGTATCGCCTGAGTCGATTTTCTGTATTGTTTCAACAAGCGCTGTGCTCTGAGTGATCCAGCTAATCATGCCCGCAGTCTCTATAAAAGTACGTGCGTATTTAGTGAACATAGGTCTGGAATCTGTCAGATGATGAAGTAAACCGTAGGATCTTACCCATTCTTGAACTTCGATGTCGAGACTATTGTTTTTGCTCAGAGTGCTGAAGTGCGGTGTGAAAGACCATTTTTCGAATATCTCAGCGAGAGCTAGATGTAAGTTAATGTTTGTTCTGGTTGGATACCAGGACACCTCGTCAACGAGCGAATTTAGGTCGAGCGCGCCTCCGGTAATTGTTGCCCGTGGATATTTTAGTTGCTCCCACTTTGTATCAATCTGATAGATCATCCTGAATCTCACTTTATATCGCTAGATCATAGATCGTAAATAGGCTTCCGGTAACATTGTGGTACTGTGATTTTTGTTAATGAGCTAAGTAAATCGTTCGGCGCAACACCAATTCTACGCGATGTGTCGTTTCACGTTCCTGACGGTGAAAAAATAGGCCTGGTCGGACCAAACGGTACAGGTAAGTCAACTCTTCTTAAGTTGGTCGCAGGAGTTGAAACACCAGATTCAGGAACTGCTGGTTGTAAAGCTGGCGAATTGAGCTACTTAAATCAGGATGTCCCCTTCGAGAGCGATCGCAGATTACTAGAAGAATTATGGGTTTCATTTGATGATGTGACTTCACTTCAGAGCGAAATTGATAGAGTCTCTGAATTAATTAGTCAAGGGATGGGCGATATCGATCAACTGATAGAACAACAGGCTTCACTATTTTCAGCGTTTGAGGCGTTGGATGGATACAGAATAGAAGAGCGCATTGGACGTGTGTTAGACGGACTAGGATTCACAAAAGAAGATAGAGATAAAAAGTGCGGCGACTTTTCTGGTGGTTGGAAAATGCGAATTGGACTAGCCAAGATACTGGTGCGTCAGCCGGAGCACTTATTGCTAGATGAGCCCACTAACCATTTGGATGAGCGCGCTAAGGCATGGCTTACCCAATATCTCTCACAATTTTCGGGAACGGTCGTGTTGGTCACTCACGATCGTGATTTTTTGGATGGTGTAGCAGAGAGAATTGTTGAGCTGCGTGATGGACTGGTGACAAGTTATGTTGGTAACTATTCGTCTTTTCTCACGCAAAAAGCTGCCAAAATAGCGCAACTTGAGAAGGCAGCCACTCAGGAGAATCGTGAGATTGCTAGGCAAGAGCGTTTTATTGAACGGTTTCGTAGTAAAGCGACAAAGGCAACACAAGTCGCATCGAGAGAAAAGTCGCTCGAAAAAATTACTAGAACTGTTCTGCCATCGAAGGAGAAACATGTTTCATTTCAGTTGGAATCATCAGGTCGAGTAGAGCGCGAAGTGTTGCAGGTGGATGGTCTTGGTCATAACTGGGATGACCAGACCGTATTAATCGACGCAAATATGGTTGTGGAACGCGGACAGAAAGTTGTTTTGGTTGGGCCAAATGGAAGTGGAAAGAGTACATTTTTAAGAGCTATTTCGGGTGAATTTGCTCCAACGGAGGGCAGCATTCTTTGGGCCGACAGAGCTGAACCGACGTATTACGATCAGCACCAGGATGAAGTGTTGGATGTAAGTGTATCTGTGCTTGATGAAGTGAAGTCAGTAGCGGCTGGTAAATCCGAGACAGAGATTCGAAGAGCTCTAGGACAATTTTTGTTTCGCGGTGATACCGTACATAAATTAATTTCAGTCTTGTCAGGAGGTGAACGAAGTCGGGTCGCCTTGGCAAAATTTCTACTCCAACCTTCAAATGTGTTGCTTCTGGATGAGCCGACGAACCATTTGGATGTGACTACTCGTAAGAAACTCATTGAAGCGCTGTCTAATTATGAAGGGACTATCGTGTGCGCGAGTCACGATGACTTGCTAGTTAAAGAGGTCGCCACTCGAGTTATTCGGGTTGAAGACGGCGAGTGCACCGAGATATTGGATTGGTGATTGGATAGTTGTTTTAAACCCGTCCTTGGAAGGAAAGCTGCCGCCAGGCTTCGTAGGTAACTATTGCCACAGAGTTCGATAAGTTGATACTCCGATTTGATGGTCGCATTGGAATTAATAATTTCTGGTCCGTCGGTAGCCCTTTAAGATATGAGTCGGGCAGACCCGTATCTTCACGACCAAAAAGTAACGAGTCTGAGGTTGTAAATTCTGCATCAGTGTAAGTTTCAGTAGCGCTGGTTGTGATCGCAAGTATTCGTCTTTCTGGCCACTTTGAAATATATGATTGAAGACTTTCATATTCTGTTATCGAAGCTAAGTCAGAATAATCGAGCGATGCTCGACGTAAATGTGCCTCATCAAAAGTGAATCCGAGAGGCTTAATCAGGTGCAGTGTGGCTCCGGTATTTGCGCACAGTCGAATGATGTTTCCGGTGTTTCCAGGTATTAGTGGCTCAAAAAGAACGATATGAAACATTTGGACTAGTTTTTCATTCATAAGTATGGGAGTTTACCTCGGAGTTCAAAAGGGTATTGTTTGACGTACAGCTATACTCATCGACTTTTCACCTTGTAGCCAAAAATAAACCTATCTTGTCTTTATGAACCTAACTCAAATCTTCTATAGAAAGCAAAGTGTTGAAAACCAATTATGGATTTTATCGCTACTGATAGTCCTCAGTGCGATAGCGCCACTCGCGGTCGATATGTTTTTGCCAGCGATGCCTTCTATGGCATCTCAATTAGATATTAGTTCGACTGCACTACAGCTATGCGTCACGTTATTTTTACTTGCATTTGCCAGCTCACAGTTGATTTACGGGCCATGTTCTGATCGGTATGGCAGGAGACCGGTGTTGACGGTCGGACTTTTTTTGTTCGTTTTGGGTGGAATAGTTTGCGTCTTGGCAAACAGCTCGACAATGTTAATCGTAGGTAGAGTTATTCAGGGTTTCGGCGGTGGCGCTGGGGCGGCAATTAGTCGCGCAATCGTGCTCGATCATTACGGTAAGGAAGGCGCGGCTCGAGCGCTTTCCTACATCAACGTTGCGACACCTCTGGCTCCGATGCTTGCACCGATTATTGGAGGTCTTCTACTTGAGATATTTGATTGGCAGGCTGTGTTTTTCGCACTCATATTGCTAGGTGTTCTGTTGTTGATAGGGTATCGAGTTTCCTTTTCTGAGACGAATCGTTATCAGGATTCAACCGCACTGACGTACGACTCAATCGTTAAAAATCTAGGTACACTTTTTTCTAACAGAGATTTTGTCGTTTATTCGACCACTATTGGTTTCATGTTTAGTGCGCAATTGATATTTATTTCCTCTTCCTCATTTGTGCTTATTGATGAGTTTGGACTGTCACCCAGAAACTTCGGATTTTCATTCGGCCTGATGGCATTCGGAATAATGTTGGGTGCATGGACCGCAAGTCGTTCTATAGGGCGGATCAAAACAAATAGACTTGTGCTTATTGGAACCGGGATTGGAATGCTGGGTGGAGCGACAATGGCTGTCTTTGCTTTGACTGGGATGAGTAATGTGTGGACTATCGTATTGCCGATGACTGCCACTGCTTTTGGTTTTGGATTTGCAAGGCCTGCAGCGATGGCTGCCGCGATGATCCCATTTCCCCAGATCGCTGGTATGGCATCTGCCATATTAGGATTTGTACAAATGCTAGGCGCTTCGTTTTATAATGTGGGCTATGGTTCATTATTTAGTCCAGACTCGGTGAATTTATCTGTGGCTATTGCGATTGCGGCTGGTGTCGCATTTATGAACATGTTAATTTTGCGTCCGGATGGCGATTCATAGCGGGATCAATTAACAGACGAAAAACAA
>Ga0315326_10001635_pt1 | contig 11740 bp, 18 predicted proteins | sample M180m32315metaG_FD_203457 | JGI IMG/M metagenome (GOLD analysis project Ga0315326, IMG submission 203457) | Ammonia-oxidizing marine archaeal communities from Monterey Bay, California, United States - M1 80m 32315 | ecosystem: Environmental > Aquatic > Marine > Coastal | place: USA: California... | reverse complement strand
AATAATTATTGCCATAATTGGTGCAGTTTCACAAATGAATATTGAAGAAACTTCTGAAACTGAAACTGTTGAAATTGAAACCGTTGAAGAAGTTGAGGCTATGATTACAATTCCTGTAAAAGCTGCAAGACCTGCATGTGGACCTCATCCTGAATGTTACATTCCATCATATTATGTCACAAAACTTAGTGAACCTGTAATATGGAAAAATGAAGATTCTGCATTTCACAGTGTAACTAGTGGTAGTTATGGCGAGCCTGATGGAATGTTTGATAGTGGACACTTGGATCCATATGAAGTATTTTCATACAAATTCGAAGAACCTGGTATGTATCCTTACTATTGCACTTTACATCCTTGGATGGCAGGACAGATAAAAGTAGAAAGGTGACGAAGGGAGTCGAACCCCTTTAGATAAGCTTTGCAGGCTCACGCATAACCGCTCTGCCACGTCACCGCAATTTAAAAAACCAATATTTGCAATTAAACTCTTTACTTCAATCCTGATGTTTTAGATGCTAATTTGACATCTTCTGCTTTGACTGTTTTTCTACCTGCGTGTTTACTCATGTTTACGGCATTTTTGGCAATCTCTGTTGCAATGTCTTCTAAAACTCTTCTTAGTTCATCTGTTGATTCATCACTTACTCTTTCTGCACCAGCCTTTTTCAAAATCCTATACATCGCTGAAACTCCCAAATCCGATGTTTTCATACTATTATGAGTAAATTTGGCGATAAAATACTTTTAGTGAAAAAATCTAACACATGACATGAGCTGGATTTATGATGCACATATTCATCTCTCAGATCCTGAATACAAATCTGATATTGATATGATTCTAAATTACATGGATTTGTTAAAAATCAAAGCATGTTGTGTTTCAATGGATATTGAAACTTCCAATGAAACAATGGCTCTACATGAAAAATCAAAAAACATTCTACCTTTCATTGGAATTCATCCTGAAATGGCTCAAAAAGATTCTTTACCTGTTTATGATCTAATTGAAAAAAACCATGAAATTATTACTGGAATTGGTGAGATTGGACTTGATAGAACTTACATTAACTCTGAAAATGAATGGAAAGTCCAAAAAGATGTTTTCTCAAAACAACTGTCTTTAGCAGAGAAATTTAACAAACCTGTATCCATTCATTCGCGAAAGACATTACCTGATATTTTTGATATTTTATCTTCTTACAAAATACCTGGAATTTTGCTTCATTGGTTTGATGGAAATAAATCTCAATTAAAAACTGCCATGGATAATCAATATTTTGTATCATATGGTCCTTTACTGGTTTATGCAAATGATAAACAAGTATTACTTACAAAAACAGATCCTTCTAGGCTTTTGGTTGAGACAGATGGCCCTGTGAAATTTTCTCACTGTTTTGAATACAAAACCACCGAAATCATGTTTGTACCAAGCGTAATTTTTTGTGCCTCAAAAATACTTCATACATCGTATGAAAGTTTACTCACACAAATTGAAGATAATTCGAAGAAATTTTTAGGAATTTGATGGTACATATATAAAAAACCAAAAAATCAAACTGCTAGTGGATAGAATAAAACGTATTTCAAACGAAGTTATGAATGAATATTCTGAACGTTTCGGAACTGATTTTTCAACAAACAAACAATCATTGAATGAAATCTCTATTGTACGTTCAAAAGGTCTAAAAAACAAAATTGCTGGATATATTACAAAAATACTTCAAAGAAAAGCCAAATTTGAACAACGAAAACAAATGTTAATTGATAATGAAAAGAAATCTCAAGAACGTAGAGAATTAAGATCTAAAAAACCTGAAGTAGAATCAAACAAAGATGTGGCATCTATTGAAATTGTTGACGGTGTTGAGGATCCTCATACTGACGAAGGAATAAGACATGTTACTGAAGAACTAGGCTCTGAAACTGTATCATCTGAAGAAAAATCTACTGCTGAAGAAAAATCTACTGCTGAAGAAAAATCTACTGCTGAAGAAAAATCTACTGCTGAAGAAATTATTGATGAATCAAAATCTGAATAACAAAATCAATTAATTTACCAAAAATAACCAATCATCATGATTACTGTTAATTTTATAGGTGGTGCGCGAAAATCTTTTCAAACTGATTCACTAGAAATAACCCAAAATATTGATACTATTTCTGAAATTATATCATATCTCATTTCAAAAAAACCAGAAAATACTCCTGATTTTGATGGAAAGAATTTACTGATTGCAGTAAATGGAGTTGATTCGTCAGCTCTTGCTGGTAAAAATACTTGGCTAAAATCTGGCGATGTTGTAAATATAATCCCAATAATCCATGGTGGCTCAAAAACAAATGTAACCTTTACAATAAAAAATAATCAAATTAGACTATTTGAAATCAAAAAATTGTATGCAAATAAAGAATATCTCTTATCATTAAGAAAAAAATTTCCCAAATTGCACTTACAAGCAATTTCATCAAAATTCATACTTGATAAAGAACATGCAAAAAAAATTATAACTATTTCTATAAATCAAAAATTAAACAATCAATTACTATCTGATAAAATTGAAACTGATCTGCTTCTAAGATTTTCAAATACTACTCAAATTAATGATGCAATAAAAAATGTTGGATTATCAAAATCTGAAAATTTTATTTTAATATCTATTGGTACAAAATCTAATCTAATAAAATTAAACGAAACGATATCTGGTGATCTAAATGTAATCTTTACCAAAAATTATTCTAATTTTATTAAAAAATATTTTAAAATATCTAATAAAACTCTTAATTCAATTGAATCTAAAACTCCGCTTGTTGATTTACTTGTTGAAAAAGCTTCCATACTAATCTAATTCAACACGTTTTTGTCTATCTACACTTAGAATTGAATTTGGTGGAACTATACTAATTCCTGTCTTATTTCTCAATACTTGAATAATTATATCCCAATCTGAATTCTCTAATGAAACTTTATTTGATAACGAATCTGCAATATTGGAAATAATCTCACTAGTATGTATTGATGAATGTCGTTTTTCAACTGTAATTCTATATGTATCATTTTTTTTAATTATGCCAGACAAACTATTCACTTTATCTCTAATCTCATCTAATTTTGATTCACATTCTACTTGAATCGGAATTATTCTTGAACAGTATTTAATTAACCATGGTTCATCTTCAATTATTTCTTTGAAATTCTCTAAAACTTTCATTGTATCTAATCTAGTTTCAACCTGAATTATTCCTGAGAACATTGTTTTTTCAACAATTGGTTCTGTATCCCCAAATCTTTCTAGCATATTTTGTATTTCTAAAATAGTTGGTTCTTCAAGATTTCTTTGACATGTGATGATTAAATTCATAATAAATTTTCTATCTCATCTTTTGATATCGAACCTTCTCTGATGACTTTTACTTGATCATCAACAAAATCAATGATGGTTGATTCACCTGAACCGATAATTTTTCCACCATCTACTAACAGATCAATCTCTGGTAATTTTTCTTTACATCTATCAGAATCTAAAATTGACTCTTCACCTGAAATATTTGCACTTGTTCCAATAATTAATTTACATTTTTCTAAAATGGCTAATATGCAATTGTTATCTGGAACTCTCACAGCTAGTTTCCCATTACTCTCGATTTGTTCGTCCACTTCTTTTCTAATTGGAAGTAACATTGTTACTTGTCCCGGCCAAAATACATCTGAAATTTTTTCTGCTTCTGAACTAAATTCTACAATTTTCTTTAATTCGTTTTTTGAAAAACCTAAAATTGGAAATTTTTTTTCACTTTTTCTTCTTTTTATATCGTAAATTCTTGAAATACTATTTTTATTGAAAGGATTGCAGCCTATTCCATAAACTGTATCTGTTGGAAATGCAATAATCTCTCCTTTTTCATATGCTGCTGTAATTTGATTTATGCCATCATTATTACATGATACTACGTCCACATTAGAAATATAACATTCTCAAATAATTATGTTGTTTGATTTTTTTAAATTGTTAAACCAAAATTGTTTGTAAACTCTGAAAATGTTTTATATGCTTTTAAGAAATCTTTACCTGTCATACTAATTTTATATTTATAGGCACGGTTGGAATCTACTTGTTCTAATAATCCTTGTGAAACTAAATTACTCAAAATTTTTGAAATTCTTGCATGAGAAATATTTGCCTTTTGAATTAGTTTTGTAATTGATGCTCCATTGTGATCAATTGTAAGTTCTTCTGCTGCATATAAAATATCTCCAACAATTTGAATCTGTTTTCTATACACACCCATTTAACAAATTTTCACTTGATCGTGCTATGATCTTATACAATCTATTCAATAAACAAAGAGGGTAAACTTTTTTGACTCTAATTTTTTTACGCCTATCTGCCAAATTCTTTATCTTCACTTTCATCCAAATCGTCAAATTTTATTTTTCTTAATGGTAATCTTGAAATTGGTAAGAATAATGAAATTAGTCCTGATATCTTTAACAAAATTGAAACTGAATAAAGAATTGATTCTGGAAAAACTAGTGAATACCATGCAATAAATTCTCCCAATGCTAATAGTGCAAGACCACTTCCAACTGCTAATGCTCCTTTTTGCTTTCCTTCTAAAAATGAAACAAATGTCTCAATTGCACCATAAACAAGTAAAATAAATGAAAATGATCTGATAATATGTTCTATATTCATAGATGTCAATACAAACAATGGGAGAATTCCAACTGATCTAAAGTATCGTGATTTTGGAAAGAATGATTTTATTGTATGTGAAAATGCAATAAAAAAATAACCAATTGTTTGTATTCCTAAACCTAGTGCTTGCAATCCACGATTAATTTTACCTTCTTGCAAAAACACATCATCAATAACATATCCTGCCCAAATTATTCCAAAACCAATACCGATTGCTATAAATGCAATTGTTAATCTGAATAAAACTGGACTTCCAGTATTTTTGTAACCAATGTATGCAAAAACACCAATAATTATCCCAACAACGAATCCTACAAGGTTCAAAATATTTTCAAGTAAGAATTCCATTTAATTACTTGCCATTTCCTAAATTAATTAAGTCTTGTAGAAAATTGATTCATAAAATGATTAATTTCATTTAGTCTTCCCATTCATCTAAAGTACCAGCTGTTTCACCTTCTGTACTTCCAGCATAATCTCCTAAAATGTCTGAATATTTTGCTTCATTATGTGCTACAAATCGTACATATTCTCCATAACTCATATCCAAACCACATTTTTCACATTGTACATATGAAAAATCTGGGGCTAATTCTGCATTATCTTTACATTTTGCACATTTAATCTTCATATTCTAATTTTGTTCATTGAGTATTATTGCTTTTATCAATAAGAGATAAATTGAAATAAAAACTTGTATGTCATATTGAGTAAAACTTGTACAAAATGTAAACAAGAAATTTCTGAAAACCAAGAGATGGAATCACAAGCAGAAAAATATCCAATCTGTCCTAAATGTTGGGATGAATGGAAAGAGATGAAAATCATGGTGATTAACGAAATGCATCTTGATCTATCTCTATCAGATCATCGTAAGGTTCTTCGAAAACATGAAAAAATCTTTGCTGGTGTGATGACTCCTGAGGGTGATTATGTTGATTTTACGAATGAGGATAATAGAAATCCTGAAGAAAAATCCACCTAGAAATTAAATAGTGTTTTAGCAGAATCTGGCGTTAGCAAATTCATTTTTCTTTTTGACTCACCATTTAATTTATCAAAAACTGTTTTTATTGAAAATATCAAAATTTGTTGTTTTTCCTTATCCACTTCTAAAAATATCTCAAAAATTGCATCTAAATTAAAAAGAATGATTTTCTCTGGTGATTCCAAAATATGTTTAAAATAATTTGAAAACATGTCTTCTCTGTTTTCACTATTGATGGTTGCGAGTACTTCTAGCCATGTTTTGAATAATTTTGAGAAATTAGGAAATGGGATTGTTGGACCTGCATTCAATGCATTTACAATTATCTCTGCTTTTTCAGCGTCATTCTTAGAAAAAAACTCGGTCATTCTTTTTTTAAGAATAGGTGTTCTTAGAAAATCTGGTAAACTAGCAAGATTTACTATAATGTTCCCTGCAAAGTTAGGTTCTGACACACTATGAATCTTGAAGACTTGATATTAACCGTAATGCACTTTAGCTTAAATATGTGATTTGGAAATTTGTGTTATGGGCGCAACTATTGTTGTTGGTGGATTTTTTGGAGATGAAGGTAAAGGTAAAATTATATCATATCTTGCACAAAAAGATAATCCATCTATAGTTGTAAGGGGTGGTGCTGGTCCAAATGCTGGTCATACCATCAAAGATGGAGATAAAACTTTCAAAGTTAGAATGCTTCCAAGTGGTTTTTTGAATAAAAATTCTAGAGTGATGATTGGTCCAGGTGTAGTTGTAAATCCTGACGTTTTTCTTAAGGAAATTAATGATTTTGGAACTGATGGAAGATCATTTCTTGATAATAACTGTGGAATAATTGAAAAACATCATCTTGAGGCTGATTCCAAAGGTAGGTTAAAAGAAAAAATTGGTAGTACTGGTTCCGGTACTGGACCGGCTAATGCTGAACGTGCAATGAGAACTTTGAAGATGGCTAAAGAAATTGAATCATTACAAAAATACATTGTTGATGTTCCATTAGAAATTAACACTGCATTAGATAAAAATGAAAATGTATTGATAGAAGGAACTCAGGGAACTCATCTTTCACTTTGGCATGGAACATATCCTTTTGTTACAACAAAAGATGTTACAGCGTCTGGAATTTGTGCTGATGTTGGGGTGGGTCCAAAAAGAATTGATGATGTCATTATTGTTTTTAAATCGTATTTGACTAGAGTTGGTACTGGTCCTATGGCTGGTGAACTTAGTCCTGAAGAAACATCTGAAAAAGGTTGGGAGGAATTTGGAACTGTAACTGGAAGACTTAGACGTGCAGCTGAATTTGATTTTGATCTTGCTAGTCGTGCAATTATGCTTAGTAGTGCAAATCAAATTTCAATTACAAAACTTGATGTAAGATTTCCTAAATGTGCAGGCGTACAATCTATTGATGAGTTAGATGCTGAAGCAAAATCATTCATAAAAAATATTGAAGAAAAACTAGGCGTGCCAGTCATGCTCATTGGAACTGGTGCAGGCGTGAATGATATTATTGATTTACGAATATAATTTTTTTAGTAAGCTTTAATTTAGAAATTCTAAAAAAACAATCAATGGCAACACTTCCAAACTATGTACAATTGGATTCTCCTTTAGAATTCACTCGTTTGGTATGTGCATTAGAGCGCTCCCCACGTGTATCATTTCTTCATGAGCATAATGGAAAAAAAGTGCTATCTGTACAAATGGATTTACTCAAAGAAAAACCTGTAATCTACTTCACCCCAATTGAAAATATAGGTCATTATCTTTGTTATGGATTTAATTCTGGTCAAGAAAAACTTGAATTAGTCGATACCACTTTAGATAATTCTAAACTTTATTCTCCAATAATTAAAATTAAATCTCTTCCTGCATCTCTAAAGCCTGATATTGAAAGTTCCAAAGAAAAATACCAACCAATTGAATTAGAAGATCTTTCTAGTCTTGCTAAACTAAGTTTTGGTTATGAGGAAGCACCATTTCCATTATTTGCATTCAAGCAGAAAGATAAATGGCTCCTAGGTGTTTTTCTTAACTTTAATGAAGATGGCCCATCATATTTCTGTCATGTCAGTTTAGATGAGGAACCAATAAAACCGTTCTTGAAATATACTACTTCAAAAAATTTGGAACCTGAATTTGTCAATCATACTGGTGATCATGGTTATTCTTATATCAAAATAATAAAGTTAAAAGACTCACATCCATTGGTCGATTATGACCAAATTCAGTGATAGAATAAAAAAATCTGCAAAAACATCTCCGATCATTTTAGCAAATGATTATGATCCAAAAACACGAAATATTGAATCAAAAACATTACACAACATAAAACTTCTAAACAATTACTTATGTGGGATAAAAATTAATTTTCATCTTCTTTTACAATTAGATAAAAAACAAATCCTAAACATTAACAGAACTGCACATAATTGTGGTTTACAATGTATTGCTGATATTAAACTAAATGATATAGGAAATACAAATTTCATTACATCTAAAAATTTATGGAATATGGGATTTGATGCAGTAATTGTTAATCCAATTATGGGTAAAAAAAGTTTAAAAAATCTAGTAGAATTATCTCATAAGAATAACAAAGGAGTACTATCATTATGTCATATGAGTGCACCAGAAGCAAAATTATCTTACGAATTAAAAATTAAAAATAATTCCAAGAAACAACAACTCTATCAATTATTCTTAGACTGGGCACTAACTAGTCATGTAGATGGAATAATTGTTGGGGCTACTTATCCCAAAATTATATCATATTGTAAGAAATTATCACGTGAAAAGTTATTACTTTTTTCACCTGGAATTGGTACACAGGGTGGAAGTGCATCAAAAGCAAAAAAACTCGGTTCTGATTATCTCATTGTTGGAAGAAGTATTCTTAATTCTAAAAACCCTCTTGAAACCACCAAAAATTTAGTTAATAATTTAATCATCTAAAAATTTTTTAGATTTTCTTAAAAGATTCTTTGCATTTTTATATGTAATTTTATTTAACGCATTATCAAAATCTAGCCAAATAAAATCTAAATGTTCATGTGATAAAATAATATCTATAGTTTTTGTTTTTCCTAGAAAAAATATAACTTTTTTATGAATATCTTCATTATCTGCACGAAAATAATATTCAATTTCTTCTTTAAACCCATCCAGAAATTCTACATCATTAATTCCAGTTTCTTCATTAGTTTCTCTAAGTGCTGTTTCATGTTCTGTTTCACCTGTTTCCATCTTTCCTTTTACAAAATCCCAATGTTTGGATGGATAATTTAATAATAAAAAATCTTTATTATCATTAATTAAAATAATTCCTGCTGATACTTCTTCTCTCATTTTATTTTCCTACTCTTCTTTTTCTTTTTTGAAATGTTCTAATTGCTCTCATTAAGTCAATTTTTCTAAATTCTGGCCAGAAAATATCTAAAAATACCAATTCACTGTATGCACTTTGCCATAGTAAGAATCCACTCATTCTCTTCTCTCCAGATGTTCTCAAGATCATATCTGGAGATGATTGTGGTAGATGTGATGTATACAAATTAGATTCTATTACCTCTTTATTGATTTCATCTGCATTTATTTCTCCATTCTTTATTTTCATTCCAATTTTTTTTACTGCATCCACTAGTTCATTTTGTCCTCCATATGCTATTGCAATATTTAGAAAATGATTCTCATAATTTTTGGTAACTTCATCCAATCTCCTAAGAACATCTTTGATTGATTCTGGCAATAATTCTATGGTTCCTATCGCTTTCACTCTCATCTTGTTTTTGTGTATTCTAGGATCGTTGTACAACTTTTCTAATCTTTTATGAATTAATTCGTAGAGATAATCCAACTCTTCATTTTTTCTATCCAAATTCTCTGCTGATAAAACGTATAATGTGATTATTTTGACATCAAACTCCTCGCACCAATCTAGTAAATTTTCTACTGCATCTGCACCTTTGAAGTGACCTTTCTCTTGAATTGTTAGGTTTCTTTTAGCCCATCGCCTATTTCCATCTAGAATGATTGCTATATGATTAGGAATATCTCCTTGAAGGATCTCATTTTCTAGTCTCTTCGAGTAGATTGAATAAAATCCTGAAAGATACAGTGCTGCGTCTTTTATTCCGTTAATAATTTGCCACCTCTTCTCCTGTATCTACGGAAAAGTAGTGTGGCTGATATCAGTGTTATTGCTGCACCTACTAACAATGGTGGAATCAATGTGAATGAACTCTCATTTGTAGTTAGAATATTTGTAAATTGTGCAACGGTTGGATAAATTGCTGCTAATACAATTATTCTTAATGCATCGCTAATATGTTTTAGTTTTCTATTGAGCCAATTACTAATTAAAATTCCAGCTGAAATTGTTCCAAGTCCCATCCACAAAAATGGGAATAAACCTTGTAGGAACTGTCCCACTACTATTTGATTTGATACTGATTGTGCAAAATCCATTTCTATTTCAAATAATTGTGGATCAATATTTGTAACACCAGCAGGAACTGATGCAAGAATCAAAATGGCTCCTGTTACGAGTGCAAATATCCTAATGAAACCCGTAGGAGTTGCTTTTGTCCAGCTAGACCATGATTTGTCTATATCGAATGCACGAATAAGAAATGCTCCGCCTAAAATACTAACTAAAACTGCAAAAATTTCTGCTGTATAACCTACAACTGTTCCAATACCTCCAATTAATAATAAAATTCCTGGAACTCCCAAAAAGAATTTTGAATATGTTTTATCATAAACTGCTGTCTTCAAAAATTTTCCAAATACTGCATAGGAATGTTCAATTGTCCTACTTACTTGCATCACAACTCTTTGAACCGATACTACTGGTATGACATTTTGGATAACTGGAATTACCATTTCATCATCTTCACCATCAGAAACAATAACTGCTCCATTTGCTGAAAATGTTTGTAAAATCGATTTTATCTCACTAACAATCTTTTCATCTGCTTGAACTCCTCTTTTATCTACTCCTGCAACAACTACGACTTCTACATTGTATCCTTTGCTAACTAAATCTTCATAAGTTTTTACAGCATAAAATATAGAATTTGAATCGGCATCTTCTGGATCCTCTAAAGCAAGTCTTTGTGCTGCATTGATACATGGATCTCTTCCTACTACGGGAGTTGTAATTCCTGCTTTTTTACCAACATCGTCATCTCTATCTACACAAATTACAAGTAATTTTGATACAGATGTAGATTCTATGTCTCTCTCTAATTTCTTATTCTCTGACATTATGACTAATTATTACAAAATTACCTTTTAATGATTTCCAACTACTGTGTATAGTATTTTTTGTATTTACTCATGGCTTTGAGGAATCTGCCATTTTGGCATATTGTATTGATTCCTCTTTTAATTTCTCTATATTGTTCAAAATTTCGGTTCTTTGTTCTGCTTCTCCATCATTATTGATCAGATTTGCCATGACCATTGTTTCTATGATATATGCTTCAAATGATTTTAGTGATGCAATTCGGTTAATGTAACTTTCTTGCCATTCTTCTGGTGCATCACTATATGCTAATTCTATTAATAATGCATTATTTTGTGATGACGAAACTTCTGCAACTCTAACATATTCGTCTGTTGAAACTTGTTCATTAATTAATTCTGAAAATGATATTTCTATTGCATTTGAAATTATTTTGTGCCTTTCTGAAATGCCTTCTTGATGATTCTCAAAATCAGTTACCACAATTGTCATTTCTGTATTTGTCGTATTATTTACTACCCAAACTGAAAAGCTTGCAATTGTAATTGCAATTAATATTGCTACTGTAATTGCAACTCCTTTCTTAGAACCCATGTCCATGTCCAATCCTTGATCATTATAATACTGATCTATTTTATTTGAATTTTAGCCATTTTTTAAAAAAATTCAAGATTTTTGATCAAATTTAGAAAAATCTCTGAATTAGTTTATAAAAAAAGCCCTTCACTTCTAGCCTAAAGTGAAATAATATTCACATTCTCTTTTCAAATAGAAGATTGTTTTGGGTTTCTTATATGACTG
>Ga0315326_10001627_pt1 | contig 11762 bp, 9 predicted proteins | sample M180m32315metaG_FD_203457 | JGI IMG/M metagenome (GOLD analysis project Ga0315326, IMG submission 203457) | Ammonia-oxidizing marine archaeal communities from Monterey Bay, California, United States - M1 80m 32315 | ecosystem: Environmental > Aquatic > Marine > Coastal | place: USA: California... | reverse complement strand
GATTTTGGGCATGCCCGGTACGCATTGGAAGCCGCCTTGGCCGGGGGCCGTATCGGTCAGGCTTAAGATCCCCTGCACGTCGAAGGGCAGGGGAGCGAGAGCAGTGTCGATATCCCAGTGGATAAAACCTTCGAACTCGAAGCCCGGTTGGTTGGGGGGGTTGAGATTGCAGCGGTCGATGCTGGTCCAGAGTTTGTCGGTTTGCCAGATATCGGCGAAGGCGCCGTAGATGCGCGGCAGTTGTCGGATGGCCCACAGCGCGGGGTGGTGGTACATCTCAACCATGCCCGCGCCATTGAGCTCGGTCATGCCATTTTCTCGCTCAGGGCGACGATACCAGGATTCAGGGTCAGCCGGGTCCATCTCCTGAAAGGCCCAAATCGCGTCGACGACAGCCTGGATCATCCCGGGTGGAGCGGCATTGCGAACGATAACATAACCCATGTCGTCGAAGAAGCTACGGTCGGCGGAGGTTAGTACGCGCATCGAATTAAGGACCTCGTTATGGATATCGATTAGTATTTATGGTTGCGGCTATGCCTTGGGGCTGCAAGGTCGGTATTATATGCAGTCGCGTGTGCGGGAGCAACAGATTGTCGCCTTTAGGAAAAAATTGCTAGTGATTGCGATGGAATTATACCAGAGCGTGTGGTGCGATAAGTGCTGTGCCAACATAGACGATATCGAACAGCGATGTGCAACAACATGCCGGCGAACAACGGCAGGGATACGCATGACCCGTGTGGTCAAAAGTGGAGGACTAGGACCACACGAAGATCTCGTCGCGATCGTCCGACATCGCGCAGAAGAAAGCTAAGACTACGCGGGGTGAAGTGCGGTTCACGGGAGGGACTGCGTGCATATTTTCGGTGTAGAAAAAGTAGAGATCGCCCGGTTCGAGCAATACTTGCGCATGCGCTATTTTTTGTGCTCGCGCATGCGCTTCGAATTCGCCTGCCTGCACGATTTGATTGATCTCGTCGCTAGAGTAACAGTCGTAGATAAAGGGTTCGCCTTCGGGCTCGGCGCTTTGCAGACATAAGACGCCGGCGAATTGGTGGGCGAAATTGGCTACGGCGTAGTCGGACTGTGAGCGGCGCGCGACCGAGTCGAAGTGGGCCCGGTGGCCTTCGGAGCCGTGGTAGATGCGAAAAATGGCCGGACCATACCGGCGGCCGTCTGGCTCGTAGGCCGTGCGTACGGCTTTGTTGGGGGCTAGTGTAGCGAGGGCGGCATACATCATTTCAACGGGATTGTCGAAGCCGTCGAAAAGTTGAGCAAAGAGCGCGTGCGTTCGCTCGGCGTGCGCGAAGAAGGCTTCGGGGTCGCCGCCGACTCGGCCCAAGCTGGTACCCAGATCGAGATAGGGGCCGCCGCTGAGCTGGCTTTCGACGCCAACTGTATCACGGTCGAAATAACCGCGTTGCGCAAAGCGCTGCATCAGGCCGACGCAATGCTCGGTTTTATAGGCGTTGCGCACCACGAGGGCGGGGACCTGTCGATTGGCCAGAGTTTGCAGTGGCTGCGGATACCGTTGTAGAATCTGGTCGAGGGGGGCGTCGAAGGGTTGCCAGTTTGAGTTCATAATATCTGCCTATGGGGGGCGTTGGTTTGTATTTGCAACATAGTAATACGCGATTGAGCATTATTTGGCCAGCAGCATTTTGCGCGTTTCGGTTCGGTCGCCGGCGCGTAGGCGGTAGAAATAAAGTCCGGTGGCCAGATTGGTGGCGTCGAAGTGGATATAGTGGATGCCGGCGGATTGCCGGCCGTCTACCAAGGTGCGCAAGCGCTGCCCGGTGATATCGTAGACGGTGACTTCGGTTAGTGCAGCGTTGGGCAAGGTGTAGCGGATGGTGGTTCTGGGGTTGAAGGGGTTGGGATAGTTTTGTGCAAGATTAAACGAGGCGGGCTGGCCGGCCTCGTCGAGGGCGACGGCGGTGGGCTCGGGATCGGCTTCGAAGGTGTAGACGCCGCCGTCAAAGGCCAGGATATAGATCTCGCCCATTTGGTCCTCGCCGAAGCTAGCGATGCCACCGGGGGCTTGCGCGAGCAAGGTATTTTCCGTGACTGTACCGTTTTGGTAATGCAAGCCCCAGATCAGGCTAGTTTCGAAATCGCCGTAGATATAGGTGCCGATAAGCTGGGCAGTGCGGTGGCCGCGGTAGACATAACCGCCAGTGACCGAACGGCCTTCATCGTGCGCGTATTCGGCTACGGGCAGCGCAAGACCCGTCGTGTCGCAGTCGCTGGCGGGCTGGAAACATTGAAAGCCTTCCATCGTGTTCCAGCCGTAGTTGCCTCCCTTTTCAATCAAGTCGATTTCCTCGCGATTGCCCTGCCCGACATCGCCAGCCCAAAGTTCGCCAGTCAGCCGATCGAAGCTAAAACGCCAGGGATTGCGTAGGCCCCATGCCCAGATTTCTTCGCGCCGGCTTTCGCTATTGCCGACGAAGGGATTGTCAATGGGAATGCCGTAGGCCAGGCCGTCGTCTTGTGCATTGACGTCGATGCGCAGGATGGCACCCAGCAAGGTCGTTGGGTCTTGGCCGTTTTGATAGCGGTCGTTGGCAGCGCCGCCGTCGCCGAGGCCGATATAGAGCATGCCGCTGGGGCCGAAAGCTAGCTGGCCACCATTGTGGTTGCCGGCGGGCTGTTCGATGTCGAGCAGCACGCGTTCGCTTGTCGGATCGGCGCGATTTGCGTCGTCGGAAACACGGAACTCGGCGATACGCGACAGCAGGTTGCCGTGGGTGTAATAGACGTAGAACAGGCCGTTGCTTTCGTACTGTGGGTGAAAGGCAGTGCTGAGTAGGCCGGCTTCGTTGGGTCCGTTGTTGACGCGCTCGCTGATATCGAGAAAAATGTCGGCGGCTGCCACATCGTCGCTATTGGGAAAGACGCTGATTACGCCGCGCTGTTCAGTGACAAAGATGCGGTCGCTGCCGTCGCCGGCGTGGTCGAGAAAGACGGGGCGGTCAAACGAGAGGTTGGGGAAGGCACGTTGCAAGGGTATCGGTTGCAAGGTTTGCGCATAGCTGATGCCGAGTGTTAGAGTGCAAAAACCCAGTTGTATGAGGATAGCGTATTTCATAAAAGTGTTCCTTAGTAGAACGCATACAGTAGCTGTCGAGCTTCTTCCCGGTCCATATGACTTAGGTAGGTTTTTAGCTGCGCGCGGACGCGCTCGTCGGTTTTGAGCAACGGTGAGGTGAGCATTTTTTCGTAGAGGGCGAGTGCCTTTTCGACTTGGTCCTGCTCTTGGTATAGACGCCCGAGAAAAAGATAGGCATAGGCGTCGTGTGAACCGAGTTCGATGGCGATACTAAGACTCTGCTGTGCGGCCTGGAGTTGCTTCAGGGCTAGCGCTATGCTGCCGAGTTTATAGTGATAATCCGGGTTGTCGGGTTCGAGTTCGATGGCGCGAGTCAGGGCCTCGGAGGCTTCGGCGGGGCGTTGCAGGGCGCGTAAGACGACCGCTAGGTCGTGGTGGCTTGCGGCGTGACTGGGTTCGAGCTCGATGGCTTGACGATAGGCGGCTTCGGCTTCGGTGCGGGCGCCGGTGCGGAAATAGAGATTGCCTAGGTTGGCGTAATCCTGGGCGTTGGCCCGGCCTAGGGCGATGACTTTTTCGAGGCTGGCGAAAGCGGTCTGATAGTGGCCGGCCTGGGCAGAGAGCCGCGACAGGCCCCGGTGGGCCGGCGTATGCCCAGGGTCGAGCGTGAGACTTTGCCGGTAGGCCGCAAGTGCGGGTTCGCTCTGGGCGGATTCTTCGTGGCACTCGCCTAAGAGCGCATAGAGGTCGGCGCTCGGGTTTGCGGCGAGCGCTTGTTGACAGGCGGCGATCGCCTCGGCGAAGCGGCCGTCGAGTTGCAAGGCGAGAATGGCGGCGTAGGCGACGCCGCGGTCGTCCGCAGCGACGTCTTGTGCTTGCTGCAAGAGTGCGACGGCCTCGCCGGCCTGGCCTTGTTTGTAGCGGATCGCGCCGAGTCTCTTTAGCGCCTTGACCTGATCCGGAGCGAATTCGAGCGCGTATTGATAGGCGGTTACTGCTCGATCCAAGTCCTCTAAGCCCTCGTACCCTAGCCCCAAATTCGAATAGACCTGCGCCAGTGCCGAGCTGGCTTTGGCGTGGTTTTTAAGGGCTGACAGTCTGGCTTGCTCTGCAAAATCAGGATGCAGCGAATTGTAGGCGAGGTTGTAGACCTGGAGATAGGCATTGTGCGGGAAGCGTGCGAAAGCTTCCTTGAGCACGGTGGCGGTCTGGTCGGGGTGGCGCATGAGGCCCATCGACAGTCGCACATAAGCGTCTTCGAGATTGATTAGCTCCGGCGCGCGCGCTATGGCGAGGCGTAATTGTGCAACGCCCGTGCGGTCGTCCTCGGCCGCGAGGTAGGTGCGCCCGGAGTTGTAATAGGTCAGCGCTTCGGCTTGCTGGAGTCCGTGGTAGGAACTGATGATCAGGACGATGGTGATGGCAATGAAAGTTGTCGGTCTACCGACGGGCAAGGCGAAGATCGCCCGCCGCAAGGCCCAGGCGAGTATCAGTGCGGTGCCCGCGCTGGGTAGGTAGAGATAGCGCGAGGGGCCAACGGGCAAGGCGAGAATACTTTCTTCGGTGAGCAGCACAAAGGGCAGTAGCATCAACAGCGTCCAGCCGGCCCAGATTCGTGCCGGTCCCGGTTTTTTCCAGAGCAGCCAGGCGAGGCCTACTAGGACCAACGCGCCGACGGCGAATTCCCAAGTGTGGCGCTCGTGCGAAGCCAATGGCAGCCAGTGTGCGGTGCTCAGTAAGCGTCCGGTAAAAAAGAGGGTCGAGCGTGCGACGCCGGTGACGAGGTCCGCAAGGCCGGCAACGGTAAAAAAGTCGAGCGCCTCCCAGGTGCTGGTGCGCTTGGCGGTAAAGCGCAACACGAGTGCGAGGGCGGGTATCAACACCAAGGCGAACGGGACTAGTTGGCGCAGAGCGCGACGGGGGTCATGGCCTTGCTGCCAGGCGAGAAAGAAACAGAAGGGCCAGGCCATCAGGCTGGCGAGATGGCTGAAGGCGCCCAAAAAAAGGCTGGCGTAACAGGCGGCGAGCCAAGGTCTGCGGCCGGTCTCGATATAACGCAGATAGGCTAGTACGGTAGCTATGCTGAGGACGAAGGCCAGCACGTAGTTGAAGCCGGATAGCCAGTGGATGGCGCGGAAGTGGGCGACATTGAGCAGAAAAAGTAGGCCGGCGAGCATGCTTAGTTCGAGGTCGGCACCGGCGCGAAAAAACGTACGGCACAACAATAGGCTGGCGGCGAAATGCAGCGCGACGACGAGCAGATGGAAAGCGGCCGGGCTTTGGCCCCAGGCGATATGAGCCAGCCACATGCAGAATTCGTGCAACAGGCGGCCGGAGGCCTGTTCTTTCTCGATGGAGAAGAAATAGGCGAAGTCGGCACTTACCTTGGCGTTGTCGCGAAAGGTTTCGAAATCGTGGGTTTCGAGTAGGTGGAAGCGTAGACTACCGAAGCAGGCCCAAGTCAGCGCACCCAATAACAGGGCGTAGAGCGCCCAGTTACGGGGTGTAGAAGTTAGATTGAACACGGTGGCTGGCATAGGATTACGCAGGGGACCTGCTGCGGGATTGTGTCGGCATGACTCGGGTCGGAAAAGATCGTCCAGCGGACAGTTGGGCGCAAGATGCGCTCGTTGCAGTAGAGCCCGTCTCGCGGCGTTTCAAAGGGGCATAGCCCGCTCTGCTAATCTAGACCGACCTGCTCGTCGGGTGCATTGGGCATGCCGGGGTGGGTGCCGCCGGCATTTTTGGCTAGGTTGCCGCCGTCGAGCGGGATTAGTGCGCCGGTGATCCAAGACGAGGCGGCGGAAGCGAGAAAGATCGATACGCCCTTAATGTCGTTGGAGTCACCCAGGCGGCCCATGGGGATACCGCGCAGATAGGTGTCGCCCAGTATGGGGTCGGCGGCAATGCGTTCTCTGAGGCCGTCGTTGAGCAGTTGTGCACAGACGATGGCGTTCACGCGCACGCCTTTGGCGGCCCACTCGGTGCTCAGCTCGCGGGTCATCTGCGCGACGCCGCCCATGCCCATGCTATAGGCTAGGTGATTGCGACCGAGCGCGTTGATGCCCGCGATGGATACGATGTTTATTATACTGCCGCCGTTGTTGGAGGCGATCATCCGCTGACCGGCTTCCTGGCAGCAGGCTAGGCGGCCGACGATGAGGTTATGCAAGGTGTAGGCGACTTCGTCGGGGGTGAGCTCGAGTGGAGTGTTGCGCTTGGCGTCACCGGCAACATTGCCGACGATATCGATCTGACCGAATTCCCGGTCGATTTGTTTAAAGAGATTGCGGATCTGATCGGGTTGCGACATGTCGCAGGTGACGGGCAAAGCCCGGTTGCCAAAGCCGCCTAATTCTTTGGCAGTAGTGGCGAGGCCGTCGGGATTGATGTCGGCGAGGACTAGGTCGGCGCCGGCTTCGGCTAGTCCGGTGGCCATGGCTTTGCCGAGTCCGCTGGCGGCTCCGGAGACTAGGGCTACGCGGTTGCTTAGGTCGAAAAGGTCGTGGGACATTACAGTGCTCCAGGGCTCTCGCTGTGGGTGGCGGCCAGTTCGAGGGCTGATTCTCGCTTATTCACGTTTCGTATCCTGTGAAATCCGAGGACTGCAATTCGCTGCGTTTAGGTCCTCGAACAGACCTTCTTGGATTGAGTGAGGTTTACCGGTTAAGCGTTTGGGAAAATAGGAATTTGGGCGAGGCTAACCAAGTCGCGTCTATTTATTTGCTCGAAGTGGGGAGTATGATCTTGGTGCTTGACCGTGGTCAGTCTTACGGTCTATTTTGCTGCGGATGATTTAATGACGCGAAAGGAAAGGTGATGGCTGGTAAGCTGAAGGTCGGTGTTATTGGCGCGGGGATGATCGCCAATGCGGGCCATATTCCCGGTTGGAAGAGCTTGTGCGACGAGGTTGAGGTGGTGGCGGTGGCCAATCCGAACAAGGCCAAGGCGCAATTGACGGCGAACAACGAAGGTATTCAACGCGTTTACGACGACTGGCGCCAGATGTTGGTCGACGTCGAACCGGATATCGTCTCGGTGTGCACGCCGAACGTCTTTCATTGCGAGCAGGCCATTGCGGCCTTTGAGGCAGGGGCGCATGTATTTTGCGAGAAGCCTATTGCCACCTGTTATCAGGATGCGGCGGCTATGTATGCGGCGGCGGATGCGGCGGGTCGCAAGCTGATGGTAACGCAGACAGCGCGTTTCTCATCTGGATCGATGGCGGCTAAGGAAATAGTTCAGTCGGGGCAATTGGGCGAGATATATTATGCCGAGTGTTTCTTTATGCGCCGGCGCGGTATTCCGACTTGGGGCCGCTTTCATATGAAGGACCATTCGGCATCGGGTCCGCTCTACGATCTGGGCGTGCACATGGTCGACAAGATCCTCTGGCTGATGGGCAGCCCAAAGGTGACGACGGCCAGCGGTGCCACCTATACCAAGTTCGGCAATCGCGACGAGGGATTGGCGACTTCGCTAGCCGAGAGTGGCGCACCGGCCGGGGTGTTGGCGCCGCGGCCGTATAGTCACGAGGAGTTTACGGTAGAAGACATGGCAGCGGGTTTTCTCCGGTTCGAAGGCGGCTCGACTATGGCAGTCAAGACGAGTTGGGCGGCAAATATCCCCGAGAATATGGGTGGCAATATGATTTTGGGCACCGAGGGGGGCTTGAGTTTTGATCCGCTCGTATTGTCGCGGAATGTGGGTAGTTATCAAGCGAATGTGAACCCGCGTGTGCCAGTGGATCCGGATGTGCCCTTTTATGGGCACTGGTTGGCGGCGCAGCACTTTGTGCGGGTATTGCAGGGAGCAGAAGAACAGATCGTCAAGAAGGGCGAAGTGCTCAATGTGATGCGGGCATTGGACGCATTGCACCAGTCTGCTGAGGAATCTCGTGAAGTAGAGGTGAATTACAGGTGAATTACAGGTGGAGGCGGGGTGGGGGAGACTCCGACAGACGTCAAGGTCCACTGTTGCTCGGCCAAAGTGTTATCACTGTATGGGAGAGTCGGCGTACAGTTGAGTTTGACTACCCGGTCCGTCTGCCGCCCTCAATCGCAAAATTAATCTGTGTTCGAAGGGAGCATAGCCTAAGTAGAGGACCGGAAGTGCAAGGCGAACGGGAGCATTATACTGCCTTTTGCTTTGGCCTTGACCATGATTTTCAGCTTTGCTGAGGGATCGCAGCCTTATTCACTCACGCTGTACAACCTGCTGGGGAATGTTTATCGATCATGCTCCGGCGCTATATTTGCACTCGGGTCGATCGCGTGATGAATCGTCTGACTGACCCCCTATTGCCTTCAGAGGAGACCATCCTATGAACTTATCGCAGGGACAACATAATTTTTTTGAAACTTTCGGCTATTTGGCTTTCCCCAAGCTCTTTAACGGCGATGAAATCGCTTGGATCGCCGAGGAATTCGAGCAGGTTCTGGACAACCATGGCAGCGGCAGGCTGCACGATGGTTCGAGTCGTACGATGATTGTGCCGACGATTGATCATAGCGAGCGTTTGTGTACCTTGCTCGACGACGAACGAATCCAGGGCATCGCCGGGGATATCTTAGGGGCAGATTTCAACTATGCCTCAGGTGATGGCAATTATTACAGCGGCGATACGGGATGGCACCCGGATGGGGGTTATCCCGACTTATTCGCGATTAAGATGGCGTTCTATCTCGACCCAGTCGGGCGCAATACGGGTTGTCTGCGGGTTTTGCCGGGCAGCCACAAGCCCGATTCGATGTGGCGCAATGGCACGGCTGATCCGCGCGAAATCGAGCAATGGGGAATCGCTCCGGAGGATATGCCCGGCAACGTGGCGCTGGAGACCGAGCCGGGCGATTTGGTGGTGTTCGACCACAGTACCTGGCACGCCTCGTTTGGCGGCAGTGCGCGGCGGCGGATGTTTACGATGAACTTGCATAAACGCGGCAACACCGTGGAGGAACTTGAACGGATCGACGGGTATTTGAAGCACCACTGCCCGGTGGCGCACGGCTACCAGATCGGCGGGATGTATACCGACCTTATTCTCGATACCGCACCTGTCGGGCGATTGGTGCACCTGCAGCAACTCTTTGAACGCCACGGGCTAGTCCATCCAGAAGGTACGGTAGCGAGAGATTTTCCAAAGGCATAATTATAGAGTTTATTGTGACCCGATGGGTGATACTTTATATTTTCCGCCCGCCAAAATCAGCGCAGAAAATTATTGAACAGGAGAATATCGATGGTAGATAAAATTCACAAGATCGCGATTGTCACCGACGATATCGAAGGGACGGTGCAGTATTACACCGAGAAATTGGGATTGACCGTGGTGGAGCGTTTTGCCAATGAAGACGACGAGGATTATGTCTTTCTCGACGCCGGCGGTATTTTGCTCGAGTTGATGCCACAGAAGACGATGGGAGCCGATACCGGTTTCCACCATATCTCTTTCGAAGTCGACAATGTCGAGAATAGCTCGCAGGAGTTGAAAGACAAAGGGGTCACTATTACCAAAGAGCCCTTCGATGTCGGTGGTGGCACCGGGATCACGCTAGGCTTTTTTGAGGGGCCAAATGATTTAAACTTGCAACTTTTCCATCGAGAGAAATGAGCCGTCTATGCGTGTAGCTAATGCCCGGCGCGAAGATATGCAGGCGTTGTCGGCTGTGCATGGTGGTGCCGGCACAATTCTATTTAATAGTCTATGGGATCGGGCCGATTTTGATACGCCCTTTGCCTTTGTGCACTGTGCGGTTTTACCACCGGGTGGTGGCATTGGCTATCATCGCCATGATGATAGCGAGGAGATCTTCATCACGGTTGACAATGCCGCGCAGTTTACGCACAATGGGCGCACGGCTGAAGTTGTCGGTGGGGCGACGGTGCCGCTGCGTTCGGGCGAAGTGCATGCGATTTACAACCATACGGATCAGGAGACGCGTTGGTTTAATGTTCATTGTGTCGTGCCCAGCGGCGAGCCGAAGTCGACCGATCTGGGCGATGATCGGGTTGGCGCTGTGTTGGAGTCGACGGACCGATTGCCGGTGGGGAGGCTCGATCGCAGTGCGTTGAAATTCGTTCAGTCACACGGCGGGAAGGGCCAGGTGGGTAGCCGCAAGATCTGGCAGTCGGAGGATTTTCGTTCCAATTTCGGTTTCCTGGGCCATTATATGCTGCCGCCGGATACTTCGATAGGTTATCACCGCCACGAGTCGGTCGAAGAATGTTATATCATTATTGAGGGCAGTGGGCGGATGACAGTGGATGATGAGACGGAGGAAGTTGGGCAATGGGACGCGATTCCCAGCAAGTTGGGCGGTAGGCACGGGCTATATAATCACACGCAAGAAAATCTTGAATTGTTGGTCGTTGCCGTCTGTGCAGAGAAGGGAATCTTCGATTGCACAGATCTGGGCGATGACTTGAGTCAACGTTAAAAGTCGCCAGAAAGGATCTACCATGGCATCGGTGAAAATTACGTTTATCGGTCACGCTTCGTTTCGCTTTGAGTCTGAAAAGTCGGTCACCTATTTCGATCCCTGGCTCGACAGCAATCCCACCGCCAAGATGACGCTCGGTCAGATCAAGAAGGCCGATATCGTGATTGCCAGTCACGGCCACCGCGATCATATAGGCGATTCGTATGAAGTGTGCAAAAAGACCAAGGCCAAGTTCGTCGGCAACTACGAGTTGTGCGTAGTCGCCGAACAGGTGCACAAGCTGAAGATGGGTTCGCGCGCGCTGTCGATGAATCCCGGCGGTACGGTCAAGGTCAAGGACGCGTCGATTACGATGGTTCAAGGTCATCATTCGCAGTCGCTATCGACGCATGTGACGGGTGCCGATCTGCCTTCGGGATTGCTATTTCATCCGGATAGCGCGGTCAATGGTTTTTGTGTGGCTTATGACAACGGCATCACGGTTTACGATACGGCCGATACGTGTCTTTTTAGCGATATGCAGTTGATCGGCCAGATGTATGGACCGCAAGTGGCGATCATGCCAGTCGGTGGGCAGTATACGATGGGCGTGCGCGAGGCCGCTAGGGCGGCGAGTTTGATTCGTCCGGATGTGGTGATCCCGTGTCATTACGGGCCGGTTATGGGGCAACCTGCAGATATCGGTGAGTTGAAGAAGGCGGTCGAGTTTCTGTCACCGAATACCGAGGTGGTAGAGTTGCAGGTGGGCCAAACGTTGACGTATACGGCGAGTAGCCATCGGGTGCGTTAGATTTAGGTTCGGGATGGGCGATCTGAGGATATACCCTCGCTCATTCTCGCCCGCCATGAACGGCGGCTTCGAGGGGTGGAATGATTCGATTCTGTAATCGCGCAAAATCGGGACCACAGGCCGCTGCTGCTATATCCTCAAATAGCCTTCGGATACTTTGGTGGCTAAAGGTTGTAAAATGAGGACGAAGTTTCACACCCATCAGGCTCAGAAATAACCGATAGCGAAAGAAATGAATGTCGAGCTGGTAAGATGATCGGAGTAGGCCTAACACCTATCATGATGGTGGTTAGCTTCAGGGCTGCTACTGTACTTTCATTGCCAGTGATTATCGCTGATCTTTTGCTGGGTAGAGCCTTTCAACACGAAGAAACGGTGGCCATGATCATGGAGCCAGCAAGTACATTTTGATTTAACGGTGAAGATGATCATTAAATGACTAAAATTAAGGAATGATAAAATCGAACCATTTGGAATA
>Ga0315326_10001625_pt1 | contig 11762 bp, 6 predicted proteins | sample M180m32315metaG_FD_203457 | JGI IMG/M metagenome (GOLD analysis project Ga0315326, IMG submission 203457) | Ammonia-oxidizing marine archaeal communities from Monterey Bay, California, United States - M1 80m 32315 | ecosystem: Environmental > Aquatic > Marine > Coastal | place: USA: California... | reverse complement strand
GAAAGAGTCGAGACAATCCGCGCTGAGAATCCGCAACCTCCTCGAAGGTGATCAAGTGGGAAGGCAACGCCGACTTTCGTGGGCCGTCATGATAGATGGACGCGCCATATGGACTAGAAATGCAGTTCCTAAACACTCACAATATGGTGAATCTCTTCGTAGATTCAAGGGGATTGAATACCGTCGCTGGGATCCAAACCGTTCAAAATTGGGTGCTGCGTTAACACGGGCTAGACAAACTCAGTACGAACTCTTGCCCGAACCGGGTGATACTTGCCTCTACCTCGGTGCAGGTCATGGAACCAGCCTTTCTCATCTTCACGACCATGTATGTGGTGAAAGTAATCGAGAAAAGGGACGAATAATTGCAATTGACCTTTCTCCGAGGTGTCTAAGAGATTTGATTCATATGTCTAAGAAAAGACCTGGATTAGTTCCTGTACTCGGTGATGCTAGGAAACATTCTGCGTGGGGGATTATGGTTGCCAATAGGGTTGATTGGTTACTGCAAGATGTTAGTCAGGCCGGACAAGCAGATATTTTCATTTCTGCAGTTCATCGCTTTCTCAAACCTGGCGGTAAGGGATTACTCTCGCTTAAAGCCGCAAGTGAACGCTGGAGTGGTGAAGGTGAGCGAGCGGTTTTCGATGCAGTTGCAGAACAACTCGAACAAGCAGGGCTTACGATTGTAGAGAGAATCGACCTCCATGGCTTGGAAGATAATCACTGTCTCTATTACATTACGAACTAATAAATCAGATTATTTCACACTCCCAAAATCGAAGTTTATTGATTTAGAAGGCTTTTAGTACAACATTCGTTGCTGAATCGTCTAACGGAAGAATAAACTGAAAACTTTCGTATACCCTAAATGGAGATGGAAAAATGAATGTAAAACATTTGATTACAAAAATGAATGATGCACTAGGTTGGGAACTACGTGCTATCAATATGTATGCCCACTATGCTGCCAATGTCAAAGGAATCCACCGCCTACAACTAGTTCCGTTGTTTAAGCAAGAAGTTTCTGAATCAATTATGCATGCAGATACAGTTCGTAATGCCATAGTAAAACTGGGAGGTATTTGTGCTACTGAGCGTAATTCCGAGGAAATTATTCATACAACAGATTACAAGAAAATGATGAAGGAATCACTACATACCGAGAAGACCGCAGCCAAGGTCTACGGTGAACTTCTAAAACTTCTTGAAACTGGAAATGACAAGGAATTATTCGATGCTATCGAGCAAATCTACCTCTCTGAAGTAAGATCTGTAGAAGAAATGCGCCTACTCCTAGAATGAGTGGTTCAGAAGTCGCCTTCGACACGCGGTGCAAGGAAATACTCGACATGTCCCGCTCCATCGGCAAAGTCGAATGTCAACTTAAGTGGGAAATTTTCACCGAATCGTAGGCTGACATGCTCAACTGTAGAGAAAATCTTCGACATTGGCAAGAGATATGTCAGGGAATATTGGGAACTAGCATTAGCATCACAATCGATTGCAACAAGTTCATCTGAACTAAAGCACACATTGACTGAATCAGTTGAGCCTTGAACATTTACGGTGAAGGATGTAGCATCTAATGATACATTGACCAAGTCGCCGACTTGTCGTGCTGCCCTTAGAGCCTGTGCAAGATCTGCACCTGCCATCGTGACGCCGCAAGGGAGTTCAAGCGAAGGAACATTTGGTGGACTGAGAGTGGAATTGTCCAATGGCCTCAAATTCATGTCAATTCGACCCATGTTGAGTTTTACCATTCCATCTGCCTCATCATACGTTAAGTCAACCATGTCACTTGCTGCAGCTACGCTGAGCAAATCCTTGATTCGCCTCATTTCGAGACCCAGTTTGGTCTCATCGACCTCCCAGGTATCGAATGCTGCCGAGTCGACATCCATCTTGATCATGGCAACATGAGATGGGTCAACTACTCGGACTTGAAGCGAGTCCTCAAAGAAGTCCAGACGAGCCTCCTCAACAACTACTCCTAGAGTTTCGACGATTGTTTTCATTAGGTCTTGACGGGCCGTGACGTTCAGCATGAGAGCATCCCTGAGTACGACTTCCCCCTTCGACGGCTTATGAACCTTGTATTGAAGACACCTCTTCATACGCGGTGGATGTAGGGTGTGTCAGTTTCCGCGCATGATAGTGGGTTGTATTCATGAAGGTGAGAGGAATCGCACGCAGCATGGGCGATGTATCACCACTCCTGAAGGAGGATGGAACGCCATTCAAGATTGCTGTACTCATCCCTACTATCAACAATGCAGATGAACTCGATATTGTACTCGGGCGCCTTGCGAAGCAAACATATACGGACTTTGAAATAATCATTAGTGACTCGAAATCAAAGGACCACACAAAGGAAGTTTGCCAAAAATATGGTGCTACTTGGATTGATGACCCCAGCCGTAATCGCGCCAATGCTTGCAACTTTGCACTTGAGCAAATGGACCACGACCTTGTACTGTTCACCGACGATGACACTATCCCTCCATTGGATTGGGTCGAAAAACTGGTTCGCTGGTTCGATGATCCAAAAGTCGGCGCTGTAGGTGGACCAAACTTTGCCCCAGACGAAGACCCATTCGGCGCAAAATGTGCTGATGTAGCATTCTGTACTCGTTTCATGACTGCAGGTACACGATATGGAGCGCAACCCAAGGGGACTCTTGTCCCGATTACACACAATCCTGGTGTCAACTGTGCTCATCGCATGGCAAACCTACGAGAAGTCGGCTTCTTCGAAGACGGGTGCATAGGTGCTGAAGATGTCGTATTAGATGCAAAAATCCAGCGTGCTGGACACAAACTCTTCATCGACCCTGAGAATGTAATGCCCCATCGTAGGCGACGCCCGTTTCGCCCATACATGAAACAGATGCGGAATTATGGCTATACGCGCATGGTCGCAAACAAACGCTGGCCTGAAATCTCGGAATGGTCTCACACGGCGATCGGATTTTTCCCTTGGCTTGTCGTAGCCGCCGCAATCAGCTTTTGTGCTGGTTTTTGGATAAGTGGTTTCGACATCTTTACTGAAGACATGGTAGCACGTTCCCTGATGCATATCCCCGCTACACTTGCATGCATCCATATTGGCATTTCTTGGCTTGGGGCTGCAATTGGCACTAGTCCTCATCGTTCAATAGGAACTGTCTTTTTCGCCCCACTAATGGTATTCCTTGCTCAATGGGCATACGGAGCTGGTGTAAACAAGGCATGGCGCGAGATTAGACGCACAGGCGGAAGTGCTGGAGTCGGTGAACAGATCGACGACCGAGTACGCACAGCCTGAGCAATGCTCAAGCCACTCCAGCATAGCCAATACCACATGGCGAAGTCAATCCTTGAGCGAATTGACACGCCAGAACAAACAGATGATGAAGAAATATGGGGCGTAATGCGTACTTGGCTAATCATTCTGAGAATCATAATTGTAGTTGCCACAATATTTGTTGCGGAATTATTGGAAGAGTTTTCTTTGCTTGGGCTCTCCGTTTCGGTTTGGGCTGTTATAATTGGAATTCCAGCATTCATTTTATTCTCGATGTTAATCATTCAAGGAGACAAAAGACTCGCCCCTGATTTAGAAGTCAAACGGCAGAATATTATTTCTGAAGGGTTAGCACTCAAGAAACCAATCCGCAAACGTGAATGATCACTGTTCACCGGTTTGGATTGACCATTGTGAAGCATAAACCCCGTTATTTTCAATCAATGCCTCATGAGTACCGCGTTCAACGATTGCCCCATCTACCATTGAGATAATCTCGTCGGCTTGCCTAATCGTAGAGAGACGATGCGCTACTGCAATTGTTGTTCGATTGCTGCCACTTCCGAGTAAATTTTCTTGAATCCGTTTCTCAGTTTCAGCATCAAGTGCACTCGACGCTTCATCGAGCACAAGCAAACTTGGAGATTTCAGTAATGCTCGAGCCAGAGAAACTCGGGCGCGTTGGCCGCCAGAGAGTTTTGTGCCTCTATCCCCGACCATAGTATCGAGTCCGTTTTCCATTTCACTGACAAAATGTGCTGCACCTGCCAGTTCTAAGGCCTTGGTAATCTCTTCAGGATTAGCATCGCGATTGTATGCGACATTCTGCCCAAGTGTTCCAAAGAAGAGGAATGGCTCTTGGCTGACAAAGCCCATTTGAGCCCTTACCGAATCTAGGGTAAGGTCTTGGACATCGATTCCATTGACGAGAACTTTACCTTGATTGGGCTCATAATAGCGCATTAGTAATTTGAGAATAGTCGTCTTTCCAGCACCGGTATGCCCCATTACACCAAGGAATTCTCCGGCATCAGCCTTGAAGGTAATTCCAGCGAGAACCTTTGTTGTGGTACCTGGATAGATGAAGTGAACATCACTAAATTCAACAGACGAAATTGGCCCTTCCAATATTTTTGAATCCTCATGGTCGGTAATTGTTGGAATCAAATCTACGAGTGCAAATACACGGCGAGCTGAGGCTTCACCCTTCTGTAATTGATTAACCAACATACCAAAAATGAACATTGGCATTGTCATTCGTGTTGAGATGAGCAAGAAGGTCACGAGTTGTCCAGTTGATATCTCTCCTGATTGTGTCAAGTATCCACCTGCAGTTACTAAGAGTCCAAACGCTATACCCGCAATAGCGTATAATCCTGGCAAGAACCGATTGCGATCTTTACTAGCTTCGATTGATTGTTCTCGGTATGCAGATGATTCCGTATCTACGCGTTTTGCCTCCCACTCCTGAGCATTATACGCTTGAACTACTGAAATACCTGAGATAACATTCTCTAATACAGCAGTAATATCTCCTGTGGATTCTCTTTGTTGACGGTATTTTCGTTGTACCCTTGTAGAGAAAAGATAGACTAATGGTATGATGAAAAGAAGTGGAGTGAATAATACCGCTGCGAGTTTCCAACTCATCAGTACAAGTAGCAAAAACGCCGTTCCAAATGTTACGATTATCCGGATTATTGAAGTCGATGCATCGCTAATAACATCCTCTAATTGATTGACATCGGCTGATAATACACTCATCAATTGTCCAGTCTGACGTAAATCATAGTATGAGGCTTCCATATCGATTAGAGAACGTGTTGCATCAAGACGGAGGTCATGCTGCACCTTGTATCCAAGGGTTTGCCAACTATATTCGCTAATACCTTGGAAAATGGCAAGGCTGGCAAAACCGAGGAATATGAGGATGCCATAGCCAACTGCTAAGTTTTCAGTCAATAATGGAAAAATAGACTCATCGAGAAAATCTCTGATTCCACCATAGAACCCTTCGGTATCCTCGCCGGAATAATAGTCTACTGCAAATCCGATGAAGACGAATGGTAATAGGTCAGAAAAACGTGCCATAGCATTGGCTAAAACGCCTACTGAAGCCCTCTTTTTGTAATTCATCGCATAGGGGACAACTCGCCAAATTTGACGCCCAAGGACTTCGACTTTGCCCTCATTCAAATCCTCTGGATCAAGGTGGTCATATTGTGTTGCGCGAGTATGCCCTGCTCCCATATTTGGTTGCCCGAGGTGACCATTCTTGAACTTGCGTGAAAGCAGAACCTTCATCCCCTACCGGGTAAAGCAGTTTACATGCGAGTCTATGTTGTCGTGTTCGCCCTCCTTCTCTCTTCGTTTTCTCCACTATTTGTGGCTGGAGCAGCCCAGCCTTCTGGAATAGATATCGAATTTAGAAATGGTTCAGAAGAAACCATTACAATCGAAGCAATGATTCCGGGCCACTACACTGGATTTTGGGTTCTTGCGCATGAATACCCAGTACCAAGTGAATGGGTTCACGATTTAGCTGATGCTGGAATAGAATGCTGGTCCTTCCTCCCCCCTACTGCGTTCCATTGTGAACTAAGTGGGCAGACTCCACTGGAATTAGCGCATCTCGGCGTACAAGGTATGCTTGAAATGAGTCCAAAAGCCAAACTCCACCCTTCGGTAATTCCTGCACTTAACGGAGAAGAAGAAGTATGGATGATGACTACTGGAATCGGTGTAGTGAATCTTGTTTTATCGGGAGATGACCTTCCTGAAGGCATAGAAGATAGAGCGGATATTTCAGTACTATCACACTCTTGGCGCTGGGCAAAAGTCGAAGCGCAGACCAGCGGAATACATTGGCTAATCCAGCAATCAGAAGTCGAGTGGGTCGAACCGCAATTTGAGCAAGTCATTCTCAATGATGTTGCAGATGATGTAATCTCAGCAGATGTATTGCAGAGTGCTTTGCTAATGGCTGGAATTGATGCTTCGTGGAATGCTCTTGATGGAACAGGAATTATTGTCGCAGTTGCAGATACCGGTCTTGACAATGGAATAAATAACACGAATATGCACCCTGATTTCAAGGACCATATCGTTGACATTCAATCATATTGGATTCCTCCTGGCCAGCAATCATTTGTTAATGCTCCATATGAGGATGGTGCATCTGATCTCGATTCCGGTCATGGAACTCATGTAGCTGGATCAGTACTCGGAGATGGAACTCAATCTACTGGTGCAATCAAAGGTATCGCTCCTGAAGCAAGGCTATACATGCAGGCTACCGAAGTTTACACTGATTGGACTACAGCAACTGAAATCAACTACGGAGTAACCGATGGATATACCTTAATGGGCATTCCAAGCGACCTATCTGACATGTTTGATGAAGCAGCAGCAAATGGCTCAAACATTCACACTAATTCGTGGGGCTCGTCGGTTGCAGGCCAATATACCACTTCTTCGATGCAAGCAGATCACTCTGCTAGAAACCATAGTGGAATGCTAATCTTATTCGCTGCTTCTAATGATGGAGTCGATGGAAATAGTGATGGCGAAATCGACCTCGATAGTTTAGGTGCTCCATCTACTGCAAAAAATGTTCTAACGGTCGGAGCAAGCGAAAATGACCGCTCGACTTTCACGTCCACTTGGGGAGGCTGGTGGCCGGGCGATTACCCAGCGAACCCAATCAATTCCGATAATATGGAAGACAACCCCGAAGGATTGGCTGCCTTCAGTAGCAGAGGTCCTGCAGATGATGGTCGAACTAAACCTGATGTGGTAGCACCTGGTACATTCATTCTCTCAACAAAGAGCCGTTCTACCTCTGGTACAGGTTGGTCTGCACACTCCAATACAGATTATACCTACATGGGTGGAACATCTATGGCAACACCGATTACCGCCGGTGCATCTGCCTTGATTTACCAACATCTTATCGATAATTTAGCACATACTAATCCTTCGAGTGCGTTAGTGAAGGGAATCTTTGCGGCAAGTGCTCATGATATGGCAGGACAATATTCCTCAAGTACAAATGGCGCTGGTGAAACTGCACCGAATGAACATGAAGGATGGGGAATCATCGATCTCGATCGTGCGGTAAACTCTACCTTCGTAGATGGAGATACTGTGTCTACCAGTGAGACTCTGGGATGGAAATTCACTGTGCCTGCAAGTGCTCCTGACCTCAAAGTAATGCTTTCATGGACCGACCCCGCAAGCACTCCTGCTGCATCAACAAATCTGGTCAACGATCTTGATTTTGCACTCAAAGACCCTTCCGGTAATTGGGTCGAATATGGCAATAACCTAGACAATCTGCTTGGTGGAGTAATCTCTTCTCCAGCACAAGGGCTATGGGAAGTTCATGTGAATGGAACCAATGTTCCAACAGGGCCACAATCTTTCGCTCTAGTACTAGATGCACCTTATTCACTCACAAATTTGAGTGCTGATGCCGATGGTGACGGTTTCGAAGATAATGTCGATGATTGTCCTAGTACCGCAGGAACATCTACGCTGGACCAAACTGGATGCCCTGATGGCGATGGTGATGGTTGGTCAAATGTAGGAGATGACTTTCCTAACGACTCAACTCAGTGGTCAGATAATGATGGCGATGGATTTGGCGACAACCCTGGTGGCAACACTCCTGATGGATGTACCTCGGTAGTAGGTTCCTCGTCTACCGATAGGTATGGCTGCCTAGATACTGATGGCGATGGCTGGTCGGACCCCGATGGCGGTTGGACTACTTTCGAAGGAGCAGATGCTTGTCCAACCGAATTTGGAAATTCAACTCTCGATAGAAATGGATGCATAGACAATGATGGCGATGGCCAATCCAACGCTAGCGATGTTCTAGAAAACGATTCCAGCCAATGGCTCGATAGCGATGGTGATACCTACTTCGATAATGCCAACCCAGCAACGAATTGGGATGATTGCCCAAGCGTTTGGGGGAACTCAACAAGCGACCTACAAGGTTGCGTAGATAGTGATGGAGATGGAATGTCTGACATCAATGACCCGTGGCCAAACGACCCCACAAAATCGGTAGATAGCGATGGCGATGGAATCGACGATGGCGAAGATGATTGTCCCAATACAGCAGGAAATTCCACTGTTGGACTGTTAGGCTGTGAAGATGTTGACGGTGACGGGAGGCCTATTGGATTCGATGAATTCCCAACTGATGGAACTCAATGGAATGATACCGATGGCGATGGATTTGGGGATGAGCCCACTGGTAATCTTGCAGATGACTGCCCGAATACATACGGCGAATCATGGCAAAATGGAACTCTAGGTTGTACAGATACAGATACTGACGGCTGGGCCGATAGTGATGATTCATTCGATGATGATGAAACACAATGGCACGATGTTGATGGCGATGGTTATGGTGATAATATCGGTGGATTATCTCCCGATGATTGTCCAAACGAATGGGGTAATTCCACAGAAGGCGGCGTCCTTGGATGCATAGATTCTGATGGTGATGGATGGGCTGATTCGATTGACGCCCTCCCGCTCGATCCAACACAAAATGCTGATAGTGATGGAGATGGATATGGTGATAACCCTACTGGGACCGATCCTGATGACTGCCCCAATACACCAGGAACTTCTACAATCGACCGCCTAGGATGCCCAGATAGTGATGGTGATGGATATTCAGACCTCAATGATGCATTCCCGGACGATGCAAACCGAAGTATCGATTCAGACCAGGATGGATATGATGACCTTGAAGATGATTGTCCCAATACAGCAGGTAGTTCCACTAATGGATCCCTAGGATGCTTTGATGCAGACCAGGACACATGGGCAGATACGAATGATTCATTCCCATTAGAACCAACTCAGTGGGCTGATGGTGATGGTGATGGCTATGGTGATAATGCTGGTGGATTTGAGGCTGATGACTGCCCCACAATAGCCGGTAACAGCTCTAGTGATGTATTGGGGTGCCCCGATGATGATGGTGATTCTTACTCGAATACTGGGGATGAATTCCCTGCTGACGGAAGCGAATGGCTAGATTCTGATTCCGATGGATTTGGAGATAATACTGATTCTTGTCCAATGGACGCAGGAACTGCGCTCAACGGTAGTATTGGTTGTCTCGATACCGATTCTGATTCTTGGTCTGATGATGTTGATTTCTTAGTAAATGATTCAAGCCAAAACTCCGATAGCGATGGCGATGGCTATGGTGATAATTCTGCAGGAACAAATGGAGATTCGTGTCCAAGTATTACTGGAACTTCAACAGAGGACGTTTTCGGGTGTTATGATGAGGATGGAGATGGCTGGTCTGATTCTGGAGACTCCTTCCCTTCAAATCCAAGTCAACAATTCGATAACGACTCTGACGGCTATGGTGATAATCATAGTGCGGGAGCGCAACAAGCTGACCATTGGCCGCTAGACCCAACTAGAAACGTTGCTGAAGTCGATATGACTTGCTCGGAGACTTCATTCAATGTCGATATTGCAACAGATAGTAGTATCGCATTCACATGTACCATTACCAATGGCATCCAAAACGAATTGACTGTTATGGTTGAGTTGATGGCGATAAATGCCCTTAATGCTGCTGTGCGAACACATGTTCTAGTTCTAGACGGAAATGAAAGTCAGACTATTGCATTCGCTGGACAAATTGACGAAACGGGAACTCACACTCTAGTTATTGAGGCGAGTGAACCGGGTTCAACCTCTTCGATGGCATTCGCCTCGGCATCGGTAACTGCTACAGATTCCAACGATGGAAATCTTGCAGACGATATCTTAGATGCTGCAGAAGAGATCCCCCACCTCACTGAAATTGTAGCCATCAGCATGGTACTGCTATTGCTAATGGTATTGATCGGTAATGCCCGCAACAGGAAGAAGCGTGACAGGAAACGGAATTCACAGATTCAAGAATTCAAAGTCAACCGCTACATACGCGAAAGTGGTAACAACAATTTCGGTCGCCTTCCACCGGGGCGCTGAGACCGAATCCGCTAAGAGGAGAACGCCCTCCCCCGAATTGCTTAGCGGATATGGTGAAGTGGTTATCACCTGAGGTTTCCAACCTCATATCGTGGGTTCGACTCCCGCTATCCGCACCTGTAACTCCCTACCAGTGCTAGCATATGTTGAAAAGTGGTCGAAGATGCGCGTAGCGCATGAACCGGGCAATGTCAGCACTTTTGCTTGCCACAATTTTCGTGCTGGCCCCTCTTGCAGGATGCTTCGGAGAAGATGAGGTCGAGAAAATCGACCCATCATCTGTTTTGCAAATCGATTTCGTTGACCCAAATGATGCTGTAATCAAAACTGGAGAATGGCACGACTTTACCCTAGAGGGCAAGAACTGGGCAATTTCAACCGAATCTGATGTTCTGCTATTCGTAAACGGCACCTATGTGGTCGACCATATGGTGTATGGTGGCGAAGAGACAGTGAAGGGATTAATCCTAACCACTCCATTCACCACTGGAGTCAACATCACCCTAATCGGTTCAGATGGAAGCAGTCAGGTAATCGAACTAGCTCTAACTAATGGAACTCCGATTGTAAACGGCAAGGATTGGTTCGACAAGATGGAATTCATCACCAGTGTCTGTAGTGATTCAACAAAATGCGGCGGATACATCAACCGCTGGATGGGTTCACCAAACCCTGCCTTCGAGCGAGGGGCTTCATTTTTCCAAGGTCACTTCGAGGGACTTGGCTATGAAACTCATATCCTGAGAGTCATCGACCATGGGAATCCAACAGAGCCTGAAAGCCTCAATGTAATCGCGTGGAAGCAAGGACTCCGTGATGACTGTGTGCAAGGAATGGGTGCTCACATGGACATCGCTCCACCTGGTGGACCTCCGGGCGGTGGTACTTACGAGGGTGCATACGACAATACTGCTGGTACAGTTACCATGATGCTTTTCGCAAGAGCATTTGTCGATCTACAATTCGAATGCGATACTTTCCTCGCACTATGGTCAAGTGAAGAAGAAGGTTTGCGAGGCTCCAATGCTTTCGCTAACAATGATTGTGATTATTGCCTTCCCAAAGACAAGGAATTAGAATTCTACATCAATATGGATATGATGGGGATCTCTTGGCCGGCAATCAAGCCAACTGGGGAGCCATATCCCTACCATGCTTGGTCGGGACCCGATGTAGATCCGAATGTACAAGACGTAGAGATAACCAGTATCCTAGATAAGGTGCATTTCGACATTCTAAAGGCGCCACGAAACCTCACTATCGAGGGAACATATGGCGCTGGATGTGACCAACATTGGGGTGAGCACGATAACCTAGTTCTCGATGTTCATGAAGATACATTTGGCCGCTCTGACCATGTTACATTCCGTAACCTCGGAGCTCAAACAATCTTCCATCTCGGTGCATATGATGCAGATTATGACGCATACCACAGCCCATCGGATACTCTTGA